>OLQH01002217.1_pt1 | contig 11898 bp, 7 predicted proteins | sample 1672671 | NCBI WGS metagenome assembly OLQH01 (sample SAMEA3136712, study PRJEB25190) | human gut metagenome
GCCGCCCTCATGGGCGCGCTCGGCATCGAGGGGGTGCCCTACGGCAGGCTCGACCTGACGGTCGACGCCGTCGACCGGGATCGGGAGGAGAGGGGCCTGCCGCCGCTGGCCTAGCGCCTTCCAAAATATAACCTTCCCGCTTATAGGGATATCGAGCCGTCCGGATGAGCCTGCGAGCGGGCACGGAGGGCGTGGCGGAGCCTGCCCGCGAACTCATCCGAGCACACCGACAAGCCAGCATACCCCCTGGTCGCGAATCAAACCAGAGGGTTCACCTCTTTCCGAACTGTTCGACTATCTGCGAAAACAGCTACCTAGGCTGGGGTGTTCGGATAACTTCGCAATTCAACCCATTGCATGAAAGAGGAAGACAATGGGCAACTAAAGCTTGACGCCATCGAAAAGCCGCCTTAAACAAGTATTTTCCCGATCAAGAGATACCAGCAACACAAAACCATCGGCACCGACGCTATAACCAAGACTGCAGAATTATATATTTTACGGCTTATCATATTTTGAAGCTTGAAATTGAGGCACAAGGCTAAAAATGGGAATAAAAGCGGCAGCAGATAGCGAGGTTGGCATCCATTAACGGTATTCAAGCCAACTGGTGTAAATGAGATATAAAGCGACAAAACGATAAACGCCACCGATAGAATAAACAGTATACCCATCCATACGCTATGGGATATTCTCGCAAGCTGCAACGAGCAGGAATCAGAATCGGATAGAGCCACGAAAAACAGTATGGCTAAAGGTATAGCAGTCATGAAAGAAAACCTTGCGGCCAGATTACCAAGATACGCGAAATTCAGCGTGTACTCAGACGACGAGGCTAGCGAGAGGTAGTCGCCAAATATGAACGAGGTGAAGGTGGATGCAAACTCGAGGGGGTTCTCTAGGATGTAACGCACCTGCATTGCCGAATCGACACCGAGCCCGCCCCGCGGGTCGCTCACCGAGGTGGCACCCGAAGCCAGAAGCGGTATTGCAAAAGAAGCAACCACCAGCAATCCGAATACTACAACCAACCCGTAGTAGAGCTTTCGGTGTAAACTTGTGCGAAATTTGCTTCGAGGCATCATGAACAATATTCCTATAAGAGGGAAGCAAACCGCTTTCGGACCGAGAGCAACAAAAAAAACCACAAGTATTATAATCAAAGAGGAAACGGAAAGCAGTTGATCGGACCGGCAGAATTCCCTCATAGCCAACGCCACGGCAAGATAGAGAAGTGCGGTCATCCAAGGGTCGTAGGAGTAGCTCGCCGCAAGAAATAAATTAGTGGGAACGAGGGCAACAGCGCATAATAATATTTTTTTGCTGGGAATAATCTTGATTGCGGCATACGACACCAAAGAATATAGAAGCAGATTTGCAAAACGACCAAGTATAAAAATCATGGCAAACGGAAGATGCAGTAGCCTTCCAAGCCACAAGCCTATCGCAGAGGGAATGTATCCCAGCGTACTGAACGTGGCCACAGAAAGAAGCGAAGGGGTAGTATTTGATGGATACGTTTGGCTTATATCACTTCTTGTATAGGTGGCATTTAGCTGGTCGGAGTATTCATCCACCTTCTCCTGCGACCAAGGCACACCCTTGCCTGCCCCCATCACGTTTTCACGCTCAGGCCAATCATTCGCTGGCAGCGTTGGGTCTAACAATGTCACATCTGCTTCACTGTATTTCGTGCCGTACATATAAGAAAGCTCTAAAGAATTGCCATAGTGAATCTGATCATCCCACGACATGCCCGTTGCGGCAGGCACACAGAAAGCGACGCAGGAGCCGAAGCCGAGCGCGGCGACAAGAAACAGCCGCTCTGGATGAATCGAAATGCTCTTTCTCATGGCGAAAAGGGAGAACAGGCTAACAGCCACAACTAGGAAAAAAAAGCATGTTGTAGGATAGCTCAAACCTATGCTATTAGCGGTCAATATTGCAGCTAACCAAAAAACCAAAAGATCAGCACATAGTACGGCAATATAAAGAACGATCTTTTTCAATGATTGCGAAAGAAGTCGTTTCCGTAAAGACGTAGAATGGCTTTTCTTCGTTAACAAGAACACAAGGGCAGCCGTATAGGCGATCAGAAAGAAAGCGCCTATACGGCGCCTACTCCAATCGCCTATGTTGAGGGCACTCGCACTTGGGTCGCCGAATACGGTGCATCCTTCAAGGAAAATCGCAAACGCGATGGATAATACTATCGCTTTGGCTAGTACGGGGGGATTTGCCGCCCCGAACATGGTTTCCGGGTGTATTTCGAAAAAAACGTACCAACTTGTATATATCAACCCTAATATATATATATATAACACAAAATAAACTATGATATTATTTATGGTATCGAACGCCGAGAATCTCCATCCTAACAGCACGGCACCAATAGTCGTTACGCACCATATGATCATGAACGTAAGCGTATGAGACCTGCTGTCCCCAAGATACTTCATCAATCCACCTCGCGTCATCGTATTCATCACCCTTCAACGCTTACTATACTCATGTATAGGCCAATCGCATCGTACGCAAATAGACAGTGCCCATATTATATCGTTCCGCCATTGAAGGCACGGACCTTACCACATCGCCCACCGTCAGACTAGGTTTGAAGAATTTTCTGATTCTCACCTTCTCGACGCGCCGCGCGCAGCCTAAACCCATCGAATTCGGTTGAATTCCCAAAAGGCTATTTAAAGATTCGAATAGGCGAGTGACACCCGGTTCTCGCACCTGCTATACTATCGACTCATGAAACACAGTAAACGTCTCTTCGCACATGGTGCGACTTCGCAGGTCATAAAATACCTTTTCGTTGGCGGCACCAGCGCCCTTATTGAATTATGCGTGTTCCAATTTCTTTATCTCATAGCCTCTTGGAACATCTTGGCGGCCAACATAGCGGCCCTCACGTTGTCGACTACATTCAACTTCCTGGTCAACCGCTCCTTCACCTTTGCGGCTACAAAAAACCCCTCGAGGAGCTTTCTTCTCTACATTTTGCTCTTCGGCTTCAATACTGGCATCACCACGCTCGCAATTGCTTGGCTTGCGTCGATGGGCTGGCCTTCGATTTTCGCAAAGCTGCTTACCATGGCTTGTGTCGTTTGCTGGAATTTCATATTATACCGTAGATTTATCTTTATCTAAATATACAAAGCGCGTCAAGAGCTACCTGCTTCTTGCGATCTCGGACAGAATCTCCCCGGAGGCGACATTAATTTCTTCATCGGCTTCACCAGAACCGCATGCTCCCTCGAGGCGTGCGATGCGCTCTTCGCATAAAGATACTTCTTGAATAAGACTCTTTATCTGCACGGACTGTTTCGATGCGATCGCGCTCAACAATAGAGAAACGCCCATGAGAACGATGATGCAGATGAAGAATAGAAAATTTGCGGGTTGCTCGAAGCCCAGCAATCCGGAAAGTCCATACACCCACCCCGGAAACAAGGCCGCAAAAATTCCGAGTATGCCGAGCAAGAGCCATAGAAACGAGTATTTCAATAAGAAATGCTCTCTTCTTACCATCCACAGCACAAAAATGCAAAATAAAATACTTGCTATAATCACCAGTATTGTAAGAGTCATGGACTTACTTCCTCTTTGATCTCTTGAAAGAACATGTCAACACGATAGAAAGTCCTACTTTTACCATATAATATAGAGAACTCATACCCCTGATGGAAGACTTCCCCGTTTGCCTTTCGTGCATCGCAACCGGAACCTCAAGCACCGTAAAGCCACAGGTGAGAGCCACACCTAAAGACTCCGGTTCAGGATAATCACTGGGATAGCTATGCGCAAATAGCTTAATTACATCTCGGTTCACTGCGCGAAATCCTGAAGTAACATCCCTCACGCGTTGACCACTCATCATCTTCAATATGAAAGAAAGCACAGTGATACCGACTCTGCGAGCGTAGCTAGACTTAAACAAACTCTCGTCGCCTACGAAGCGCGACCCTACGACTATATCGGCATCTCCACGCATAATCGGCTTGAGTATGCGTCTAATGTATGAGGCATCATGCTGCCCGTCACCGTCAAACTGTACGGCGATGTCGTAGCCGTTTTGCAAAGCATATCTGTAACCCGTCTGGACCGCACCTCCAATGCCGAGATTTTGGAAAAGATCGACATGAGGAGCGCGCATAGCTCGCAATATCTCGACGGTACTATCGACAGATCCGTCGTTGATCACCAAACAATCAACAGGGATGTCCGCAAGGGACCGAACGACCTTTTCAATACTTTTTTCTTCATTGTATGCAGGCACGATCACTAACACGCGAGGAGCGAACGATTTTTGAACACTATCCATCAAGAAATCCTACCGGTTCCTGTCATCTGATGCGGCAGCTACAAGCATTCCCGCACCGTATTTACGATATTACCATAGCGGAAGGGCGTTCAACAATAAGTTCTCGTTCCCATAACGAGGAACGATGTATTTCAAATTTGGCGTAACCCCAACCAGCTTATAGCCAGTATCCATGATCGAAGAGATGCCCACAGGCCAATTCGGATCAGTGCAGTACTGATGCCCTATCTGGTGATACATATCCATATACGATGGGTTCCAACGCATGGTATATAAGGTATTTTGACCATGATCTATGTAATTGTTAGCCAGCTCCTTGGCCGCACCGTCGAGCGCACTGTCAACGCTATTCCAATTATAGTACCGCGCAAAATCATAAGCGGTGTCCGGATTCGAGTCGTAGGCGCCCCATCCAATAAAGTTGCGATACGTGCCTGCCGGCACTTCCTTGCTGAGATACCGGCTTCCAACCTTAATGGTAACAGTTCCAGCGTCGAAGTACCTACCTCTTGCCTGGGGGGAATTGCCCCATCCGGTTTCCCACATCATATGAGCCATAAAATACATTTCGTTAATATTGTGATTCTTCGCGGCAGCCAGAATCGCCTGGCCTTTCCCAGAGAAAACACCGGTGCGCCCGGATGAGGGGTTCGCAATGATTCTATCCATCTGGTCGGGCGTAATATCGTTGCGAGCACCTTGTAAATTCGCGAATTGATAGAATCCGGGAGAACCAAAATCATACGTGGCAGGATCGAGAACCGATTGGCTCGTGTGATTGAGAAGAGCGGCAGCAGGTAAAGATATGCTATAAGATTGGATTTGAATAGATGACGGGGCCTTGAACGTCCACTGCTGAGCAGGGGTCCCGTTGTCGGCGTAGAGCTGCACGTTGTTGAAATCGGCCGCGAAGCCGCCGTAGAGGTCGAGCACGTAGGCGGGACTGAGCGCCGAGACGAGCTTGAAGGAGCCCCCCGAGGGGACCGCCACCCACTTCTGCGCCCACGTCCCGTTCGGGGCGTACTGGTCCACGTTGGCGCCGCCGAAGGCGTTGCCGCCGTACACGTCGAGGGCCTTGCCCGAACCGAGGTTGGTCAGCGTGACGTACCCCTTCTGGTCGTGGGAGACCCTCCACACCTGGGCGGGCGTCCCGTTCGACGAGAACACGTCCACGTTGGCGAAGTCGGCCTTGCCTCCGGCGTACACGTCGAGGGCGAAGGCGGGAGAGCTCGAGGGGGAGACGGTGTACTCGCCGTCCTGGAGGGCGCTGGCGTTGGCGGCGGCGAGGGCGTCGAGCTGGTCGCGACTGAATATATTAAAAGTGATGCTGAGCGAACCGGTGTAGTTGCCCTGCCCTACGACCACTATGGTTGCTATTCCAACCTCTACATTATTTTCGTAGCGAAGCGTATAGTCTACTCCTTCGGTGAGCGTAGCCCCCGCGACGGTAACCACTGGACGAGGCGTACAGGCGACTCCTGTATACGATTGATCTCCCACACTTTGCACGTTACCAAAAGAGGATATATCTACCGAGGTGTTTGCCAGGTCAACAATTCGCCCGTAAACTCGTTGAGCCTGTTGTCCATAGCGATTGACAACGTCGGTAACCCGGTCATAGCCAATTGGATCACCTGCATCTATCATGGTTCCTTTCCCGCAGTAAATACCGACGTGGGTAATGTAACCAGGAGCTGTGTCACCATAGGTGTCCTTAAAAAACACGATGTCTCCCGGGCGCGCCTCGCTCTCAGAGATAGGCGTGCACCATTCAGAATACAGAGCTGCCGCATTGGTATAGTCAGAATTTATACCTAAATTGCATATATTATTATAAACCCAGCTCACGAATCCCGAGCAATCGAAACCACCGTCCCTAACCAGGTCTTTTCCTCCATAGACGTACTTCAAACCGACATATTGATCGGCATACGTGAGAATGTCGGAAAAAGTAGCGGACGAGTGATCGTAGGCGTTACGTTGTGCCATCTTTGCATGCGCCCTATCAATTTCCTCCTGAGATAGGTAATCGAGTATTGAGGCATTCAGATGCGTAGATGCATTCGTTGGAGATACCGGACCATCTGCGCCGGGGACGGGAGGAGTCGGTTTATCGTCGTTTTTAGAATCAGGGAGCTCTCCCTGCTGCGAATTTGCGATGCCGGAAACATCCAGGCTACCTGAAGATTCTTCATCGTCGATCGAAGCGTTTTTCCAATTATCTTGAGAAAGTAAGGTATTCTCCTTTTGCCTATCGGAAGGATCGGTTGCCGTAGCGTCTTTTTGAGAAATGGTTTCGGCGAAGGCTACTGGAGCGAATACTGCGAGCTGGGAAACGAGCAATACCGACAACATGGCCATACCCGTTTTTTTCATCCATACATGTGAACGCATCATGAACAGCTCCGATCGTCTAATGCCAAAAACTCGTCTAGAACACCATTACTGTGGAACAAGGTACAAAACGCATGCGATCCAGGAATGCAGGGTAAGCTCCTCTATCGTCCATCGCCTCACATGACCAAGCGAGCACCAAAAACAAGCGATCCCAAAACCATGATAACAAATAGGCATAACCTGTAGCTACGACTATTTATTAAACCTTCAACGATCGGTTCGCACTGCATGCGTACTGCACGAGCTGAAAGTGAGAATCGTCCATGACATCATGGCTTCCGAGCTTTTGCAGGATCACCACACGGAAACCCGCACAAACCTGGGGGAATGCTTTGATCTGCGACTCAGTAAGGCAAATGCGCGAAAGCTGCACGCAGAAATGAGTCGAGACGCAGTCCGCGAAACAGGCTTTGATGACGACGCGTGACAGTCATGCTGTCGTAATTCAGCATTCCAGACCTCTTGTGGGACCGCCCGTTCAACCCGCAGGCTCCACCGAAGGGCATGACCCTTCAAGGGCATAGAGAATCAGCTCTCGGTCAAGTCGCGAGAGGCCCGACTCCTTTCCGATAAAAACTAAATCGCTTATCTGATCCCGACGCTCTTCAATAAACGAAAGGCAATTGCTTATGCCGTTTAAATCGGTAGGGTCTTCTAGCAGGATAGCTCCGCCTTGCTTTGCGGCATAGGATCCGCAGCCAAGCAACTCGGGCCATTGCGAAAGCGCAAGCGAGGTGACGAAAACCTCTCTTGGACCAGGTTTTCGTTGATCGTTGCGCCGCATTGCCGTATCGCATAGTGCTAAGCAGGTTTCTTGCGTTGTTGCTCCCGCGATTCTCCTGATCGTTTCACATTGCGCGCTAAGCGCATCCTCTACCGAAGAACTCACTCCGTCGCCGACTACGAGCGCATGCTTATGGGTGCTGATTGTTTTGATGGATAGCAGCTGATCGGGCGTTGGATCTCCCAGCGTAGTAATGACGGGAGATCGTGAGCTGCAAGCCAACGGGGCGGCTGCCAAGGATTCGGGATTGTCGGAGAAATCAACGATCATAATCTCGTCGCCCCAAAGATTTCGAGCGGAGCCGTACTGGTGTATTCGAAGCGAGAGGTCAAGCACATTTCCTTGGTTTACGAACTCTACAACATTCGGCGACCAAGGAAGCTCCTTTATCTCCTCAAGGGGTCTTGAAGAATTCTCGCCACAGTCGATGAAGATGATCGTGGGCGGCTTTACTTCTCGAAGCATTGCCGAAACCACATCGGCGATATTCTCAAATCTCGTGGGCAAGATGGGGGCATCGAGCGCTCCTGCAAGCCCGCTAGCCATAACGGAGTTGATATGCGTTGCTCCGGATACGAGAATTGCGACATCAAAGCCGTTTTTCCAACCAAGAGATGCAAATCGAACTGCGGTTCCGTTTGCATCGTCACCCACAATCGAGCCGAATTCAACATCGGTCATCATCCCGCTTTTTTCCAGCACGTCGAACACGTGGTGCTCTGCCTGAGCGCTTCCCGTCCTCCCGCCGAGCCCCCCGTATACGCGACAGACTTCCGAAGCGCTTCCCATCATGCGGGTATGGCCCTTTTCGATCCAGATAGCTTTATTGCAAAGACGTGCCACCTGCTCGTTGCTGTGAGATACGATGAGGACGGTAACCCCGTGTTTTTCGATGAGTTCGCTTATGCGGTCTTCGCACTTCTTCTGAAACATGAAGTCGCCTACTGAAAGAACCTCATCGACCACGAGTATCTCCGGAACGATCACGGTTGCGATGGCGAAGGCGATCCTTGCAACCATGCCCGATGAGTAGTTCTTGAGCGGCATATCCAAAAACTTCTCTATCTCGGCGAACTCGACGATTTCATCAAAATGCTCGTTGATGAAGTCCTTCGAATAACCCAGCAAAGCACCGTTCAAATAAATATTCTCGCGGGCAGAAAGCTCCTGGTCGAATCCGGCTCCGAGTTCGATCAGAGGTGCGATATTCCCATTGATTTCGCACGATCCGCTTGTCGGCTCAAGCACCCCGGCAATGATTTTGAGCATGGTGGATTTGCCCGATCCATTCGTACCGATGATGCCGAACACATCTCCTTTCTTTACCTCAAACGAAACGTCATCGAGTGCCGTGAAACCTTCGAAGAACAATTCGCGATGCGCGATCTTGATTGCGTACTCTTTCAAACTGTTTAGCTGTTCAGAAGCCATATTGAAAACCATGGAAACATGTTCCACCTTGATCATGGTGGAACGATTGTCGGGCAGGTCGATGCTGGTGCTAGCGTCGGATAAGAGCGCGGATGTGTTGACGTTTTCTGGCATGCTCGATACCTTAATCTAAAACTAGACGTACAGGATAAATTTTTTCTGCTGCTTGCGGAATACTACGAAACCTATCGCAAGGGCAACGATGCCCGATCCGAAACAGACGAGGTTTTGCGCGAGGCTTGGAGTTGTATTCCACATAGCGATCTCACGAAAATAGGTCACATAATAATACATAGGGTTGAAATGCATAACCGTAAGCATCCAGTCTGGCAAGATGTCGATCGAATAAAATAACGGAGTCGCATAGGTCCAAGCTGTGAGAACGACGCCCCATAAGTGCATAATATCTCGGAAGAACACAGAAAGGGTTGCGAGCAGGAGCCCTAAGCCCAAACTGAACATGAAAAGATCAAGGAGCAGAAGAGGCAGCAGCAATAAATTGAAAGTTGGCACGACTCTGAAAAAGAGCATCACCAGAACTACAGCAATCAATGAAATCGCAAAATTCAGAAGTGCGAAAAGTACCTTCTCAAGCGGAAACAGTATCTTGGAAATGCGAATTTTTTTAATGAGGGGCGCTGAGCCGACCACTGAGCCCATAGCACCTGATGTCGCATCCTGCATGAAGGCAAATAGCGTCTGGCCAAGGATGAGGTAGACGGGAAAAGGTTCGATATTACCGCGAAAGACGACCGAAAAAACGGCAGAGAGAACAATCATCATCAGAAGAGGATTTAGCACCGACCAGCCTACGCCTAGAACACTGCGACGATATTTGAGCTTAAAGTCCTTTGAGACAAGAGATTTTAATATGAACATATTACGCTGAAGCGAACTTTTTGAAAAACTCATGCGACTCGGTGCCCTCTCTCCTTCTCTTTTTGCAGTCGCTGCAACGAGACCGCAATCTCAGCATGATAGCATGCAACGGGCTCATGTCCAATCTTTTCATTACTTTCGCGTATGGCATACAACCCGGTCAACGCGCGGCCTCGAATAGACTTGATTACAGGTTGACCTCGACTTAGCGAGAAGCCGGTGGCCGAAGACCGCACGGTGTGCGACAGGGGCCTGACCTCGGATTACAGTGTTTGCAATCGACCGGTTCTCCATCAACAGGAGAAAACGAAACCGCTAACATCTTCATTGATTACACCACTCGCTTGCTAGTGCATACGGAGCTGACCTTGCGGTCTTGCCGATCATTCCGAAAGTTCTCGGACGATGTGCCTCAATGGTTTAGAGTAGGCCGGTGTTGCGACGAATCGCTGATGGCCGCAAATCGCATCGAACTTGTACAGAAAGTTTTCTTTGTGCTCCTTCGAGCCTTTTAACCCGCAAGATCTTCCAAGTTACCCAAATACGACGACAAAGCCTCTGTCCACAAGCGCATCTCGTCCCCTATCGTGTCTTCGAGGCGCTTATTGCGAAGCGAAGAAAAGGCGGGGCGGTTAGCAGAAGTCGGATGCGCACGAGAATACTCTTCTGAACTGCACCTTATAATTTTGCAATCCAAACGAGCGCCATCCATAATGGCTTCCGCAAAATCAGCCCAGGAGCAAGTGCCATTATTGGTGCAATGATAGATGCCGTACGCTTGCGTGACGGCAATCTTTAGGATTTCATACGCTAAGTCGTTTGCAGAAGTGGGATTGCCCCTTTGATCGTCTACCACGGTTAGTTCGCGGCAATCCTCTCCAAGCCGTAGCATGGTTTTTACAAAATTCTTTCCCACATAGCCATAGAGCCACGCGGTGCGTACGACAAAACTACGGCGACATGCAGCCAGTACTGCGTTTTCGCCGGCCAATTTGGTACAGCCATAAGCTGAAGACGGACCCGTGGGATCAGATTCGAGACGGGGTTCGTGCTCGGTTCCCGGAAACACATAATCAGTGGACACCTGAACGAACTTTGCGCCCGACATCTCGCACGCAGCCGCCAAATATCCTGGAGCATCTGCGTTGACGCGGTAGGCAGCCGCTTCGGAAGTCTCACACCCATCAACATTCGTCATAGCGGCGCAGTTGATGACAAGATCGAAATCTCCCTGTGCTACAAACTCCATCACCGCATTGCGATCAGTAATATCAAGTTGATTTACATCGGTCGACACTACCTGTGCATTAAGGTACAGATCGGGTATGGGGCCGATTTCAGCGAATCCGCTGCCGAGGATACGGCGAAGCTCGTTACCCAGCTGTCCGCTACCGCCGGTAATAAGAATCCTCATGCTTGATCATACTCCTTATGCGGGGCGATTTTTCCCTCGACGACTTTTCGCAAATGTTGTCCGTAACGAGATTTACCGTATCTGGCAGCAGCCTCCAGCAGTTCCTCTTTGCCAATCCAACCATTTTGAAAGGCAATCTCTTCAACGACTGAAACTGACAGGCCTTGGCTGTTTTCAACAGCACGCACAAACTCGCTTGCCTCAAATAGGCTTTCTACCGTACCCGTATCCAACCATGCATAACCTCGTCCAAGGGTGACCACATTAAGAGAAGCATCTTCCAAATACATTTGATTGAGCGTCGTGATCTCAAGTTCTCCTCGATCGGAGGGCTTTACTTGCTTTGCCAGCTCACACACGCGCGCATCGTAGAAATACAGTCCTGTCACCGCATAGTTCGATTTTGGAATCGCTGGTTTCTCTTCGATAGACACAGCGTTGAAGTGATCATCGAATTCGACTACTCCAAAACGTCCGGGATCGTCCACATGGTAACCGAATACAGTAGCACCGCCCATCGTGTCAGCCTGCCTAACTGCTGAGCGCAAATGCTTACCTAACCCATTACCATAAAATATATTATCGCCTAAGACGAGTGCGCAACTGTCACCCGCAATGAACTTCTCCCCGATGACAAAAGCTTGCGCCAGGCCATCGGGAGTG
>OLQH01002223.1_pt1 | contig 11862 bp, 8 predicted proteins | sample 1672671 | NCBI WGS metagenome assembly OLQH01 (sample SAMEA3136712, study PRJEB25190) | human gut metagenome
GGCAGACCGTCCAGAGCCTCCACCACAGCCTTATTGGTCAGCTTCAGAGCCTCGTCAATGGTCTTGCCCTTGATAAGGTCGGTGGCCATACTGCTGGTGGCAATGGCTGCACCGCAGCCAAACGTCAGAAACCGGACGTCCTGAATGACGTTATTTTCAATCTTCAGGTACATGCGCATGATATCGCCGCACTTGGGGTTACCCACTTCGCCCACGCCGTTGGCGTCGGGCAGCTCGCCCACATTGTGGGGGTTTGCGAAATGCTCCATGACCTTTGCACTATACATCGATGCCATATTACTGCTCTCCCTTCAGGCTGAACTTACGAGCCATATTCTGGCCCTGCAGCCACATGCAGCTCATTGCGCGGCGGCGGGGGATCACCTGCTCCAGCACGTCGCACAGGTAACTTGCTTCTTCCATGGTATTCTGCGGCCCGAAGGTAAAACGCATCGAGCCATGGCCCACCTCTTCCGGCACGCCGATGCTCAGCAGAACATGGCTGGGGTCCAGGCTGTCGGAATTGCAGGCGCTGCCGGTGGATGCGCAGATATTATGCATATCCAGATCCAGCAGAATGGTCTCCCCTTCCAGGCCGGGGAAGCTGATGTTCACATTGCCGGGCAGACGGGGGCTGCGGGCACCGTTCAGGCGGGCTTCCGGGATGTTCTTCAGCACCCGGTCAATGACATAATCCCGCAGCTGGGTCTCGTGGGCCATACGGGCGTCCAGATCGGCCACAGCCAGCTCCAGCGCCTTGCCCATACCGGCAATGCCAGCCACGTTCTCCGTGCCGGCACGATGGCGGGCCTCCTGGCTGCCGCCGTCCAGCAGATTCTGGGGCCATACGCCCTTGCGGCAGTACAGCGCACCCACACCCTTGGGGCCGTTGAACTTATGGGCGCTCATGGACAGCATATCCACGCCCAGCTCCTGTACGTCCACCGGGATGGCACCCACTGCCTGCACAGCGTCGGTATGCATCCAGATGCCGTGCTTATGGGCCACAGCCGCAATCTCCTTGATGGGCTGGATGGTGCCGATCTCGTTGTTGGCCATCATCACGCTGATCAGCGCAGTGTCCGGCCGGATAGCAGCCTCCACATCCTCGGGGCGGACAAAGCCCTCCGGCGTGACCGGCAGATAGGTGACCTCAAAGCCCATCCGCTCCAGGCTGCGCATGCTGTGCATGATCGCATGGTGCTCAAAGGCACTGGTGATCAGGTGGCGCTTATTCTGGCGGGCCTTGGTAAAAGCAGTGCCCTTCACAGCCCAGTTATCGGCCTCGGTGCCGCAGCCGGTGAAGAAGATCTCCGCCGGAGAAGCGTTGATGGCCTTTGCCACCTGCGCACGGGCAGTATCCAGCAGCTCCTTGGCTTCATAGCCCACACTGTAATGGCTGCTGGGGTTGCCGCAGGCACCGCTCAGGGCCTGCACCATCACTTCCAGCGCCTCGGGGGCGCAAGCCGTCGTAGCGGCGTTATCCAAATAAATGACCTTATCTTCCATAGGACTCGATCCTTTCATCCAATACAAACCGGGGCAGCGGCATCGCCCGCCTTTTCTTTAGAGAAGTCAAGAAAAGGGGGTGCTGGTCCTGCTGCCGGGAAGGTCCCTCAACGGCAGGGTCTCTTTTGACGCACCACACTGCGCAAAGCTTCCAGCGCCATGCTCCGGATCGATCTTTTCAGGCTTGAGGACGCTCCCGGCAGATGGTGAAACACCAGCCAGGGGCTGTCCCCAGATAGTTATACCCCATAATCCCCACTGTGTCAATAGGAATTGGGAATTCCCCGCCGAAATGTGACCGCGTCACCGTTTGCCGCGGCCCAGCATCCGGCCCAGGACCACCTTCCAGCGGGGGTAGCCCCAGCGCGCATCCTCCGAAAAATCGTCCGCCAGCTTCCAGGGGAAGATCCCGTCGTCAAAATACAGGCTGCCCGCTTCATCCACACGGGTCAATTTTTTAGGCAGATATTCCTCATCGTAATAACTTTTGCGGCGGTCCGGCAGCGCCCAGTGCAGCGTACCGTCCGGGTCCATCCCTTCGGCCCAGACACCAAACACAAAAGTCGCCGCCTCGCCATAGCAGTGCTGCTCAAAGCGGATGCGGCCATCATAATAAAACTTGACCACCTCCAGGGTGCCGGACTCCTTTTTGCCGTCCCGTCCCAGGGTGGGGCGGTAGTCCTGCTGGTAGCGGCAGCCGCAATGACGGCCCGCAAACTCCTTTGGCTGATAGGGCATACGTTTTTCTTCCTTTCCTGTTTATAGAGTATGGCGCAAAGGCCGCTGCTCAAAACACGCCGTTGAAATCCCCCTCGATCTCATAGGGCCAGCGCAGGATGCCCCCCAGATCGTACAGATGCTCATAGCCCATCTGCTCCAGCAGGCGCACCGCCTCGGCACTGCGCCGGCCCGTGCGGCAGTAGACCAGCCACACGGCCTGCGGGTCCGGCAGAAGCTGCGCTGCCTTGGCCGTCACCTGGCCCAGGGGCAGCAATACAGCCCCAGGGATATGCCCCATCTCGTACTCGTCCGGCTCCCGCACATCCACAGCCTGGGCCTTGCCTGCATCCAGCAGGCGGATGGCCTGGACCGGGTCGATCCGTTCACTCATATCGTCCACTCTCCCTCTGTTCAATTCTCTTTCCATCTTATGATAGCAGACCTTTTGGGGTTGCACAAGAGTTTTCCCTTTGCAAACGGGCCGCTGCGTGCTATACTACATTTGACCCAAAAATCGGCCCCGGGCCATGCAAGGGAGGATGCAAGGATGAAATTTTCCACAAAAAGCCGTTATGCTCTGCGGCTGATGGCGGAGCTGGCCCGGTATGCCCCGGGGACCACCGTCTCTTTGAAAGAGATCAGCGAGCGCCAGCAGCTCAGCTTGAAATATCTGGAGCAGATCGTCACCCCTCTGGCCCGGGAAGGTCTGGTCAAAAGCGAGCGGGGCAGCCAGGGCGGCTACCGGCTCACCAAGCCTGCCGACCAGTATACCGCCGGGGAGATCCTGCGCACCATCGAGGGCAGCGTAGCCCCCATCCCCTGCCTGGGCAGCCAGACCAACGAGTGTCCGCTGTCGGAGCAGTGTTTCACCCTGCCCTTTTGGGCGGGGCTGGACGAGGTGATCAACCAGTATATCGACAGCGTGACCCTGGATCAGCTGGCCCAGGACCTGCCGCCCCTGGATGTGCCTGCCAAGGACAGCTGCTGCGGCTGCACCGCCAAAAACTAAAAACCACGTAAAAAGTGCTTGACATTTCCGCCAGCGTCTTGTATAATAAGCAAGCACTCAGCGGAGTGCAGCACCATATAGGGGTATAGCTCAGCTGGTAGAGCAGCGGTCTCCAAAACCGCGTGCCGTGAGTTCGAAACTTACTACCCCTGCCATAGCGCACAGCAGATCTGCTGTGCGCTTTGTTTTTGTCTTTCCATCTGTCAGCGGCGGCGCAAAAAACTTTCTGGTTTTTTCAAATTTCCTCTTGACAAGCCGGGGTCAGATGCGTATAATAGAGCCTGTTCGACAGCACAGAGCGATCATGGCCCGGTAGCTCAGTTGGTTAGAGCACCAGCCTGTCACGCTGGGGGTCGTCGGTTCGAGCCCGATCCGGGTCGCCATTTGCTGCTATAGCTCAGTTGGTAGAGCGCATCCTTGGTAAGGATGAGGTCTCCAGTTCGAATCTGGATAGCAGCTCCATCGAGAAAAACCACTTGAATCCTTGCGGTTCAGGTGGTTTTTTGTATTTCCGGTCATTTTTACCATCCGGTTTTCTTTTTGCTGCACAAAAAGGCCCCCCGGCACCATGCGGACGTGCCGGGGGGCTTTGCAATATGGAGGAAGCAGGGCGATGCGGTACGCCCCGCCGGGGTAAGTCAGTGGATCAGCTCGTTATGAGCTGCGCCGTTGATGGTGAGCCGGGCCTCGCCGCCGTTGTGGGTAAGCACAAAGGGGGTAGCATCGGGGCCCATGGCCAGCATCTCGTCGATGACAAGGCTGGACTCCCGGCTCCGGGTGCGGAACACCACCACATCGGCACCCTGTGCCTTGATGGCCCGCAGGTCGCCCAGCACAGCGTTGAGGGCGGCATCCTCAGAGGGTACCGCAATGATGTACCGGCCATCCACCACAGAGGTCTCGTAGGTCTCTGCGCCGGTCACGGTGTAGTTGGGGGCCGCAGAGCCGTTCTCCTGAGGCTCCGGTGCGCCGCAGCGGCTGCAGACGCCGTTCTTGTACTCGTGGCCCAGAGGGGCAACAATGTTGGTATGCTCACCGGTCTCCTTGCCGCAGCGGGTGCACTTGCTTACCGTGTAGCCGCTTTCCGTGCAGGTGGGGTCAACGACGGTCTCGACGAACTGATGGCCCAGAGCATTAGTGGTTTTGGTGCGCGAGCCGTATTCCTTGCCGCAGCGGCTGCACTTTGTTACCTTGTAGCCATCCTCGGTGCAGGTGGCCGGGACTTTTATCTCCTGCCAACTATGGGACCAGTATGAATCGGGGGTTGCAGCAAGCGTTTTCACCTTGGTGATCTCCCCGCAGGATTTGCACCGGTAGGTCTCAGAGCCAGTTTCCGTACAATTCGGGAAAACAGTCTCTTCATAGATAGAGTAGCTGCCCTTCAGATGCTTGCACTTTTCCGGGGTCTGCTCCACATCCCCCTCGGTCTCCCATTTGTCGGTCTTATATGTTTGGGTCACCGTGTTCGGGCTGTTATGGCCTATATTGGTCATTTTTACTTCTGCACCGTCCTGGATGCTGTCCTTGTCAGTGCTAAATTGATTCTCGCCGTTTTTGACGGTACCAGTGTTGCCCCGACTGGTCGTTCCGCCATCGCCAATGGCAGCGCCTGCGCCATTATTCTGCCAGCCGTCGTGGTACTCGGCACTGCCGGTGGCCTTGACCTGCGCTTGGCCGCCAATGGTCACCTTGCCCTTGCCATTTGCGCCGCCGCCGATGCCTGCGCCGCCGCCGTACCAGTCACTCTTCTGCACAGCCGTCACCTTGGCGTTACCGGTAATCGTAACATCCGCATTGCCGCCTGCACCGCTGCCAATGACTGCTGCGCTGCCGCCGCCCTCAACATTTACCTCAGCGTTGCCGGAAATATTGATCTTAGCGTTGCCGCACGACTCGCCGCTTATGCCACTGCCAATGGTACCGTCTTTAACCGTCACCTTGGCGTTGCCGGTGATGGTAACGTCCGTTTCACCGGGTTTTTCTGTAGCATCAGAAGGTAAATCACCGCCGCCGATGCCGCCGCCTCCCACATTGACCACAGCATTTCCCTGGATCACAATGCCGGTAGCTGCGCCGCCTTGAGAGCCGCTGCCGATCTTGGCATTCGTGTTGACGGTGCCGTTGCCCTCGATCACAATGTTCTTCGTGCCATAGCCGCCGTATTTATCATAGGTTTTTCTTCCATGTCCACCGATGGCAGCGCTCTGGTTAGCCTGACCCAAGGCCCCTTCATCGACCTTTACATCGAGGGTATCACTCTTGTTGTCTGCGGTAATGGTGAGCGTGCCGGTGTTCTCTTTGCCATCCTGAGTTTTATCGTTTTTCTGGATACCGGCGCTCCGGCCCGAGCCAGTCAGGGTATTACTGCCCGAAAACTTGAGCTCTACATCACCGCTGCCCTGCACATCAATGGCCGCCTGGCCACGAGACAGGGTACCTGCCTCACCCGGCAGGTCGATATGCGCACCACTCAGCGACACTTTGATCTTCTTGGCGGTATTGTTGATGATCTGGACAATACCGGCGCGCAATCCCGAGGTATAGCTGTCTTCCTCCCAGCTTCCGCTCATGCGGTCCTCATAAGCCGAAGCCTTGCGGGGGCCATTGTCATCAGAGGCGCTGGCAGTAGCCTCAGCAGAGGCCTTGGCCTCTGGCTTGGGCTGTCCCTCGTCCTCTGCTTTGGGCTCCTGCCCCTCGCCAGCGGAAGCATTCAGCTCCCCGTTTGCAGGGGCATTCTGCTCCTTCTTTTCCTCGTTATCAGGGTCGTTGTTTTTATCCTTATTTTCGGTCTCGGTCTTCTGCTCAGGGTCAGCCGGAGTTTCGGTATCCTTCTGCTCCTGCTTTTTCTCAGCAGCGGGGGCGTTCTCTGTCCCCGAGGTCTCCTCCGAGGTCTCCTCCTTAGCCGGAGCCTTGGCCGGGGTCACAGGCTGGTTTTCATCCTGCTGGTTCTCCTCAGCGGTCTGCGTAGCTCCATTAGCGGAGCTATAGTTGCCGGTGATCTCGATTTCCTCATCGATGCCGTACGTAGACGATGTTCCGTCGTCCTGCTCCACGGTGATGCCGTCATCCTTCGCCGTGATCACAAGGCCGCCCTTGGAAAGATTAAAGGTAACGACGGCCGCAAATGCCGGGGCGGAAAGGGATACCGCCATGCTCAGGGCCACGGCCGCCGCCGCGATCTGCCGGAGCAATTTTTTTCTTCGCATGATTTTTACCTCCTGTTTTGCATTTTGTGGCTTTTCTGCCAAATTTATTATACCCCCCCCCCCTACTTCCTGTGCAATATAACAGTTGGACAATCTTGCTCCACTTTTTTTAGCAAAAATGACAAAAAACGCCGGTGGCCCGCACCTTTTGTGCAGGCCACCAGCGTTATCGTCCATGTATCCCGGCTAAAATATCACGCTCGTGCGTTTGCCCCCACTGCCCCAACCGGCCGGAGCAAACAAAAAACACCCCGAAGCCTTGATGGCTTCAGGGTGTTCTGAGCTGGAGCTGCTATCCAGATTCGAACTGGAGACCTCATCCTTACCAAGGATGCGCTCTACCAACTGAGCTATAGCAGCACACTCACAGCTCAATTATAATACCATAAACTCTGCCGCATTGCAAGCGTTTTTTGCAAAAAAATCTGGCATTTTGCGTTTTTCTGCCCGGATACAGAAAAACGGCTGCCGTTTTTCCACGGCAGCCGTCTGCATTGTTGAAACTATTACTCGATGAGGCCGTTCAGCAGGGCCAGGCACTTGCGGCTGTGCAGCTTGCGGATGGCCTTTGCCTCGATCTGGCGGACGCGCTCACGGGTGACGCCGAAGTCGCGGCCCACCTCTTCCAGCGTGCGGGGACGGCCATCGTCCAGACCAAAGCGGAGACGGATGACCTTCTCTTCACGGGGGGTCAGGCTCTTGAGAGCCTGATTGATCTGCTGAGCCACCATGGCGCGGTCAGCAGCCTTTCCGGGAGCCTCGGCGTTCTCGTCGGCGACGAAATCGCCCAGAGAGGAATCCTCTTCCTCGCCCACGGGGCTTTCCAGGCTGGCGGGCTCCTGTGCCATCCGCTGGATCTCACGCACACGCTCCACGCTCATGTCCATGGCCTTTGCCAGCTCTTCCGGGGTGGGCTCGTGGCCGTTCTGGTAGACCAGCTGGTTGGTGGCCTGACGCATCCGGTTGATGGTCTCGACCATGTGCACCGGGATGCGGATGGTACGGGCCTGGTCGGCGATGGCGCGGGTGATGGCCTGACGGATCCACCAGGTCGCATAGGTTGAGAAGCGGAAGCCGCGGTCGCAGTCGAACTTCTCAGCCGCCTTGATGAGGCCGATGTTGCCCTCCTGGATGAGGTCGAGGAAGGCCAGATTGTGGCCCACGTGCTTCTTGGCGATGGAGACCACCAGACGGAGGTTCGCTTCGCTCAGGCTGCGGCGGGCGTTCAGGCCGTCGCGGCGGGTCTTCAGCAGCTCCTGACGGCGCTCCTCGGTCAGGGGGCCGTTCTCCACAGCCTCCATGGCCTCTTCCTCAGCGGCCTTTTCCTCGGCGTCCACGCTGGGCTTCTCGCTGCCCTCTTCGTCGATGTCCTCGGTGTAGCTGCGGCTGTTCTCGTCTTCCTCGAACGAGAAGCGGGCGCTGTTCTTCTTGATGTACTCGGGCGCACCGTACTTCTGGCGGTCGGCCTGCAGGATATGGGCAGCCTCGGCGCCGGCGTGGATGCGCTTGCTCAGGTCAACTTCCTGCTCCGCGCTCAGCAGAGGGATCTGGCCGATCTGCTTGAGGTAGTTCTTGACGGGATCGTCCAGCAGCTCATCCATCGCAGCCTTCAGGTCGGCGGGGTTCTCCTCGGCGGCTTCTTCCTCGTCCTCGCCGCCCAGACCCAGCTCGTCGCTGTTGTTCTCGGCGTTTTCCACCTCGGCGATGATGCTGTCCACGTCCAGATTCACATCGGCGTCGGCCTCATCCTCGATGATCTTGATGCCGCGCTCTTCAAGGAGCGTATAGAGCGTTTCCACATCCATCCTGCACTGTGCAGCCAAAGTTTTGGCCTCCTGTGCCGACAGGGTGCCTTCGCCTTTCGTCAACAGTTCCTTCAAAGTCATGCCCATTTCGCTCTCTCCTTCTCACTGCGGGGGAAGCGCCCCGCAAGTGAACTTGTCTCATAGTTTCGGCCTTGCTGCATCAAATCACAAGACCTCCGTTGACGCCGAACACCTGGCCGGTGATGTAGCCGGCGTCTTCTCCGGCGAGGTACAGCAGAAGCTTTGCCACCTCTTCGGCGGTGCCGAGACGGCCCACAGGGGTCTCTTCGGCCAGCGCCGCTTTGTCCTCAGCAGTGAACGAGGCCATCATATCGGTGTCGATGACGCCGGGGGCCACACAGTTCACGGTGATGCCGCTGGGACCTTCTTCTTTTGCCAGCGCCTTGGTCAGGCCGATGAGGCCCGCCTTGGCGGCGGAATAGTGTACCTCGCAGCTGCCGCCGGTCTGGCCCCACATGCTGCTCACGGTGAGGATGCGGCCCGCTTTGCGGCGTATCATCCCGGGCAGGGCCAGCTGGACGGTGTTGGCACCCAGCTCCCGGATGAGGGCCATATCCTCATCGTGCATCTCGCGGGTGATGGCGTTGCCCACACCCTTGCGGTCCTGATGGCGGGAGACGCCGTGGAGCGGATAGGGACGGCCATTGAGGAAGAAGCCCTTCTTGGAGTCCACCGAGAAGGTGCGCAGACCCACGCGGGTGGAAACTTCGTCCACCACGGTGCCGTCGCTGCTCAGGCGGACGACACAGGTGTAGAGATAGGGGTCCTTCACGCCGTCCCAGAGGTGGGGAGCGTCGAGGTGGAGTTGAGCGTCTGCGCCCTCAGCCCTGGCCACGATGCTGCCGTCTGCGTCCTGCAGCTCGACGGAGACAGCGCCCTCGCCTTCCACGAGGGTCTCGACCCGGATGTCAGCCTTGCCGTCCTTGAGGGCGGGGGTGATCTTGACGCCGGTGTCGCCGAAGTGGCCCAGCGCGATGTGGTTCTTGCTGACCACCATCAGGCTGATGTCGCGGTAGATGCCGCCGTAGAATGTAAAGTCGGCCTTCTGGGGGTAGATGCGGTCGTTGATGCTGTTGTCCACCTCGACGGTGAGCTGGTTGTCCTTTTCCAGCAGGTCGGAGACATGGACACGGAAGGTGGAGTAGCCGCCGTCGTGGGTGCAGATGTTCCTGCCGTTCAGCAGAACTTTGGCGCTGGAATTGACGCCCTCAAACTGCAGCCAGACTTCCTGCGAAGCTGCGTCGAACGCCGGAGCGGCAAAGGTGGTGCTGTAGGTACAGGTGCCGCGCCAGTAATCGTTGCCGCCGTCCTGGCCGTCTTTTGCGTTCCAAGTGTGGGGCAGCGCCACCAAAGTGGTCTTGCCGTCCGGCCCGGTGAACTGCCAGTCCTGCATGAGCTTGGCGATGCTTCGCATTCGTTTTCCTCCCGTGTATCTGTAGCGTTTTCTCTGTTGTGCGGTCGTTTTTCTGTCTTTCGCTATTATTTTATCAAAGACTTTTCCTTTCGCAAGACCGTTGCGATAATCGGTCGAATGGTGTGGATATTCGGTTTTGCTCTCACAAATCGAAGCTGATATATTTGTGCATCTCTCACAAACAGTTGGATACAACCATCTCCGTCACCCGCGGTGACTGCTCCTTGTCAGCGGCCTTGCCCTCTCAGGCGCTTACGCGCCAGCTCTCCCAAGGGGAGAGCCATTGGCATATCGGACAGCTTTCTGCCAGACGCCGAAAGTTTACTCTGACGTAAAAGATAGTGCCCTGCTGCAGAGGGCAGCGGCTTCGGAACAAGCATCCTTGTCAAGCTGCTGTGAATCTCTATCGCAGGGCACTACATTTTACGATAATAAAAGCGTTGTTCGTCCAGCGTGGGCCTTACCGGTACGCCAGTGGCTCCCCCTCTGGGGGAGCTGGCAAAGCCATCAGGCTTTGACTGAGAGGGCGCTCGGAAAAATAATTTTCACCGCAAAGAACCCGTTCTGGCTCTCTGTGGTCAGGGTACCTTTATACTTCTGAACGATGCGGTTGGTCACTTTGACGGCGTAATGGGCGGCACGGGTGTCGGCAGACTCCGCCGGGCGGTCGGGGCTGATGACGTTCACCACCACGAAGCTCTGCCGGGTACAGACCAGCAGGTCGATGCAGCGGCGCTCCGGTTCCGGCACCTTCACTGCACTTTCAATGGCGTGGTCCAGCATATTGGCAAAAAGGGCGTAGAGGTCGCCGGCCTCAAAAAAGCTCAGACAGCTGCCGTCCGTCACCGCGTTGAGCTGGATGCGGCGGGACTCGCAGAGCAGGCTCTTTTCCGTGAGCACCACGTCCAGCACCTCATTGCCGGTGTTTCGGCTGGCGTCGTAGAGCTGAGCGGCCTTTTCGGCCTCGTCGATGTGGGCTTTCAGCTCCGGGTCTGCCGGGGCGCTCGACATCTGGCGGAGCGCGGCGATCTGAAGCTTCAGCTCGTGGCAGCGCTTGTTGATGATCTGGACGTTCTGCCGCGCCACCTGGTACTGCTCCCGCTGGCGCTCATATAAAAGGTTGAGGGTGTCCATCTCCTTCTGCATGGCCGAGAGCTTGAACACCTCGGTCTGGAAGTAGAGCAGGGTCAGGAAGTAAAACTGCCCGACAAACATCGTCATGACGAGACTTCGATCCAGCGCCACCACCTGCCCGCCGCTCAGCAGCGCAGCCTGGAACATGAAGAGGATCCCGATGAAAAAGGCGCTGGTCAGCTGGCGCGGGCCGATGTTATACACTCCTTTATAAGACATCTTCCGGGAGAGAGTGGTGCAGATAACAAAATAAAAGAATGCACCAGCGGCCAGCTGTGCCAGCATGACCGGCAGGCTTCTGAGGTCGAGGGGCGTTCCCCGCCACTCGAAGAATACTTCCACCAGATGCCAGCACTCGTAAGCGGTCTGGGAGGCCAGCAGGCTCCATACGGCACAGTAGAGCGCACTCTTTTTGTCTATCTCAACGCAGGCGTAGATCATCATGCCCAGCAGAACGAAAAACGCAACATAGAGTGTCAGCAGAGAGAATTGCAGCTCGTGGAGGCTGGTGCTCTGGGCCGCGGGGTCGAGCACATAGGTCAGCCCCAGCAGCGGCAGCAGCATCCCCAGCGCCCGCAGGCGGGCGTGAGGCCGGTGCTTGAGCGGGACGCAGAACGCCACCGCAGCAGTCCACCGCAGCAATGCCCGGAAGATGACATGGCGTGCAAGAAGATTCACAGCACACCTCCGATGTAGGACGCCACCGCCGTCAGGAAAGCCGCACGCTGGCGGCGGCTGATCTCCAGGTGGTCGGTGTTGACATGGACAAAGTCGTTCTCCACAGCCTTTACATATTTCAGATTGACCAGATAGCACTGGTTGCAGCGGGAGAAATGGTACTGCGCCAGCTGCTTTTCGGCGCTGGCGAGGCTGGCACGGACGGAAAACTCGCCCTTGGCGGTGTGATACCAGAGCAGCCGGTCATGGGTCTCGAGATAGTAGATGTCGCCGGTGGAGAGCACCTGCATCCCGCCTCCGGCCAGCTGTAAAACGACCTGCCCGCCCCGGCGGCGCTGCACCCGCTGGACAGCCCGGGAGAGCTTG
>OLQH01002228.1_pt1 | contig 11837 bp, 7 predicted proteins | sample 1672671 | NCBI WGS metagenome assembly OLQH01 (sample SAMEA3136712, study PRJEB25190) | human gut metagenome
TTGAAAATTTAGGATAATCAAGAAGAAGGTTTTAACCTTCTTTTTTGTTTAATTTATTTAAAGGTGTTTATAATATAGTATAAAAATATAAAGCATATTAGTAACTATTATTGTTAAACTATGCTATAGTGTAGTTGCAAGGGATAGATAAATTAAAAAGGAGGTTTGAAGATGAAATTATTAAAATGTCCAATTTGTGGAAATGTAGTAGAAAAAATTGTTGATAAAGGAGTACCAGTTGTTTGTTGTGGAAAACCAATGGTAGAATTAACAGCGAATACAACAGATGGTGCATTAGAAAAACACGTTCCTGTATTATCTATAGATGGAGATAAACTTCATGTAAAAGTTGGTGAAGTTTCACATCCAATGACTGATGAACATTTAATTACAACAATCATTGCTGTATTAAACAATCAGGTTTTACGTGTAGATTTAACATCTGCTGATCAACCTGAAGCGGTATTTGCAATTGGTGATTATAAAGGAACAATTGAAGTATACGAATACTGTAACTTACATGGATTATGGAAAGCAACAATTGAAGCATAAATCATAAACAAGGAAACTTATCATAAGATAGGTTTCTTTTTTTTAAAGATACTGTCAGGAAATATTTTTAAATATGCTATAACATGATGGAAATGGTAGAATTTCCATATTTTAGATAAAATGATAAAGATATGAGTTGTTGAATTGTTAAATAATGGGCGGTATTTTCATTTTTTATACGATTAAATGTGAAAAAATCGAAAAATATTAGACAAAACTATAGACGTTTGTTACAATAAGCGTGGTTATCATATATGTTTGGGAATTGGCCCAATCGTTTCTACCCCGTTACCGAAAATAACGGGACTATGATAGACGCTTTTTTATATGTCTATCTGTAGATAGACTTTTTTTATTGGAGGAGGGACTTGAGTGAAGAAAAAAATGCATTATCTTCTTTTGGTGCCTTGTTTGGTTTTACTGATTGTATTTTTGGTGATGCCATTGATTCAAATCATTTTACCAACTTTGTTTCCTGAAGGAAGTGGCTTTAGTTTCACGAATTATTTATCATTTTTTCAAGATGAATATTATATGACAATCTTCATTAGAACTGTTAAGATTGCTTTGATTTCATCTCTTGTTTGTATGATTTTAGGAGTACCAACTGCTTATTTTATTTCTCGTTGTGATAAAAAATGGCGTGGTATTTTAATGGCAATTTCTATTTTTCCAATGCTTACGAATTCAGTTGTCAGAAGTTTTGCATGGATTAATATTTTAGGTAAAAATGGAGTGATTAATAATTTTTTAATGTCAATAGGGGTTATAGAAGAACCAATTACAATGTTATATACTGAATTTTCAGTTTTAATTGGGACAATTTATTTATTTTTACCTCTTATGATTATCACTTTAGTGGGTGTTATGGAAAATATTGATAATGATATGATGGAAGCAGCAGAAAGTTTAGGTGCGAATCGTGTTAAAGCTTTTATGAAGGTTGTCTTACCACTAAGTATTCCAGGTATTATTGTAGGATGTGTGCTTGTTTTTACAGGATCACTCAGTGCTTATACAACACCTCAGTTATTAGGTGGACCAAAGAATCTTGTTTTAGCAACCTTTATTTCACAACAGGCATTAAGTTTAAATAACTGGACAGCAGCCAGTGTTTTTGCAGTCATTATGATTATTACAACATTAATTGTTATGAAAGCATTAAATGCGATTGCAGCGAAATTGGATAAGCGAGGTGAAGTCTAATGCGTAAACATAAAGGATTGATGGTTATTTCTATTTTGGTATTTGCATTTTTGTTTATACCTCTCATCATTATTGCTGTGACAGCATTTGGCTCAGAAAGTACGATTACTTTTCCTATACATGGATTTTCATTACAATGGTTTGTCAATGTGTTTGAATCAGAAAGCTTTATGAGTTCATTAGCATTAAGTGGAGAAATTGCTTTGTTAGCAACTCTACTTGCTTTACTTGTAGGGGTACCTGCAGCATATGCATTAGCGAGATATAGTGTTATTGGAAAGAAATTTTTAAAGAGCTTCTTTTTATCCCCAACAATCATTCCAGGAATTGTTGTCGGATATGCTTTATATCAATATGTGGTTTTAACATTGAATTTTCCTGTTTTTGAAAGTTTATTATTAGGACATTTTCTTGTTGTTTTACTCTCTATTTTCCTTCGTCAAATACAATCTTCTCACCCATTACCCATTTTGTGTGTTTTGCCTAATCTTCTTTTAATTTTTCTAAAAATTCCTCCCATTCATCATCTGCAAAAAGATGATAATAATAGTCTGCTTCTTTCAAAATGTAGGACTTTCCATAATGTATCGCTGGCATAATATGCTCTTCAAATGCTTTATCAAAATATGGCCTGAGTTCATCGGGTGTATATAGTTCATAGTCTATCAACCCAGTCAACGTTTTGTCCTCTTTAGTCAAAACACCTATTCTCCTATATACATCGGAGTCATATGTTGTCGGATACTTTTTCACATTTGAAAAATCTCCGAAGAAAAAATCATACTCTACATAAAATGCCTCTGACATTGATTTTTGTAAATACATTCCACACAAAAGACCTTTTCCCTGTAAATACCACATATTTCTTCGCTTTTTAAAGCCTCTTTTTGTGAACTCCTCATGGCAGAATTCTTTAAATTCTTGTTTTGTCATAATCTTTTCCTCCATTAATAAAATTCTAATCGTACATTACTTCTTTTGCCAATTTTTTTCTTATATTTTTTAAGTTGTTTAACACCCGCTTTGGCAGATCGTGGGTTATACGGCTTTAACTCATAAATCGTTTTAGTTTTAGGATTGTAATAGTCTGGTCTAATCCCTTTTACTTTTCTATACTCTTTATAATCTTCTCGAAACGATGGCCCAGCTTTATATCCATTATGTATCTTTCTCCCCGCACTTCTTGTGGACTTAGTGAAGCCATTGGTATGTTCTAATGATTTAATAATATCTCTTGCATCTTTGGTAAAGTCTACTGCTTCTGCAATTTCTAGCGTATTTCCCATCTTATCGGTAAATCGCAGTGCTCTCACAGCTTCTCCTACACCTGTAACAATCGGAATCAAATCAATTGCATCACCAACTACACCTGCCCATGCACTTGGATCATATGGGTTAGCTGCAACTTCCGCAATACTAAACCCTAAGGAAACTACATCAAATACAGTCTCCCAAACCGCACCTGTTCCATCTTTTCTGCCAATCGGATTATTATCACAATAACTGTATAAGTTTTTATCCGTCAATGCTGTTGGCGTTGTCTTTAAAACCTCTACATCATCCGCACTGACAAATCTCCCCGTCTCCGGATCGTAATACCGACTATTCAGATAGTACATTCCCAGTTCTTCGTCATAGTAGTATCCCTTGAAACGGAATGGATTCTTTCTGCCCAGTCCATTCGAACTGTAATCCGTCAGATTCAGCAGTTTTCCCCAGGAATTATACTCATATTTTACAAGTTCCGTTCCGTGGCTGTCAAGAATTCCCAGAATATCCCCAAAAAGATTTTTGCGGTAGAAATACATCTCATTCTGATACTTCATGGCAAACACATTACCCTTGTCATCATAGAAGAAATCAATCCTGCTGCCGTCACTGGACGTCTGCATCAGAATGGCCGAACCATCCAGATAGAAGTCTGTCGTAACGCCATTGACTGTCTTTCGGATTCTCTTTCCGCTGTCATTGTACATACAGTACATATCCAGCCCGGCGCCTGTGATGTGCCTCAGCTGATGTCCTTTTTCCCATTCCATCTGCATCCCCAGATACTGGAGCGGATTTCCCATGGCATCGTAGGTAATTGCCTGTCCGTTGTAGAAACGAAGCTGATCTCTCCAGCCTCCGGTCTGATACTCAAATGTATCGGACTTCCACGGTGCTTCTGTGATCACCGGATTTTCCGTATAACTGTACTCATCTCTTCTGACCATATTTCCACCCACATCGTAGGTGTAACAGATTGTCTTATTCTGATTCTGATTGTCTTCTCGTACCAGCTGGTTCAGTGCATCATAGTAGTAGCGGATTTTTCTTTCGCTGCCATCGGCGCTTCGCTCCACCATGGTTTCCACATTTCCACAGGCATCATAGGCGTAGGATTCTGCACGGTTTCCTTCCCGGACAGATGCAACCAGATTTGTGGTCACTCCAGCTTCTTTGCCTGAGACGTATGTATACTCCTGAGTCGATGTGTTCGTATCGGAGAAGTGATTGTGGGTACGGATCACACGCCCAAGGGCATCATACTCATAGGCAATCTTCTGGGCGCCATTGATCTCGATTCCATATCCAAGCCCCGGTTTCTGCTGTTTTTCCACATCCCCGTAAAGGAATTCCACCTCATGTCCGACTCGATCTTTCTGATACGTATATCCTTTGACACGATTTTTCTCATCATACACTTTGCGAAGTTTCATCCCGTCAGAACGGTCTGTTCCTACCATTCTTCCGATCAGGTCATACTGGTATGTGCTGGTCACTCCACTGCAAAGATCTTTGTGCCTTGCAATTTTTCCACAGCTGTCATACGTATTTTCAAACAGTTTTTCTTCTCTGCCGTCTGCGGTGATCAGATACTGTGCCGCAAGCTGTTCTTCTGGATTGTATTCATTTCGAACGGCTTCCCCTGTCGCATAGGTAATCCTGTCCGCAAGACCGTTTCTGCTTCGAAGCGTGGTACGCTCCAACTCCCTTCCTCCGACCGATACGGATTCCAGATTTCCAAACGGATCATACGCATAATCATACGTAAATCCATTGTGACCGATGGACGTCACTTTTTCGTTTTCATAGGTGTAAGAAACTTTCACTTCTTTTCCATCCACCATTCTCGCAACTTCTGTCATCTTATCCGTGTTGGCATCGTATGCATAGGAAGTGGCATTTCCTTTTGCATCTGTCAGCTTTGTCAGAAGTCGGTTCTTGTCATCATATTCATAATGAACGGTATTTCCTCTGGAATCTGTAATCGTCTTCGGCTGCTTATAATCGGATGTGTATGTCATAGACGATTCCATGCGCTCACTGCACTCTTCCAGGATCCACCATTTGTTGACCTGGCTGTTTGACTGGTGGGCTGTCAGAATGATATCTGCCAATTTTTGATGGGAATAATCCATCACATCCAGAGACAGGTTTCCATCCTTACAGATGATCCCATATCCATTTCCCGGTGACACCTCTTCGAATCGGAACAGCTGATTTGCAGCTCCCGACATAGCCGTCTCCAAAGAAAGAATAGAAAATCCTCTGTCGTTGGTTCCTGATTTTGCCAGTACTTTTCCCGGTGCGTGAACCGGCTCTAACTGATAATACGTGCCGTCATATGGCAGCAAACGATACTGCTGGTTCATCCCGCCATTGTAGTTGAACTGCACTGCCTGTGTTCCTGCTGCTGTCGAAGCATTCTTCACATCAATATACTGTCCCGAATGACGTACCCGGATATGATAAATCCCTCCCGCTTTCGGAACTGCTGAAACAGTTCCCTCATCTGCCGGTTCAAAATACCAGTCCTGATGTTCGTTTTCTTCTTTTCGTGTATAACTCTGCACCGGCTGTCCGCTTGTGGTACTCTTTGGTCCATTTGTCAGCGCTTTCTTATCTTTCGTTGCCTTGCTGGTGATCTGGAAACTTCCATCTGCGTTTGGATGCAGCTTCCATTTCTGTGCATCGGTATTGTTATTTCCATAAATCTGAATTTTTTCTCCCTCTGCCTCAGATTTGTTATTAAGATCCAGGCGGTATCCAGAGCCACAAAGAGGCTCAAACTGCATATATCCGTCTTTTCCATCGATCAGCTTCCATTTCTGCGCAGCACTTCCATTAAATGTATAAAGCTGAGCTGTTACTGCATTATTTGCTTCCCCGCCTTTCACATCCAGATAATTTCCAGAAACTTTTTCCCGGATATAATACACTCTGCCCGGTATGACTGCCCCAAGATGCTTTCCACCATCTGCCGTCATCCGGATCGGCTGTCCTTTGTCATTGTATGTGAATCGATAACGGACTCCTTCGGAATTGGCAGCCTGAGTCAGATGATTTTTCGTATCGTATCGATATTCAAACCCTGTTCCGTCAATACTTCCAAGCTTCGTCAGACTTCCTTTTTTGTCGTATGAAAAACTCTCTTTTTCCGCTGCACTCACTGCATTGATCAGATTCCCGTCATCATCATACTGATAGCTTTCCCCATCATCTCTGACAAGCTGAACTCCTTTAAACAAGACCTGATTCACCTGATTGTGATACGTCAGATAAATATGAATCGCTTTGTAGCTTTTCTTTGCCCCTTCATTCTGATCATCTGTGCTGAAGGTGTTGCTGACAAACTGCCATCCCTTAATATTCGGATTACACTGTAATTGATGCCATTTAACTGTACCATCCGTATAAATGACTGCTGCATCCACTGAAAATTGCTTATCCGGAATTCCAAATCCATTTACCCAGCAGCTAAGATTAAAGATATCACCTTCCTGTCCTGAAATATTTACAGCCTGAGACAGATGAAGCTGCTGCTCCATTTGTCCGTTCAGTACTGCACATCTTCCCTTATCTGCAGTGATCATACTCTTATTCCCGGTTGCAGCTGCATGAAATCCCCAATTATCAGGCACATCATTTGTGCACCGTTCAAATCCCGGATTGTCGATCAGATTCAGTTCATTTGCCACATTTCCTGTTTCCAGCTGAACACCACTTACCAAAAGTGTTCCTCTTGCTCTTGTCATTCCCACAAACACGGAAATGGTTTCTTCTGCCGGAAGTTGGAATGTGAGAACCAGTCTCTCCCATCCGTCATCCACGTTTTTATCTGTCACATAGTCAATACAGCGTTCCCCCATGATTCTGGTCCGGTCTGCCCGGATTACGGATACAACCGCTCCCTGTTCCTGGTTTTCCGGGTTCAGCAATTCTGTTTTTACATAAGCAGACAATGTATACGTTCCGGCTGACAGATGCACATCCTGACAGATTCCTTCTTCTGATGTCAGCTCTGTTTTTGTCAGTTTCGCACTTTTTGTCCCAATATATCCATCTGCATGTGTGATCGCTCCCCGTTTTCCATCTGACATACGACAGGTGTACCATCCGCCATCTCCATGAGACGGATCAAATGTTGGATTTCTCAGCAGACCATACACTGTTTTCTGAACAGAACCATCTTTACTCAGCTTATGATTTTTCATGCCGGATGTATAGTAAGAATAATTGTTTGCAAATCCAACTGCATCCAGCACATCTGTCGGACGTCCCATATTGTCAAAATGCCACGTTGTTTTCTTATTATCTCCCGGACGTTCCATCTGACCATCCAATCCAGGTTCTTCAAAAATCGTAGTATTTCCGTTTTCATAGGAAATCTTTAATTCCTGACCCGGTGCATTTTTCTGTCCCGTTTCGGATACTTTGCTGACACGGGGTACCCGAAAATCATTTGTGTACTCGTAATTTACACGATAGCCATCCGGATTGGTCACACTGAGCAGTTTATGAGAACCATCATAAGTAAACTGACTCTTACCTCCATCCGGATAAGTAATGGATGTCAGATTCCCCTGCGCATCATATCCATATCGGATCTCTCGCCCTTTGGTATCCTGAATAGCCGTTAATCTGGAGTATGTGGCATCTGTAGAATAAACTGCATTTAACGTTCCCCCTGCCGCATCCGTAACATATGCCAAGAAGTTTCCTGCTGAATTCGGACCATACTGGTGTTTCACGGAATTTCCGTCCAGATCTTCGATGAATCGTAAAAATCCGTCCTGTCCGAATATATACTTCACTTTGTCTTTTGTTTCCATCGTGCGATAACGGTCATGTTCAGAACTTGACGTCACTGTGATCGTCAGTCCCAGCCCATCCTCATCTTTCAGCTTATTACCGTCATTGGTATCTTTATAGAAATAATGTTTTGTTCCGTCTTCATCGATATACACATACGGATAATCTTTGATTCCGCTCTCTTTCAATTCCTGTTGGCTGCTGAGTCTCCATCCGTATCCCATACGGGAAGAGGTATCTGCTTCACTGGAATTGTATACGTGACGGATTTCTGTTGTCATCGGACCTCCCTCTGTTGCCACATCCAAATGACTCCAGACAACATTTCCTGTAAAGTCATTCGTGTAACCGATTCCTGCGCGCCCTGCTGACTGCTCATGGTAGCTCTGATAATCCTCCAGGCCATTTACATTCCTGTAATAAAACACACCGCTTGGAAACTGTTCAGAAGAGATACTTGGTGAGTCAGATGCATGGAATCTCGCATAAGCACGGTTTGCCAGATTTTCATCATCTTCATATTTTGATTTCACCATAATTCCATAGTTTTTTCCTGTGTTATACCACTGACGCACCAATCTGGTCACATTGAATCCTATCGGTGTGATCGAAACTGTATTTCCATTGATTACCTGTTTTACTTTTTTATAATCCAGTATTGCACCATCTACTGCCGGCTGATTTCCCCAACGGACGCTTTTTTCATCCCAGCTGTTTTTTACTTCATAAGCAAGAAGCGGCAGCTCCGGATTGCTGTAGGATGAATATTCAAACTGCCAGATATACATGGTCGCGCCGTAAATGATCGAACCTTTTCCAATATCCGGAAGGTCTCGAAACCGAAGCAGCGCTCTCATTTTTCCAAGTTCATCACTTCGCCCTACCACGAAAGATCCATATGCATATACGTTCCCCGGATTCTCCGGTACATTTCCTCCTGTGAAAACATACGTATCTTCAATATTTCCTTTTGTTTTACTCGTCTCTGTCATTGGATCGATCACGATTGGATAAACACGTTCTGTGTCCTGCATCCATTCACGATCCGGCACAACTTTGATAACACTGCTCTCTGTGCCGATTTCTACTTGAAATTCCACCTGAAGAGACTGATTTCCTGCGGCATCATACATATACGGTTTCACCAGTCTGAAAATCCTTCCTGACTCCTGATTTTCCGAATCATACAGCCCAAGTCCTCCATCTTCTTCGCTTCGCAGCTCCATTCCAGGATGCGTCAGCTGAAAGCTCAATTCCTGTTCTGCCGCCTCTTTTCTGTTCAGTCGAATATTCTCTTTTAGCTGCTCTCCCTGGATTGAGTAATGCAGATCAATTCCCGGAAGAATTTCCTCATACACACCTTCTCCGTTTAAATGCGGAACACACATCATCTTTCGGATCTCATCCTCTTCTGACTCTTCCTCTTCTAAAACAGACACTTTCATATCCAACATTTCTGCTTCTTTCCAGAAATCTTCCTTTTCCAAAACACGAAATGTAGAAATTTCACCTTCACAATTCACGTTTCGTGTACTTTTTGTGTGTAAAAAAGGTGACAATCCCCATAAGATTTTCTTTCCGTCTTTCTCGATCGTTACCAATTCCTTTGTATCTGACTCTTTTGCAAAACTTACACGAACTGCGGACGCAAGATTTCGATAAACTTCTCTCCCGTTTTCCTGTACAGCTTCCAGACGGTTATCAATTTCTTTCCACTGTCCGTCTTCTTCATAATGGACCGGAGCCGGATATACAGCTGCCGCCATTCCCTTCTGTGTCATCTGAAAATGTTTGACACAACGCTCTCTCTTTTCCGGTACTTCCCGTAAAATTCTATCTCTCATATTTACCTCCTGCCGAAATTCTCTGTATTAGGTCTTTCTATTTCTTTTTACACGTTTTGTGCACGTTTCGTGTAGCTATACAATACACGATTCGTGTTCTTTTGTCAAGCACATTTTGTGGATTTTTTATTTACTTTTTCCCACGTTTTGTGTATAATCATATTGTATTCATAAAAAGTTTTGATTTTTACAAAAACTTCCCAGCGCAGCAAAAAAGCTGCTTAGAAAGGACGTGTATGTTATGGCTGTATTTGCCAATATACTCAAAACACTGCGAACAGATAAACACTTATCCCAGCAGGAGCTTGCCACTCGCCTTGGCATCTCAAAGAGTGCAGTCAGTATGTATGAACAAGGACGGCGTGAACCTGATTTTGATATTCTGAATAAAATTGCAGATATCTTCCAGGTCGATGCAGACTATCTTCTCGGACGTAGTTCACTCTCTCACGAACCCGAACCTGTCACGATTGCCGCACACCTTGATACCTCTGACCTTACGCAGGCTGAGTTGGATGATGTTGAAAAATACATTCAATTTATCCGCTCAAAAAGAAAACAATAAAGGAGCATTCAGAAACGGCTATGCTGAACAAATATGAAGAACTGTTAGAAGAGGCTGCCGCCCAGAACATATCAGTAGATGAGAACTTTCCTTTTCATGGAAACTTAAAGGGATTGTATGTAGATCAAAATATCGCCCTCTCAGACCAGTTGGAGACCTCTGCAGAAAAAGCCTGTATTCTGGCAGAAGAGCTTGGTCATCACTACACTTCTGTCGGAAATATTCTGGATATCTCCGATCCTGCAAATGCAAAGCAGGAACGCCAGGCACGGATGTGGACCTATGAACGGCTGATCGGTCTGCGTGGTCTGATCGATGCATATCAGCACGGATGCCGGGAATATCACGAAACTGCTGAATTTCTGGATGTAACAGAAGAGCAGCTTCGCGATGCCATTGCCGATTATCGCTCAAAATATGGAGTCTGTACCAAATATCAGAACTACTATATTATGTTTGAACCCTATCTGATGATAGGAAAGAAAAAATGAGGACAACGCCATCGTCGTCCTCATTTTTTTCATCTTCTTAAAAACTATATCAAGCAAGTATTCTGAGCAAGCCATTTCAGTACAAACGTTTTGTAATTGCCATGGACAATTTTCACTTCGAAACTGTCCCACCTTCTCTCTTTTTCTATTCTTTCCAATATTTTTCCACTACTGCTTCCGCCTCTTTTGTTAATAGAGAAAATCTATTCTGAATCCGTTCCACTACTTCCTCTTTTGAAACTCCCATTTCCTGATAGGTCTCCACTGCTCCACGTTCAATTCCACTCTCGATTCCTTGTTCAATTCCATCCTGATATAAATCCTCAAGCGCTTTACACATATCAATCTGCTCCTCTCCTTCTTCTTTTTTAATCTCCTGTTTTAATATCCTTTCTGATTGCAAAAATTCCTGTAATACCTGATAGGTCTCTTCATCCAAATGCCGGAAATATTGTTCTTTACTCTTTACGTAATTCAACAATTGTACTTTGTTCTGCCTACATTGTAACATGCCGAAAATCTCCTGTAAATCCGTGTGAAAGTTCTCCAATTCCTTTATATTTCCCGCATCAACCAAATTGATCCGATAGTTGGATACATATTTTTGCAGAATCTTATTCTTTGCCTCATCATCACTCCACCTCAAAATTCCATGGAGATCCAGACTGCCATCCCAGGCATCCGGATGATAATAAAACACCAGCGTAATCACCGGAACCAACTTATCCGCCTTTCTAAACTGTGACAAAAAAATGTACATTCTCCTGATTCTCACATGCCAATAGCACCAGGTATGCCCCCTGTTCCCATCGCATGATGATATCCCGATACCGTTGTACCTCTTTTGCTTTTTTGTTTTTGTCGGATACAAGAATATCCGTCTCTCCTGTCGCCAGATGCAAATCCTCCGGCAATATCACTTGTTTTCCTTGAAATACAATCCCGTTAAACAGATCTGCAAACCGTCTGGGATTGCCAAGCCATTGTTTTACTGCAGCATTTCCTTTTCCTATACTGCGCTCCTCCTTATTCTTTTTCATCAACACTGAATATTCGGCGAAACTGCCTTTGAATTTGAACCGTTTAGAAACGATGTTCCAG
>OLQH01002239.1_pt1 | contig 11779 bp, 9 predicted proteins | sample 1672671 | NCBI WGS metagenome assembly OLQH01 (sample SAMEA3136712, study PRJEB25190) | human gut metagenome
TTGTCTGCCAGCCTGTCCGCATAATTCCTTCTGCATTCGTATAATACCTCGTTGCACCAATTTGGATCCAGCCTATAGCCATAGATCCTCCTTCATAAAAATAGTGCCAGTTTCCTCCTATCTTATGCCAGCCTGTCTGCATAATACCCTCTGTATTAGTATAATACCAGGTCTGATCAATCTTAAGCCAGCCTATGGCCATAGAACCTTTTTCATAAAAATAATGCCAATTACCTCCTATATTTTGCCAGCCTGTCAACATAACACCATTTGTATCTGTATAATACCAAGTCTCTCCAATCTTAATCCAGCCTTTTGCCATAGAGCCGCCTTCATAGAAATAGTAATAATTCCCCCCTATATTTTGCCAGCCTGTCTGCATAATTCCATTCACATCTGTGTAATACTTAGTCTCTCCGATTTGGAGCCACCCTTTTGCCATGGAACCGCCTTCATAGAAATAATAGTAATTGCCGTCAATATTCTGCCAGCCAGTTTGCATAACTCCATTCGCATCCGTATAATACTTGGTCTCTCCGATTTGAAGCCAGCCTACGGCCATAGATCCACCTTCATAAAAGTAATGCCAACCGTCATTCAAGTGTATCCAACCGGTTTGCATAACTCCGTCCAAGTCCGAATAATACCAAGTCTCCCCCACCTTAAACAGACCGCTCGCTCTACAGCCATTGTCGGCAAGATAATACCATACACTATCTAATTGAAGCCATCCTGTAACCATCCATCCCTCATCGTCAAAATAATAATACTTTTCGCCAATAAAGAGCCAAGCATCTTTAATGCAGCTTCCATCTGGGTATTCATACCACCAACGTCCTTCCCATGACTTCCACTCTCCTGTTGTGTCTGTTATTACTTCTTTTGAACTGCTCCGCAAAACTGCTTCTGATTCCTCTGCATTTTCATCAAATCCATCTGCATAGGTTACCGTTGACATTGATGCTGTTAACAAAAACCCAATCGTTACGCATAAAATTACCTTTTTTGCGAGCGTCTTCCTTTTCTTCATACCACACTCTCCCTTTCCTCTTTTGTAAATAAATGGTTTACATTTCTATGGTATCACTATTGCGTGAAAAGAGCTAACAGTATCGCTCGACTTCTTTTTCTATATTTCGACAAATATGTATATGAATTCAGCAGTTGACAGCCGTATGCAATACGGCTGTCAGTCTTCAGTTCTTATCCCCTCTCCGACAAAAACGCAGTAATAGCCCTCTCATATCCCTCTGTCTCCAGCAGCATGGCCAGATGCCCTCCGCTGATATCTCTGCGGATCACAGGCTCTGGCATGATATCTTCCAGGGCTTTTTTCACAGTACGGTTAAATGTAGTATCTTTCTCTGACAGCATCAGCAGAACCTTTCCTCTGTACTTTAAAAAATCCTCCGGTGTGTGATCCCAGCAATTCTTAAGATCCAGAACCAGCCTGCAGACGTGTTCCACATAGGAGACCGGCAGTTCCTCCATAAGCACACGTACAAACTGTGCCACATACTCTTTCTGGCCCTGGCTGTACCCTGTCAATTTTTTATTCACCATGGGCCAGAGAGCGGATTTTATAAGTCCCAGGGGCCGGAGGACCTTGGTGATCTGCTGCAGTTCTCTGATCAGAGCCTCCATCCCTTCTTTGCCTTCTCTGTCCATGTCCTTGGCCAAGATCCCTGTATTTGTCAGGATCAGACCTTCGACTGCCTCAGGATGATTTTTAGCCAATACCTGTGCCATCAGTCCCCCGTAGGACTGTCCGAACAAATAGTTTCGATCCGCTCCGAGCCTGAACAGCAGGGCAGCCACTGCGTCTGTCAGTTCCCGGCAGGTTGCATACCCCTCCTGATAGTCAAAAGCCAGTACGGAGTATTCGGAAGACAACGACTGAAAAAGCTCCCAGAACAATTCTGTTTTTCCAATTCCTCCTGTAAATAATACGATGGTAATTTCACCGCCGCTGTGATATCTGTAAAAAAACTCTTTTCTTTCTATCTCTGCTCTCTGCAGAGGATATGCATTATGAAATTTTCTTAATTCATCCTGTATACTCATAAAATCTCCTCACCTGATCCGCTGTCTATTAGATAGTATGATTCTACCACGGAAAACGTCTTCTTAATACCCATATTTCTTCTTATACTTTTCAAAAAAGAAAAAGGACAACACTGCCGCCATCAGTTCCGAGACCGGCACTGCCAGCCACAGCCCATCCAGTCCCCACAGTACGGGGAGTGTCACGACTGCTCCTACCAGGAATAGAAATGTTCTGCTGAAAGAAATGACTGCAGAAATCAGGCCATTGGACAATGCTGTGAAAAGCATGCTGGAAAAAGTATTAAAACCCACCAAGAGCAGTGCAGCGGAAAAAAGTTTATTACCTCGTATGGCTAACAGGTATGCTTCTGTTCCCGGATGTGCAAATATACCAACCAGACTCTCTGAACCGGCAACTGCGCATATTGTTGTAACTGCAGCAACCAGGCCGATAAAGAATAAGCTGATGTTTCTAAGCTTCCTCAGTTTTTCCCTGCTATTCCCGCCATAGAAATAACTGAGAAGAGGAGATACTCCAAACATATACCCCATATACAAGGCACTCATGAACCCGAATACATAAAAAATAATAGTGCTGGCGGCAACTCCAGCCTCCCCTGCGTATCTGAGCATACACTGGTTAAAAAGCAGCATTACAACGCCGCTTACCAGATTTCCTGAGAATTCGGAAAAGCCGTTAGAAGCTGTCTTCAGAAGTATTCCCGGCCGGAATCCGGGCATAGCAAAATGAAGCATATGCTTTTTACGCATAAAGTATACTGTCATAGTGAGACAGGGAATCATCATTCCCATGCCGCTGGCAATGGCTGCCCCTTTCATTCCCATGGAAAACACTTTTATCAGCAGATAATCAAATAGAATATTAAAGATTCCCCCAAAGATTGAGCTGAACATGGCAAGGCCGGATCCTCCCGAAGCGATAACATACATTTCAAGATTAGAAAACAGCAGATGAAAGACTGCAAAGAACATATATGAAAACAGATATTCTTTGCAGTAAAGGGAAACCTCCGCGGAAGCATGGAAAACGCCCGACAGCTGCCCTGCAAAAACAGTTCCCGTAATTGTAAAAATGCCGCCTATCAGCAGATTGCAGAGCATGAGCATGGTAAAGTCCTCACATGCCTCCGTGTGACGCCCCTCTCCCATCTTTTTCATAACAACAGCGCTCCCCCCGGAGGCAAACATCGCGGCAACTGCTGTGAGTATATTAAAGTAAGGGGAAATCAGGGTCAGCGCAGACAGTGCCGACTCACCTATCAAATTTGCCACAAATATACCATCAACCATAGAATACAGCGACTGCACCAGTGTCATTACAATTGTAGGCAGTGTAAACTTCAGTACACTGCCCATACGAATGGGTTTTTTATAAATTTCATGAATCATTGCGAATAATCCTCCCTGCCTTGACTTGAGTTTTTGGAAACCTGTGCCCTCCCGCAGTACTTGCATTGGGGAGCGCCCTTTGGGTATAATAAAGGATACAGTAACTGTAATGTCAAGAAGAATTTTTTACGGAGGAGGATGCCAATGAACCCCCAAAAGCAATTGTTTACCGCCGGGGAATTCGCCCGGCTGACAGGCGTAAATAAGAGAACGCTGCACTATTACGATGAGATCGGCCTGTTCTCTCCTGCCCAAAAGGGCAGCAACGGATACCGGTACTATACTTATGAACAGAGTCTGACACTGGAAATGCTTCTGGCCTTGCGGGAAGCAGGTATGTCAATCAATGAAATCCGACATTATATGGACCACCGTTCCGCCAGGCTTTTCCACGAGATGGTTCGGCAAAAGACCTCTGAAATTGATGCCTCTGTCAGGAGACTGAAGGCCATAAAGGAGATTCTGGAAGAAAAGGATAAAATGCTGTCTCTCTCCGAATCGGCAAAGCTGAACCAGATAACCATAAAAGACTGCCCGGAAGAATATCTGGCATTAAGTCCGGCGGTCTCTGATCCAGAGCAGGAGATGGCTGCACTCATCCGGCACATGAAGGAAGTAACGGCCTATACTCCCTACCGGAAAAGCTTCGGCAGTATGTTGTCGGCAGAGAAGATACAGGCAGGCAATTACACGGATTATGACTATCTGTTTACACGAATCAGCAGGCCCAAGACTAAAAAAGGCCTTTACAAAAAGCCCAAAGGCAGGTACCTTCAGGCTTTCTGTAAAGGAAGCTGGGATGATATCCCTTCTGTATATCAAAAACTTATGTCTTACGCGGATTCCCACGGGTTACTGCTGCGGGGGTATTCCTATGAGATAGGATTAAATGAGATGGCCATCACCCGGATGGACGAATATGTGACTCTCATATCTATTCTGTGCACAGAGCGTATGGATGCCTGACCTCTACACCTGCAGTATTCTTGCCAGATCTTCTTTCGGGGTACTGATAGGCGCAATGTGATAATTCTCTACCAGATAGTTCAGTACATTTTCAGAGACAAAAGCAGGCAGACTTGGCCCCAGATATATATTCTGTATTCCCAGATGAAGAAGGGTCAGAAGGATACATACTGCTTTTTGCTCGTACCAGGAGAGAATCATAGACAGAGGCAGCTCATTCACACTGCAGTCAAATGCCTTTGCCAATTCCACTGCCACCATAATAGCGCTGAAAGCATCGTTGCACTGCCCCATATCCAGGATTCTGGGCAGCCCGCATACCGTTCCCAGATCCATGTCGTTAAAACGGTATTTTCCGCATGCCAGAGTAAGAATCAGGCTGTCCTTAGGCGCCTCCTGTACAAATTCCGTGTAATAATTTCTTCCTGTTTTCGCCCCGTCACAGCCTCCTACCAGGAAGAAATGGCTGATCTTTCCGGATTTGACACCTTCAATCACAGTGTCGGCAGCGCCTAAGACAGCGTCTTTCCCGAATCCGGTAGTCACCTGGGTACCTCCGTTTATGCCTGTAAAGGTCATATCCTCCGGATATCCACCCAGCTGCAGGGCCTTTTCTATTACAGGTGTGAAATCCTTCTCCCCGCCGATATGGGTCATTCCCGGATAGGCAACTACATCTGTAGTAAACACTCTGTCTTTATAGCTGTCTCTTGGCGGCATAAGGCAGTTCGTGGTAAACAGTACCGGTGCAGGCAGATCTGCAAATTCCTTCTGCTGGTTCTGCCAGGCGGTTCCGTAATTTCCTTTCAGGTGGGAATATGCCTTTAATTTGGGATACGCATGCGCCGGGAGCATTTCTCCATGTGTAAAAATATTGATTCCTTTTCCTTCTGTCTGTTCCAGAAGAAGCTGCAGGTCACGGAGATCATGTCCGCTTACTACAATAAAGGGGCCTTTCGGGACAGAAAGAGGAACGGTTACAGGAGAAGGAATCCCATAGGCAGTTGTATTTGCCCTGTGGAGAAGCTCCATACATTTCAGGTTAACCTCGCCCACCTCCAGGACAAGAGGGAGCAGCTTCTCCATGGGGAGTTCCGCTCCCACCGCAAACATTCCTTTGTAAAAGAACTGGTTTACCTCTTCGTCCGAATATCCCAGCACCATAGCATGATAGGCATAGGCCGCCATTCCTCTTAATCCGAACAGCAGAAGGGATTTTAGGGAACGGATATCCGGTTCCTCCTTCCAAAGCTTTTCCATATCGTATTCGTCATTTCTCCCGCAGGGCGTCCTGCACACAGAGCACTGTGACACCAGAGCTTCCTTCTCTCTTCTCACTTTTTTAATTTGTGACTGAATGGATTCCTGGTCAAAATTTACATTCGTCAGTGTGATAAATAATCCCTCAATCATAGCACGATGGGTACTCTCCTGAGGCATAGTTCCCTCCGCCGCCCTGGACAGGGCTATGAGTGCTCCTGTCAGTTCATCCTGCAGTTTGGCAACATCTGCACTTTTTCCGCAGACTCCGGCTTTTCCTGTACAGCCGTTACATCCGGCTGTCTGTTCACATTGATAACAAAACATGTTTCCCATAGTATTGATCTCCTTTTCTCTATCCCGTTAACGGGTTGTTTTACTCCAGAATGTTACCCTTAATTCCAATTGTTACGGTGTGTACCTGTAAATTTTTCCCGCTGTTTTTCACAGCATCCTCCACTGCCTGCACCATTCCCCGGCAGCAGGGCACTTCCATGCGCACAACCGTAATATCTTTAATCTCATTTTCCATGAGAATAGATGCCAGTTTCTCGCTGTAATCTGTACTGTCCAGTTTCGGGCAGCCGATCAGCGTTACCTTATCCTCCATAAATTCCCGGTGGAAATCTCCGCAGGCATAAGCCGTACAGTCCGCGGCAATCAGCAGCCTTGCGTTCTGGTAATAAGGGGCTGACAGGGGTGCCAGCTTAATCTGTACCGGCCACTGCCGCAGACATCCGTTTAATTTCTGAGGCTGGCTGCCCGGACATTCCTGGAAAGGGGCTGCCTCTCTCTCTTCAAAAGATATGGCGCCTGTAGGACAGACCGGAAGACAGTCACCCAGGCCGTCGCAGTAGTCTTCCTTCATCAGCCTGGCTTTGTTATCTACCATTTCTATGGCACCTTCATGGCAGGCTTTTGCACACAGACCGCAGCCATTGCACTTTTCTTCATCAATTTTAATTATTTTTCTCAGCATAACTTCAGCCTCCCTGAGTCAAAATGTATCGTTACCTTTGGTTTCTTGACTATCTGAGGAAAGCATACTATACTTGCAGTAGTAAATCGGTTGTTTTTACAACGAAAAGAGGGAAAATGAAAAAACAAATAGAAATTCTAAAAGATACACCTCTGTTTTTCGGGGTGCAGGAACATGAGATCGAGGAAATGCTTGGCTGCCTGTCCTCTTCGGAAAAGACTTATAATAAAAGCTCTTATATTCTTACCGCACAGGATCCTCCTGTTAATGTGGGGATTGTACTGGAAGGCAGCGTTCATGTGATCAAAGAAGACTTTTGGGGAAACCGGGCTATCCTGGCCAGAATAGGAGCAGGAGGCATGTTCGGGGAGGCTTTTGCCTGTGCACAAGCGGACCATCTTCCGGTAAGTGTGGTAGCCAGAGAAGACACGGATGTACTTTTCATTGACTATAAACGGATTATTACCACCTGCTCCTCTGCATGCCATTTTCATAGCCGTCTCATAGAGAACATGCTTCACATCCTGGCAGAAAAGAATATCCTGCTCACCCAGAAAATGGAGCATATTGTCAAACGAACAACAAGAGAAAAGCTCCTGTCCTACCTCTCCTGGCAGGCAGTGCAGGCCGGTTCCTCTTATTTTATGATTCCGTTTAACAGACAGGAACTGGCAGACTATCTGTCCGTAGACAGAAGCGCCTTGTCCAGTGAACTGGGAAAGCTGCAAAAAGAAGGAATTCTGGAGTATCACAAAAACCAGTTTAAGCTGATTCATGCCTGAGGTTTCCTCCCGGTCTCTCAGGCATGAACACGCTGCATTATGTGCCAAAATTAGGGAATAAAAGGTATGCATATACCATGGACAAAACGCAGTAAACGATTGTCATAATAATAAAAGCTTTAATAGTCCTTTTAAAAACTTCTCCTTCGGCATTCTTTAATCCCAGAGTTGCATTTACCGCAATAATATTATTCGGACAAATCATATTGCCCAGGGAACCTCCCGCGCTGCTGCTCGTAACCGCTACTATCTGGTTGATGCCAAGTGTAGTTGCCGCTTCCAGATGGAGCATGCAGAACAATTTATTGGATCCCAGGCAGGATCCCGTAATAAACGCTCCGATTGCACCGATAAGGACAGAGACTGCAGGATAAAACTTCCCGGCCAGGTCAGCCAGAAACTGAGCAATCTGGGAGATCATACCCGAACTGTTCATCAGGTTTGCCAAAGCGTAAAGGGAACACAGTGTGATAATAGGTTTGATTAATTTTAAAATTGCATTCTTCTCGCACAACAAAAATTTATCTGCGCACCCCATAAAAAATGAACTGATGAGAACTACAATATGAATAACAGCCCCAATCCAGGTGGCATAGCCGTACTTCGTAAGTGCACTCAGCGGAAAGCTAAAGCGCACCGCAGGCAGTAAAATCAGGAGCAGAAGATAGGGCAAAAAGGCTTTGAAATTTGACTGATTTGTTTCAAACTCTGTGGAAGAATCATTTATGTATGCAGCATTTTCCCTGACGCCCACCAGCTTTAAATAAGCGACGGATATAATCACGCCCACTACACCGGATATTAAATCTGATAGTTCGGCTCCGATAAAGTTAGACACTAAAAGCATAGCTATACTCATGCCTATACATACCGTCGCCAGATATCCCCACATACCTTTTAAGCTTTTGGTCCCATACAAGACAATCAAAAGAACAATTGGCACCACCAGGCATCCTACCGCCAGAAATCTTCCTGTCATGGCAACAATATCCTCCAGCGGTACGGTCCCTGTAATCGCGCTCATGCCGGCAATTGTAGGAACTCCCGCACCTCCAAAGCACGGCGGCACCCCATTGCAGATCAGGCAGGCGGCGGCAGCCACCAGGGGCTGAAATCCCAATCCCAGCAGGAATGGGGCCAAAATTGCGGCCGGCGCACCATTTCCTGTGGCTCCTTCAATAAATACTCCCAGACAGAAAGCAATGAGTACAATTTGCACGCGGCGGTCTCTGGTGAGAGAACTAACTGTTGTTTTTATGCGATTCATGCCCGTGCTGACCTGCATTAATTCTAACAGAGAAAATGCGCCCCATACCAGAAATGCCACCTGCAGGGCAGCTATCACACCGCTCCTGGAAGTATCAAGCATACCGGCCGGTTTTCCGGAAAATGCTGTGACTGCAAGTAAAAATGTAATGGCGACGCCTATCAGAGCGACTATCCAGGCCGGTTTTTTCAGTATTACAATTCCAACTAATACGATTAAAATGGGAATTATTGCTAATAATAGAGACAATAAACTTCCCCCTTTCTGCAGAATGCCTGTTCACTAATAATTTGCACTTGCTATCATACCGCTTATTTTTTCCGCAACCTTGTCCAGTTCGAGTCTCCTCTCTGGGGTGAGCTGTGGAATAATCACTTCCTTCACGCCTCCACTTCCCAGTTTCACCGGCAGGCCCATGGCGCATGAGGAATACCCCAGATGCTCACAAAGCGGCGTCGAACATGGGAGGATAAGATCCCTGTCCTTCACAATAGCTTCCACCATCATTGACATTGTTACTCCGGAAGTATAGCCGGTAGTCGTGCCCGTCTCCAAATCCGTCCAATGCCTGAACCATTCACCGCATTCCCTCTCTATCTGCGACTGCTCTTCCTGGGTAAGTTCCAGGGGAACACCTCCATAGGTCATGGACTCATACAGCCGAAGAGCTCCGCCCCCGTGTTCACCGATACACAGTGCGCCGATATTTGCATATTCTTTTCCTGTAATCATTTCAGTGGCCCATTTGAGGCGAATCGTATCATTGCCTGCCAGACCCAGAAATTGTTTTTTATCCCAACCCAGCAGCTTTTGGTAGATGTAGACAAAGACGTCCACCGGATTTGCAGACACAATGACAACCGTTGTCGGCTTACAATGTTTCTTTAATTGTTCACAGATGGGAGCTATAATTTCTACATTCATCTGCAGCTCCTGCGCCCGGTCTTTGATCTCCTTAGAAAACGGCTTTGCTGCAGCACTTAGAATGATGTCACAGTCAGAAAAATCCGAATACTCTTTTGCCAGAGAAACCTTTGTCCGGCTCACCGGAAGAAATGCCTGGTTCATATCCATCACATTAGCTGCCGCAAAATTCTCCTTTACATCCATTAATTTTATTTCTTCCACACAGTCCCGCAAACCCACACAAAAAGCGGTTGTCGCGCCCAGGCGCCCCGCGCCTCCTATTACACCGAATTTCATATTTCTGCTCCTTTCTATCCTTCACTCCATTCCTTATTCTGCCAGCCTCATAAGTATATGGAATCTCTGATCCGCTATCTGCTGAATACTGTAGATATCTTCATCTGTAAGATTCTTGAATTTTCCAATCCCCTGTATAAAATCCTTTACAGATATAGGTGTTTTATTGCTCACATTCATGTGATACCCGTCCTCGTCCATCTCCCATAGAGGAAACATGTTAGACCTTACGGCATTTCTGGCTACCTCAATGGCTTTTTCCGGGGAATATGCCCATCCCGTAGGACAGGGAGAAAATACATGCAGATAGGCAAAGCCTTTTTTGCTGGCCGCCAGCCCTTTCTCTACTTTTCTCACAAAGTCTGCCATGTGGGACGGTGACGCCGTTGCGCAGTAGGTCAGTCCATGCATGGACATAATCAGAGGAAGATACTTCTGCTGCTGCTGTTTGCCGTTTATCACCGTTCCTATGGGGGTTGTGGATGTCCTGGAACCCTTAGTCGTTGTGGAGCTTCTCTGATAGCCGGTATTCATGTACCCCTCGTTGTCATAGCAGACATAGAGCATCTTTTCATTTCTCTCCGCAGCTGCTGAGAGACTTTGAAATCCGCAGTCGGCTGTGGCTCCATCCCCTGCGATTCCTATAATATTCACCTCTCCCCTTCCTTTCCGCTCATACATCTGACTCAGCCCGGTAAGGAAGGATGCTGTATTATCCAGCAGAGGGATATGCACAGGAATCTTAAGGCCGTTGGCGTAATTCCACCCTACCACACCGGCTCCCGCCATGCATCCCGGGGGAATCCCGACAATCGTGTTTTTACCTGCTATCTTCAGAACTGTTCTAAGTATCAACTCTCCGCCGCACCCCTGACAGGCAGACATGCCCGGAGTTACCTGATCTTCTGCTTCTTTTAATATATCAATATAGCTCATTTATCTTCCTCCTATCTAGTCAACCATATACCACTGGGTTTCTCTTTCCCCCGGTTCATTCTTATGGGCGTCCAGATTTCTGATTGTCTCCATCATCATTTCAATGGAAATATCTGCGCCCCCCAGGCCGCCGATTGCGGAAAAATGGCAGTATCTGCTGTCAGCGTCCGCAAGTGCCGCCTTGATTTCCATATGCATAGGTCCCTGGCACCATCCAAAACTTACACTTCTGTCGATCACTGCAAACGCTTTCTTATCTTTCAAAGCATCTCTTATTTTCTCTGCCGGAAACGGCCTTGTGAAGCGCAGTTTAAGCAGGCCTGCCTTAATTCCCTCTTTCCTGGCCAGATCCACCGCATCCATTCCTGTTCCGGTCATTCCCCCGATGGTTACGATGACAACATCCGCATCCTCTGTCCGGTACTGAGAGACTGCTCCGCCGTAATAGCGTCCGAAGGCATCTCCAAATTTCTTGTCCACCTCATCAATAACTTCCAGGGCTTTCTTCATTGCATCCAGATGAGATTTTCTGTATTTCATCAGAATGGGACCTGGTGTAAGAGGATCCAGGGCAAAGGGATGATCCGGATCCAGCACCCCGTGGTGAAAGGAAGGCGGCGGCAGGAATCTGTCCACCTCTTCCTGCAGGGGAAGATCCACGCCCTCTGTGAGATGAGAGCTGTAAAATCCATCGTAGCAGACATTTACTGGGAGTAATACCTCCGGGTGCTCGGCCAGCATATAGCTCTGGAGGATCATATCCACGATCTCCTGGTTACTGTCACAGAACATCTGAATCCATCCCGCTTCACGGACACTCATTGCATCCTGCTGTCCGCTCCACACAGTCTCCGGAGAGGTCATCTCTCTGGTAGCCAGAGCCATAACCATAGGAAAACGCAGGGTAGACATACGAAAGTAGGGTTCATA
>OLQH01002240.1_pt1 | contig 11778 bp, 8 predicted proteins | sample 1672671 | NCBI WGS metagenome assembly OLQH01 (sample SAMEA3136712, study PRJEB25190) | human gut metagenome
ATGTCAAAAGCGCCCTCCGTCCGTTCTCCGTACTCCAGTCCTTTCCGGATCAGTTCTGCTGTCTCCTGAGATACTGTGACTGCCGTTTCGTCCGGGCTCCGGTGATTGATCCGGCTGACCTCACTGGTGTCTATGGTAGTACTCAAAAGTTCCTCGTACTGCCGGCACAGATCCAGGCTCCCCTCCAGTACCGCTTCATCCTGGCTGTCATAAAGGGTTACCGTTACAAAAGTATTCAAAAGGAACGCCGAACGGCTGATGGGATCGGCCGGCGCCTCCGTCCTTTTGCATCCGGAAAGCGTCCCCGCCGCAAAGATAAGAAACGCCGCCAGCCATCTTCTTCCTGTCATCCTCATCCGTTCACACTCCTCATGGTCTTCAAATTCTCTTTTCTGATGATGCCCCGCATAGTGTACCAGTATGCACCCAGAAGGAAAAGTCCTGCCGTAAGCCAGGCAGATGCATCACACATACACACACCTACATAGCTGTTAAGTCTTACTGCAATCACTGCAGCCACAAGACGGCTTGCCAGCTCCACCACACCGCCCATCATGGGCAGAAAGCCATATCCGCATCCCTGCAGGATATTCCGGAAAATAAAGATCAGGCCCAGCGGAATAAAGAAGAGCACGCAGATATTAATGTAGGTCTGGGCATATCCCATGATCTGATCCAGATTTTCCGATACGAAAAGCCGGACGCCGAAAGGCGCCGCAAGCACCAGGATAATGCCGCCGATCACCGCATAAGCTGTACTCATAGCCACAGCCGCCCGAACTCCCTGACGGATCCTTCCCCAGTCGCCTTTGCCGCTGTTCTGGCCTGCGTAGGTAGCCAGCGCCTGTCCCATGGAAGCCAGCGGCTGGGATGCCACACTCTGCAGCTTTCCCGCCGCAGTATACGCAGCCACAGCAGTGGAGCCAAAAAGGTTCAGGGCTGACTGCATGATGATCGTCCCCGCTGCGGTAATGGAAAACTGCAGCGCCATAGGGATTCCTATGCTGATCTGGGTTCTTGTATCAACAGAATTGATTCTCCACTGATCCCGCTCCGGATGGAGAAGAGGAACCGCCTTTCCGATATAAAGAAGACATAGAATTCCGGAAACTCCTTGGGAAATCACCGTAGCCCAGGCAGCTCCCGCCACGCCCATCTTGAAACAGATCACAAACAGAAGGTCCAGAACCACATTGCAGGCGGCAGAAAGCGCCAGGAAATATAACGGAACCTTGCTGTTTCCCACACTTCTTAAAAAGCTTGCCAGCAGATTATACAAAACGTTGGCCCACAGCCCCGCGCAGATGATCCAGATATACCGGTGAGCATCCTCGAAAATATCCGCAGGCGTATTCATAAGCGTTAAAAGTCCCCGCATCCCCGCTGTACTGACAATCGTCAGGAAAATTGTAATAAGAATCGAAAGGACCGCGCCGTTCCCCACGCTCCGTTTCATTCCCCGTATATCTCCCGCTCCGAATCGCTGGGAGGTAATAACGGAAAAACCAGAAGTCATTCCCGTCATAAACCCGATAATAAGAAACACGATCGTGCTGGTAGCCCCCACAGCCGCCAGCGCCTGGCTTCCCACAAATCTTCCCACGATAATGGCATCCACCATATTGTAAAACTGCTGAAGCACATTTCCCGCCACAATGGGCAGAACAAAGCGAAAAATCAGTCCGGCCGGCCGGCCCCTGGTCATATCCAGTTCCATAGATATCTTTCTCCTAAGTATAATTTTTTTGAGATAGCTTTTCCCATCTGCTTTCCTGGTACAGCTACAACGCTTATTTTAACATTTCTTTTTAAAAATACAAGCTCTGACATGCAAAAAGAGCACCATACTCGATGATGCTCCTTTTTAATAATGAAATTACCGTTCCGGCTCGTATCTCCATCCGCGATCGCGTGTTCTAAATCCAAAGCATAGGCTGTCTTGATGCAATATTTCTCCGGGCTTCCTCATCCTGCGATTCCTTTGGAAGTTTGTAATACAAATCCAGCAATTCCTGCCGTCCCATCGTGCATCCGGCCAGAAGCAAAAATCCATGTCTGGCAGGAAATGCGTTAAAATGCATTACATCCGGCGGATACGGCCACAATTCCTTATTCAGCAAATAAGGTGTAATAAAATCCAGTGCTCTTGCAATGCTTTTTCCTTCCGGTGATTCATATTCCCACAAATTATCTTCCGGTACAGATAAAATATGACACAAGGAAACCATATTATCTACCACAAAGATAGAATAATTGTATGGCTTTGTGCGTCCTAATTCCCTTGGAAATGAACCGTTGTCATCTTCCTGTTTCAGCAGACCTTTCTTATAATAGTTTCTGCAGAAATCCACAATCCGCTCATTGTCAGTAAACCTTGCAAAAGCTGCCGCCTGCACAAAAAAGCAGACTCCGTGATTATTATCTTTATTCATTTCCTGAATTCCATTCGCATCCGTCAGCATCCAGCCCAAATAGCGGGCAAACCACTTTTTCAGACCCATATATATTTCATCCGTCATATAGGAAGAATCTTTCAGCCTCTCCACTGCAAAGACTACATCTACCAGATGAAGAGTATCAATAATTCCAATCCCCCTGCCTTCACAGATTCCCAAAATAGCCTGCGCATAAGATAAATGAGGCGCCATATAGGTCTTTTCATCCAGGAAAAATTCTTTCAGATGCTGTATGGCACGCTCCGCGTAACACTCTTCTTTCGTCAGCACATATGCTGATGACAAAAATACAACATTGGTGCGCATCTGCCGCAGAATAATCCGATGACCGTTAAAGTTCTCCGGATTGGTCTCACCATCTCGCTGAATATACGGAAGTCCGTCTGGCGTATCCGGATTCGGCCACCAATAATCTCCATTTGAATAATAATCATGAATTCCACCGGCACTTCGGCTGCTTCGCACATCCGTTATGTGGAGCACTGGCGCCTTCAATGCCGCCAGTGCTTTCTCCACTATCCAGTCCTGTTCTCTCCACTCAGGCGCGATTTTATAGCCAACTCCACATTTTACCATACTTACTCTCTCTCTGATCGATTCAGATCTGATTTGGCACAGTTCAAAAGAGCCTTCATGTATCCTGTACTGTAAGCCCAGGAAGCACTTTCTCCTCCTACACTTTTTCCCCAAACCGGCACATGATCTACATGCATCATGCCGTCATAATCATAACGCACAAACTGCTTCATCAATTCGTACATATCCATGTAGCCATTTTCCAGAAGGGTTTCCTCGAAATAAGGCATTGTACTGCTCACGTTTCTGAAATGCACAAGCAGGACTTTCTTATTCTCTACGAAATAACGGATGTCTTCCATCACATTGCCAAACCGTTCCCCACCTTCCAGCCAGCAGCCGATGCACATTTTCATGCCAAGATACGGGCTGTTGCCAGCAAGTTCAAATGCGTGTTTATAATCTTCTGCAGATGTAATCAGATTGGAAATACCTACAAGACAATCAACCGGCGGATCATTAGGATGAAGTGCAATCTTAATATTCGCTTCTTCGCACACCGGCAGGGCACGGTCCAGGAAATATTTGAAGTTATCCCACATCTCCTCTTTTGTGTAAAGACGTCCATGAGAATAGGGCCGTTTCTCCAGTTCCCCGATATCCACAACGCGTCCGATTCCTCCGCTTGTATATTGGCTTACTTTAAACGCAGTGGTCAATACCTGATTGGGCTCCCAAGTCATATATCCCACACGAATTCCTGCTTTTCCTAAAACCCGGTTGAAATTATTATAAGCTTCAATCGCCTCATCCCTTCCAGGAAGCCCCAGATGAATTTTATCGTTTTTATACAAGTGTACATTTCCGGCATCCGTCACAGTCAGATCAAATTTGTGAAGCCGTTCCATAAAACGCATTACGGAATCATAATCTGTATGCTCATCTCTAAAAATCACATAAACATACTTAACTCCCATTTGTTTTACAAATAATAACTGTTCATCGGTATAATCCGAATCCACCTTTGACTGTATCTTGATCTTATCTCCCAGCATATCCAATCCCCTTTTTTTGCTCTGTTTTATTCTGTCCAGTGTACGGCTTCCGGTGTCCACTGCTCCAGACTCACCTCATAAATGCCGCTGTCTTCCAGGCCAGGTGCCGCGAAAGCTTCATAGTACACAACTGCCAGAGGCGTAATCATTACATAATCCTGAACCAAAGCTTTGGCTGCTTTCTGCAGATTTTCTTTCTTTTCCTCCAAAGTCTTAGCCGATCTTGCCGCAAATAACGGTTCCTCAAATTCCGGAGGTCTCAGCATAATTCCATGATTTTTGATTCCTTCGGAAGAATAAAGACGAATATAGTTATTTGTAAAGTCCATTTTGCTGGCGCCGCGGTTTGCAATAAATCCGTCAATGTCATCCTCTGCCTGCATTGCAGCAAGTACAGAGCTGTCAACAGTATTTACTTCTGCTTTAATTCCAATCTGTGCCAAGATAGCCTGGAAGGCCGTAGCCGTATCGTTATCTGTAGATTTTGTGTAAATTGTAGTTTCAAAGCCATCCGGATAGCCGGCTTCTGCTAACAGCTGCTTTGCAAGATCCAGATCATACTCATAAAATTCTGCATCCGGCGAATACGCCCAGGAATCCTTTGTGCAGAAAAGCGGAGTTGCTTCGCCAAGTCCGCCGGACAGCGCATTGGCTACTTCGTCCCATTGAATTGCATGCATAACAGCCTGCCTTACTCTTAAGTCACCCATGGGGTGCTTGTCACTTTTACTGTTCCAGATGATATGCTTAATGTCTGCTACGTTGGCATTTCTGGTACCAATACTTTCAAATCCGGCCTGCTTAATGCTGTTGATGATCGCTTCATTTTCAAACTTCATAGCGATTCCCACTTCATTATTCAGAAGAGCCGACATCATGGTATTCATATCGGTAATCATGTCAATTTCAAGACGATCTAAATAAGGCTGTCCCTCAATCCGATAGTTTTCATTTTTCGTGTAGGTGATCTTGTTATCCATAACAAAGGATTCCAGCAGGAACGGCCCGGTTCCGACTGCATGGGTCTGGCACCATTCCTCGCCATTCTTTTCATAAGCCTCTTTGGAACAGATAAAAATATCTCCAATTACATTATCCCAGTTATTGGCCCACTCACCATACTGAATTTCTACAGTCAAATCATCGACTACTCGCACTTCTTCCGGCGTACCAATTTCGCTGGCCTTTCCATTGTCAATATACTGCTGAATATTCCATGCAACCGCTTCTGCATCACAGGGCGATCCATCTGTGAAATTTACTCCATCTCTCAGTTTAATGGTAAATGTCAGATTTTCTGCGTCTGTAATAAATTCCTCTGCAAGCCATGGATAATAATTTCCTTCCGCATCTGCCCGTCCCAAGGACTCTAATACCGGCTGTGCGCCAAACCGATCACTGGTAGTAGTAGACTGCGGCATAAAAAAAGTATTTTGTACCTGGGGAATAGCAATTACCAGGCTGCCTCCCTGCTGAATTGCCCCCCCGCTTTCTGTCTCCGCAGATTCATTTTCTGCCGCCTCACTCTGCGCTTCCGTAACTGCTGCCGAACTTGCGCCTTCTGTGGCAGCTGTGGTATCCGTGCCTCCGCCGCCGGAACAGCCAGCTGTCATTCCCGCCGTTACTGCTGCTGCAAGCGCAAGTGACAAGATCCTCTTCGTTAACTTCATAATTCTTCCTCCTTTATTTTATTTATCATACAGGAAGCAGGCAACTTCATGGCCACCTCCTACATCTTTCAAAACCGGCACCTCATTCCGACACCTCTCACAGGCCTGATCACATCGGTCATGGAATGGGCAGCCCGAGGGACGTCTAGTCAGACTTGGTACCTCACCTCGAATAGGAATCCGCTCTCTGGTTTCTTCCACTGCCGGGTCTGCCACCGGAACAGCAGAAAGAAGTGTTTTCGTATAAGGATGGAGTGTATTTTCATAAAGTTCATCACAATCTGCAATTTCCACCACACGTCCTAAATACATAACCAGAATCCGGTTGCTGATATGTTTTACTACTGCCAGGTCATGAGCAATAAACAGATAAGTCAGCCCCAGCTTTGCCTGCAATTCTTCCAGAAGATTAATAATCTGTGCCTGAATGGAAACATCCAGCGCAGAAATCGGCTCATCGCAGATAATCATATCCGGTTCTGAGGAAAGCGCCCTTGCAATTCCGATCCTCTGCCGCTGCCCTCCTGAGAATTCATGAGGAACCCTGTATTTTAAAGCAGGATCCAGTCCCACGATCCGAAACAGTTCGTCCACTCTTTCATCATATTCTTTTCGGTTCTTTACCAGCTTGTGAAGCAACAGCGATTCTCCCACAATAGACTCTGCCGTCTGTCTGGGATCCAGCGAAGAGAAGGGATCCTGAAAAATCATGGCAATCTTTCTGCGGAATGGATACATCTGCCGATCATTAAACCCGGCAATATTGGTCCCATTAAACACGATTTCCCCGTCCTCCGGCCGGTAAACACGCATAATGCAGCGAGCCAGCGTTGTCTTGCCGCAGCCAGACTCTCCTACAATTCCCAGGGTCTCCCCTTTTCTCACATGGAATGTAATATCCTCGATAGCCCTTACTTCTCCGACCTTTTTTTTCATGAGTCCGCTGTAAATCGGGAAATATTTCTTTACATTCCGTACATCCAGACATAATTCCTTGCCGATGGTAATCTTCGGTGCCCGCTTTATTTCTTTTCCGGCAATTTCTTCTGCCTTTGCTTTCTTCTCGTCCTCAGTCAAATGACATGCAGCGAAATGTCCCGGCTCCAGTTCCTGAAGCTGCGGCCTGCCGCATTCCCTGCACCGGTCAATCCGGTACTCACACCGTTCATAGAACGGACAGTATTCGGGACGGGTAGCCGGATTGGGCGGCAGCCCCTCAATCGGAATGAGAATCCGGTCTTTTGGATCATCTAATCTTGGAATAGCCCGCAAAAGTGCTCTGGTGTATGGATGCTCAGGATTAGCAAAAAGCCGTTTTGTATCCGTTGTCTCAACAACACTTCCGGAATACATCACATAAATCCGTTCCGCAAACCTTGCAACAATTCCCAGATTATGAGTTACAATAATAACTGCTGTATTGGTCTTTTTTGCAATATCCCGGATCATCTCCAAAAGCTGCGCCTGTGTAGTAACATCCAGAGCAGTGGTAGCCTCGTCTGCCACGAGCACCGTAGGCTGAGATGACATAGCCATGGCGATCATGATTCTCTGCCGCATTCCTCCAGAAAACTGCTGAGGATAGTAATGAAAACGCTGCTCTGCATCCGGAATATTTACCATCTTCAGCATTTCAATGGTACGCTTTTTTGCATCCTCCTTGCTCATATGGAGATGTTCCATAATATTTTCCTGTATCTGATATCCGATGGTCAAAACCGGGTTCAGCGATGTCATGGGTTCCTGAAAAATCATGCTCACTTTTCCGCCCCGCATATGGCGCATTTGTTCACTATCTGCGCCAAACTCCAGCATATTGTGTTCTTCCCCCTGAATGTAAACCTCCCCGCCGGTTATCTTTCCAGGTGAACTAATCAGCTGAAGCATACTCATCATAGTAACCGATTTCCCGCTTCCTGATTCTCCTACCACTCCGATAATCTCTCCCGGTTCCAGGTACATAGAGACGCCGTCTACCGCCTTCACCATCTGACCGTCCGTCTTAAAACAGGTCTGAATATTTTTTATCTCTAATAAATGTTCCATCCCGACGTCCTCCTTTTACACTTCGCCCCTCAGTCTTGGGTCCAGAGCATCGCGCACACCATCACCAAACATGTTCAAACTGATTACCAGTACTGCCACGCAGATGCCAGGTGTCAGCGCAAATACCGGATTCTGCAGAAGAAACAAACGTCCTTCACTTACCATACTTCCCCACGATGCTGTAGGTGCACTGATTCCCAGTCCCAAAAAACTCAGCCCCGCTTCTGCAAGAATTGTCGATCCTACCTGCTGCGTCATCATTACAATAATCGGAGAAATACTGTTTGGCAAAATGTGACGGAACATCAACCGAAAATTTTTATTTCCCTGAAGCTTGCCTGCCATAATATAATCCGATTGTTTTATAGTCAGCACCTGTCCTCTCATCATCCGGACATATCCTGCCATAGATGAAATTCCCAGAATAATGGCCAAATTGCGGATTCCGCTTCCAAAAACTGCAGTCAGCGCCATAGCAAGAATAATCTGCGGGATTGCACGGACCGCTTCCATAAGCCGGGTAATTACATCATCCACAATTCCCCCGAAGTATCCGGCAATCATCCCCAAAAACGTTCCAATCGCGCAGGCAATCATCACAGCAAAAACACCTATGATTAAACTGACTCTTGTTCCAAATATAATCCGGCTCAAAACATCCCGCCCGTAATTGTCGGTTCCCAAAAGATGCTGTTTGCTTGGCCCCTGCAGATATGCTGCAAAATCCGCATAGTTAGGATCGTAAGGCGCAATAATCGGGGCAAAAATTGCAGTCAGAATAAACAGGCCCACAACAATCGCGCTTACTCTCGCCACTTTCCTGGCAAATAAAGTTTTTACTGTTTTTTTCCATCTTCCATTATTCTTCATTGTGCAGCCCCCTTATTCGTAACGTACTCTCGGATCTACCACTGCATACAGAATATCCGTCAAAAGATTAATAATGCAGGATACCAGCGCCGTAACCAGAACACATGCCTGTACAACCGGAATATCTCGGGACTGGATTGCGATTACAAACAGTGATCCCATTCCAGGAATATTGAAAACAGACTCCACAAACATAGAACCGGCAAGCATGGAACCAAGCCGCATTCCCAGAATCGTAATAACAGGAATCAACGCATTTTTTAATGCATGGAGAAATATAACTTTCTTCCGGGAAAGCCCTTTGCTTCTGGCTGTCCTGACATAATCCTGGCGGATTACTTCCAGCATACTTGATCTGGTCTGCCTCGTTGTAGTAGCGATGCCGCCCAGTGCAAGGCAAAATAACGGCATGATCGTCTGCTTAATCCCCATGACTGCATCTTGTGAAAACCAAGTAAATCCATAGGAAGGCAGCCATCCAAGCCTCATGGCAAAAATATACATCACCAGCAGTGCGATCCAGAATTGTGGAAGACAGGCTGTTATATTGGCAAGCAATGTTACAACTGTATCCGCCGGCCTCCCCCGATATACAGCACTTATTACTCCAAACAAAATCCCCAGCGGTATACTGATCGTAAACGCGCTTAGTGAAAAAAACAAAGTAATGGGGATACGTTCCGCCAGAACATCAACTGTCCTTGTATGGAACTGTGTTGACTGTCCGAAATCCCCGTGCAATGCATCTCCCAGCCAGCTGAAATACCGCATGATCACCGGCTGATCCAATTTTAGTTCATGATACACTCTGTCATATTCTTCCTGTGAAACTTCTTCTCCCAGCATGGCATATACCGGATCACCGGGAATAAATGATACCAATAAAAATGTAAAAATAGAAATGATAATCAAAATTAAAATCATCTGTCCGGTTCGCTTTACAATGTAAGTCCTCATTCTTTCTCTACGGCCATCTGCCGACTGCCGTAATCCTCCCTTCTGTACTTTCTCTTACTACTCTTCTTTTAGATTTTCCTCTGAATCAGGCCTTCCGCAATCCTGCTCTCCTTCTTGCATTTTCCTCTAGATAATCAATAAATATGTCCGTCCTGAATGTCTGGACAAGTGCCTTACCGAAAGCAAAAATCGACGGACTTTTGCATTGCTTCAGTATCCATGCAGATGCATTCTCTGTGCCATGACCACACATATTATATCTTAAGCCTATTCTCTTACTTTTTCTTTTTCTCTCTTTTCATAATTTTATTTGTCTGATATAATAATAAAATGACATTTTTTAGATATATTTTTGATTCTCTTTTCATGATTATGTTTGTTTTCACCATCTATCTGCTATTAGTATAATAGAATTTATACATTTTTTCCAATGACTCGTTCCTATCATTATTATAGGCAATGCCTATAGTAATAGCGAGATTTCAAGAAAGAAGGTTGCCCATGGATACTCGATACCTGGAATACATTTTGGTCCTTGCAGAAACCGGCAATATGACCCGTGCATCAGAAAAACTTTTCATTTCTCAGCCTACTTTAAGCCAGTTTCTTGCCAAGCAGGAACAGGAGATCGGATCCCCCCTGTTCCAAAGAATCAATGGCGTATATACTCTCACGCCCGTAGGACATCTGTACGCAGAATATGCCCGCAAGGTTCTTTCTCTTACAAATATGCTGGAAAAGGACGTACAGAGACTGTCCACCACAAGCAGGATCAGCATCGGTACCTCTACCTCCCGCGCCATACAAATGATCACCTCCATCCTGATTGACTTTCGGAAATATTATCCGCGGGTTGAGATCACACTCTCCAACGATAATCTGCAGGTGATGCGAAATGCTATCAATAAAGGAACTGTAGATATTGCGTTTGTCACCACCGATTCACTGGAATCCCACAAAGCTGAAAGCCTGGAATTAAAAAAAGAAGAAGTAGTTTTTGCCGTCCCCAGCACCCATCCTTACTGCCAGTCACTTTCTTCGAAAAAGAAACATTCTTTAACCAGTGCACAACTTATTAAAAACTTTGGCAGTACGCCATTTATTTTACAGCTTAAGGGATCCTGTATCCGTTATCTTGTCGACGCATTCTGGGGAAAAGATTTTACCCCGCTTCTGGCCTGCAGTACCAGCCATGCACAGTCTATCTGGGATATGGTTGCCAGCAATATCGGCGTGGGCTTTATTCCCACCGGTTACGCTCCCCCTGCTCCGCAGATTACATATTTTTCACTTGAGCCCAAATTATACCGCATTCATGCAGTTCTTTTTCGAAAAGATCTGATTACAGAGGCTCCCCATAAATACCTTGTAGACCTTGCCGTAAATTACGCTAAGGAAAATTGGAAGAACTTTTGATTTTCTCCAGATCTGTTATTGCTTTTTACATAAAAAAACAGCCAGACAGAAGTTTTCATACCTCTGCCTGACTGTTGAATTTTATTCCTCATCCATCCAAAGACGCTGCGTCTTATTTTACTTTCTTCAGCACGATCACATTCCAGGAATGCTTTCCCAGGACCGCCTGCAGACATCCATCTTCCATTTTAGATACACCATTCTCATGGGGTGCTACGGTATTGGGTGCCGCTTCCGTATTCACAGCCTTCATGTCATCGTTGGTGAGAACGATGTGTCTTGCCACCTGATAGCCCTCATACTGGCGCAGGTCGCAGCTTACTTCCATATCTTCTTCCAGGTCCTTATTTACCGCAAATACAGTGAGACTCTCATTCTCCTCATCTTCTGTGATCACTGCATCCAGATAAGGTACACAGTCAAATTTGCCCGCGCTGTAGCAGGGAGCATCAACCAGGGTGGTCAATACTTTTCCCCGGCCCAAAGTGCTTGCGTGAAGGAAAGGATAGAAAATCGTCTGCCGCCAGGCTCCTGTATCGGAAGTCATGATCGGTGCGATAACATTTACCAGCTGAGCCAGGCAGGCGATCTTAACCCGGTCACAGTGCTTTAAGAGCGTAATCAGCATACTTCCTACCAAAAGAGCATCCTCGAAATTATACACATCCTCCAGCTGGTGAGGTGCCTTGCTCCAGGGCGTGATCAGTTTGTCTGCTTCTTTGGAATGATACCATACGTTCCACTCATCAAAGGAAAGGTTGATCTGCTTTTTGCTGTGCTTCTTTCCTTTTA
>OLQH01002243.1_pt1 | contig 11764 bp, 13 predicted proteins | sample 1672671 | NCBI WGS metagenome assembly OLQH01 (sample SAMEA3136712, study PRJEB25190) | human gut metagenome
AATTATAATTCTATCCCGATTTATTATCAACTCTTTTTCCAATTTATAATTTAAAGCTGCTGTCAAATCAACAAAATGATACCTTAAATAACAGGAAAAAGCCGCCGCAGTGCAAAGCACCGCAGCGGCTTTTCACAGGGAAAATATAAGGGAAATGGGAGTAGTCTTGTAATCTGTTTTCGGTGCGCGGGCTTACCGCGCGGGTTTGGCCAATGCCCATCCGACCGGCGGGCTGGCCGCCGGGATTTCCCGGCATTCCCCCTACCGCCCGCCAATCCGGGCGGTGTGGGGGTCTACAACTCGTGTTCTTCCCCAAAAAGGGCCCCGCAAGTTCCGGGGCTTGTACGGGCAATCACCCTGCAATGCGCGAAACAGGCTTGCCTTCCTGGTTGTCTTCCATGCTGGAATCTGGGGGTTGCGCCGCCTCCGGCGCAGTCGCCTGCTTCTCCGGCTGGAGCGCCATCCGGCCGGCGGCGGGCCCCGTCTTTGGGATGCGGACAATGCACTCGATGTAATCGTCCGTCTCATTCCGGATGGTCTTTGCCTGGATGCCGGAGAGCTGCATGGTCTTGACCGCATGGCTGATCGTATTCATGAAGATACGGATATCTTTTACAATGATCCGCTTCTTATTCTTAGGCTTGTCCTCTTTTTCCGAGAGAAGGCGCTCGATGAACTGGTCGGTCTGCTGCACATTCAAATGCTGGGCCAGAATCGCGTCCAACACCTTGCCGCGCAATTCGACGTCGTCCACCCGGAGCAGCGCGCGTGCATGGCGCTCAGTAAGGCCGTTTTCGCTGATCTTTTTGCGCTCCTCCTGCGTCAGGCGGAGCAGGCGCAGCTTGTTCGCCAGGGTGGACTGGCTCTTCCCCAGCCGGAGCGCCGCCTCTTCCTGCGTCACGCCCCATTCTTCGATCAAGCGCCGGATGCCCTCGGCCTCTTCGAAGATTTGCAGATCCTGGCGCTGCAAATTCTCGGTCATCGCCAGCACCGCGCTCTGCTTATCGCTGCACGAATTGACAATACAGGCCGCGCTGTCCAGACCGGCCAAGCGGCACGCGCGCCAACGGCGCTCGCCTGCGATCAGCTCGTAGCCGTTTTTGGTCCGGCGCACGCTTAAAGGTTGCAGCAGGCCGTTCTGCCGGATGCTCCGGCTCAATTCCAGGAGCTCCTTTTCCGGGAACGACCGGCGCGGCTGGGCGGGATTCGGATAAATGTCGTCGAGCGGGATCTCGATCACGCGCCGTTTATCCTGCATGATGCCCATAAAAATACCTCCCATCTGGTTTCTTTCTGCACATCTATGTAACCGCCCCAAGGGGGCTTGTCCTTCTGTGCTTTAAGCATACCATATGGGAGGGAAACTTTTTGTTGGAATCTGTACGCGAAAAAGCGCTTTTCCTGCGGATTTTGGCGTGATTCCGGTCGATTGAGCCTCTGGAATTTTTGATATTAGGACTGTTTGCCTATAGGGGCTCCATTTTGGGGATGATTGACCGCCCGGGCAGGCGGCGGCTTGGGATTCATCCCCACGTTCGCCATGCTGGTGCAATTTCCATCCACGCCATCCTCGCGGGTGGCGACATATGTACAAAGTATCACTCGATTATCTAACCGATTTCAATCCACGCCACCCTCGCGGGTGGCGGCCGCTGAACATCACGGCTTGGTCTACAAATTTCTATTTCAACCCACGCCGCCTTTTGAGCGGCGGCACATCCGCAAAATTGAGAGGCGGCGCAAGGACCAACCCGCTTTGAGGCGCTTTTCCTTTCCCCCGCCATCCCATCCGGCGCCAATGCGGAAGGCTGCCTGCTGGCCACGCGCGGACACCCATTTCATCCCACGCCGCCCTTTGAGCGGGCAGCTCTCGGGAATCCCCATGATCTGGGAACGCCCTTTCCATCCTCGCAGTCCCGCCTGCCGCCACCAAGCCGGTTCATTGCCTATTTCAAATCCGTGTTTCAACCCACACGGCCCTTTCGGGCGGTGAACAAGCAACCCATCGACCCGCGCATCTGCTATGAGTTTCAACCCACGCCCTCCACACGGAGGGTGACATGTTTGGTGGTCAGCTTCTTTTGCTTGACCGGATCATTTCAACCCACGCCCTCTGCATAGGGAACATGGGCCATAGCAATAACCACCTCATCATGGACATGATTTCAACCCACACCCTCCGCACAGAGGGCGGCAAGCACGGCATACATGCCGACGCAAACCACCATCCGATTTCAATCCACGCACCCCTATCGGGGAGCGACCAGGGTTTTGCCGTCCTTCCGGCCGGTCACAATGGTCCAACCCGCGCGCCTGCGCGGCGCAAAGGCACACTCCATGCGCGAAAGAGGCCTATTTCACCAGCGTTTTGGCGATCTCTTCCCCAAAGAACGTGACCTCCGCGAGTTTCCCCTCGTTGTTGTTCAGGTCATCCTCGGTCAGGACGCCGCAGGTGTAGTAATTCGCCATGGGCCGGATTCCCATGCGCTGGAAAAACCGGTCGATGCGGGCCAGGATCTCCTTGCACTCCCGCGGGTCCTCGCGGGCACTCAGGGCGATGCTGATCCCCCGCTTGCCCATGGAAAGCGCCGCGTGCGGCTGGTGCGCAGGGCTGTACGGCGTGCAGCGGTCGATGAACGCCTTGAGCTGGCCGGTGATCCCGCCCCAATAGTCCGGGGACGCGATGGCGATCAGGTCCGCCTGTTCCATCTGTTCCAAAACCAACTGTACGTCGTCGTGCTGCACGCATTCCGCCGTCTGATAGCAGCTCCTGCACCCCTTGCAGAAGGCATAATGCAGATCGCCCAGGCAGAGCGTCTGCGTTTCCATCCCTTTTTTCTGAAATGCGTCCCCGATCAATTCCAACAGCCGGGCCGTGTTCCCGTTGTTCTTGGGGCTCGCATTGAGCAACAAAGCCTTCAATTCGACATCTCCTCCATCCAGTCTTCTTCCCCTTTTCCCCGCGCTGCGCCCGCCGGTGGGAAATCCTTCCCATAACGGCAGCGCCGCCCACGCAGAGGGTTCTGCGGTTTCCTCCGGCAAGCCGCAGGGCGCGCCTGCCCTTCTCGCCCCACTCAGAGCGGGCTTTTGGAAATCTTTGCGCCATGGCGCGGGTAGGCCGCCGCCAGGGGCTTTTCCCGGCGGTTGATGAAGTGGATGGCCTGGTCCAGACCGTCATAGGGGATGATGGGCAGGATGGGCCCGAAAATCTCCTCCCCCATGGGCTTGGAGGTCCCGTCCAGGGTATCCGCCACCAAGGTGGGGGCGATCCATCCGCTGTCCGAGTCGGGGTCGTCCCGGTGGCCGCCGCCGTACAGGATCTCCTCTCCCTCCAGCAGACCCTGGAGACGGTTGTAGTGCTTGCGGTTGATGATCCGCACAAAGTGGTCGTTGGCCAGAGGGTCCTGGCCCAGCATCCGCTGGAACTGCTTTTTCAGCTCCTCCACCAGTTCGTCCCGGACCTTTCGGTCCACCAGGCAGTAGTCCGGGGCCACACAGGTCTGGCCGGCGTTGAGGAGTTTGCCGAACGCCAGGCGCTTGGCGGTGAGAGGGATGTTGGCGGTGCGGTCCACAATAACCGGGCTCTTCCCCCCCAGCTCCAGGGTCACCGGGGTCAGGTGGCGGCTGGCCTTCTCCATGACCATTTTGCCCACATCCACGCTGCCGGTGAAGAAAATGTAGTCAAACCGCTGCTCCAGCAGGGCGGCGTTCTGTTCCCGGCCGCCCTCGATGACGGTCACCCAGTCGGGGTTAAAGACAGCGGCGATGAGCTCGGCCATGGCCCGGCTGGTGTTGGGGGCGTAGGCGCTGGGCTTGAGAACCACGCAGTTGCCTGCGGCCACCGCGCCGAAGAGGGGGTCCAGGCTCAGCAGATAGGGATAGTTCCAGGGGGACATCACCAGCACCACCCCATAGGGCTCGGCCAGCTCATAGCTTTTGGATTTGAACTGGGCCAGGGGGGTGGGATGCCGGCGGGGGCGGGACCACTCGGCCACATGCCGGGCCAGGTAGCCCAGCTCGTCCAGGTTCAGTCCCAGCTCACACATATACCCCTCGAAGTGGGACTTGTGCAGGTCGGCCTGGAGGGCGTCCAACAAAATCTGCTCCCGGGCCTGAATCTCTTTTTTCAGCCGCTTCAGAGCGGCTACCCGGACCGCCACCGGACGGGTGGCGCCGGTCTGGAAGAAGGCCCGCTGCCGGGCCACGGTCTCCTCAATCTTGGCAACGTGGGTGACGTTACTCATGCCCACACCTCCTTAAGAATTCCCATGATCTCGTCGTAGTCCGCCTCGGCGGGGTTCACAATAATGGCCCCGTCGTTCAGCGCCGTGCGGGCCACGGCTTCGAAGTCCTCCTGCTTCACCCGCCCGGTCTGGGACAGGGTGGTGGGCAGGCCGGTGGCGTCAGCCAGCTCCTGGCGCAGGGCTTTCAGGGTGTCGATGGTCTTTTGAGCCCGCTGGGCCGCCGGGGTGGCGGCGTAGACCTCGGGGCCGGCCACGTGGAGCAGCAGCTCCCCATATCTCTCCCGGCATTTGTCCAGGTTGTACTGCATCACCGCCGGCAGCAGAATGGTCATGGCGTCCCCATGGGCCACATGGCACACCCCGCCCAGAGCGTGGCCGATGGCGTGGACCAGACCCACCATGGAGTTGGAAAAGGCCGCCCCGGCCAGCAGGCTGCCGTTGGCCATGGCCATGCGGGCCCGCCGGTCCCTGCCGTTTTTCACCGCCCGGGGCAGGCTCTGGGTGATCTGGCGGATGGCCCGCTCGGCAAAGGAGTCGCTCACCGGGTTGCGTTGGAGGCAGGTGGCCGCCTCAATGGCGTGGACCAGGGCGTCAAAGCCCGTGGAGGCGGTGATCCGGGGGGGCAGGGTCTCGGTCATCCGGGGGTCCAGCACCGCCACGTCGGGGAGCAGATGATAGCTGAGAAACTCCATTTTCACCTGGAGCGCCGGGTTGGCCACCACAGCCACCAAGGTGGCCTCGCTGCCGGTGCCCGCAGTGGTGGGCACCGCCACAAAGGGGACATGGGCCCCCCGGGGGAGGACCTCGCAGCCGGCGGAATCCAGCAGGTCGCTGCCCGCCTGGGCCAGGACCATCCCCACCCCTTTGGCGGTGTCAATCACCGATCCGCCCCCCACGGCGATGAGGCTGTCGCACTGGGCCTGGCGGTAGAGGCCGGCGATCTGGTTGACCACCTGGATGGAGGAGTCCGGGGGAATCCGGCAGAAGGTCTCCGCCGCCGCCATCCCCCCCTGGCGGAGGGCGGCCTGCACAATCTTTACCGTCCCCACTTGCTCCAGGCCCTGGTCGCTGAGCAGGAGGGGGCGGTGGGCCCCCAGGCTGTCCAGCTCGTGGGGGATGTGCTCCAGGGCCCCGTCCCCGGAGAGAATTTTGGCGGGCAGTTTGAACTCATAGTAGGCGGACATTCACATTACCTCCCAAACAGCACCGCCAGGTAGACCCGGGCGGTGGATATTTCCTTTTTTGGTCGTCGCTTCAGGATTCGCCTGGCCAGAACCGTGGGGAAAAGATACCCCTCCGCAATGTCCACACATCGCACAAAGGGCATGGCCAGGCCCATGTTTCCCCGCAGGGTAAATCGGTGCTGGGCGTACGCCTGGGCGATGCCGATCTGCCCGGTGAAGACCCGGAAGGCGTCATCCGGGCTCTTAAAGCGAATGGTCACATCCCCGGGGGTGTCCTGGGGGAGCTTCCGGAAGCCCTTCTCCGTGCCGGTGACGGTGAACCCCCTGGCGCCGGGGATCTCCAGCCGCAGGGTCTTCCCCTGGGGCCACCGGCAGGCCTCCTCCTTGACCCGGCTGTCCCGGCAGGACAAAAACTTCAGCGCCCGGAACAGGCAGGTGGAGACCATGCTGCAGGTGGCGCACTGCAGACACATTTTCACGGACCCATAGGCCATCGTTCCATCCCTCCTCTGGGTGATATTCTCCGTTTAGCATACTCCAAACGGGGTATGATTGCAAGGTTTTCCACGGCGGGAAAGGGCTTTCGGCAAGGCAACATCCCCCTCCGTGCCGGGAAATGGGCCGGAGGGGGATGCCAGAGCAGAAAACTCATTGTTCCGCGCGGTTTCTGTTCTGCAGGAGCAGACCGAGGGCAAGTCCGAGAAAAATCCCGGAAAAGGCCATGTTGACAAGGAGTCATCCTCGACTGGAATGACCACATTTCCTCTCTCGTCGATGAAGCCCCACAGCCCCTCCTTCGATACTTTAATCAAACCGTTTTCCCAGTGCCAGACATCATCATAGGCCATCTGGCAGGGCACTTGTATGGCGGCCTTCCGTAAATGCATCGGCTTCTTACTCCTTTGCCCGGTGGAGCAGCGCCTGCTGATAGCTCCCCATCAAGCCGTAATAGTTGAGCAGATCGGGAAACTGGTTGGATGGATGCCAATAGTCCAAAACGATGGCGGCGTGGCCGTTTATCTGCACCGTGTAAAACAAGTTGCTGTTTTGCTGTTCGGCGTTGGCATACTCCTTGATAGGCGTTTCCATGATGATATTCAGGGCAGAAATTGTATAGCCGCAGACGATGACAGTCGGGTCGATTAGTTCAATCTCACGGCGAAGCTCCCGGCGGTCATATTCCGCATACCGCTGAATTTCCTTATAATCCGAGACTTTCTCCCCACCACTTTTCTTGACGTTGACCACGGCGGCCTGACGCAGATAGGGATTTCCGAAAACGTGGTCCGCGGCTTCATCGGCATAGGGGTATAAGCAGTCTTCCGTGGTCAGCATCAGCCCCCGGGTCCACTGAGAAATTCGTTTCCAAGTGGTATGCCTTCCAATTTTTCCCTCAGTCAAGAGATGGTCCGCTATCAAATCCCAATCGCCATCGCCGTGATACGCCTCTTTCAATAAAAACAGGGGTCGTACCGTTTGGGAAAACCACCGCTCGGGACAGACAACGCCGTCCCGAATAAAGATGCCATGCTGATGGTCCATCCCGTCAAGGGGGTTCTTCTCTTTCCATGTGCGGAACAACATTTCCACTTCCCGCCGGTATGCTTCTGCCCGATCCATGCTATCCCTCCTGCTCCTCTTTTAGACATCTCCCCATAGGACGGATTCCCCAACGCGCAACTTCCAGCCCTTCAACGCCGTGTCGTATTCAACCCATTCTCCCGAAATACGGCGCGCCTCCAGAAATAGGAACTTATCATTCTGTAGCGGCAACAGTATGGTATCGGATACCCTTAATTATATTTTGGTTTTTAGAAAACGCAAGAGCGGTACTGATGAGCAGAGCGTTCTCTTTCTTACTGACAGCCCCCGACCCAAGAGGCGTCCCTTTCCTTGGCAAAGGACCGGGCACAGACAAAGCCCCCGCTGGTGTAAATTCTAACCAGCGGGGGCGCTCTGCGCGGTCGGACCCGTCAACCTGCCTGTTCCCAGGGGCGGGGATTTGGTGTTACTGCACGTACGCCTGGATCACCTGGGCGGCCACGGTGCCCAGGGAGGAGCCGGACCCGCCCTGCTCCACCACCACGGCCAGGGCGATCTCCGGGTCCTCGTAGGGGGCAAAGCACACCAGCACCGCGTTGGAGGTCTCCTCCCCGTCCACTTGGGCCGACCCGGTCTTGGCCCCCACCTGGACCGGGAGGGACTGGAAGGCCGCGGCCAGGGAGCCGGACTGGGTCACCGCCAGCATCCCCTCCTTGATGGCCGCCACATTGCCGGGGGACAGGTTGACCTTGCCCAAGCGTACCTTTTCCCGGGGGGCCTCCCCGGCCACCTTCTGGAGCAGGTGGACCTGCCACCGGTCCCCACCCCCCACCAGAGTGGCCACCATGTGGGCCAGCTGGAGGGGGGTGAAGCGGTTGTTCTCCTGGCCGATGGCCGCGGAGAGGACGCTGCCCTCATACCAGGTGCCCCCCACCGAAGCCGTATACTCCGGGCCGGCCACCACCCCGGCCTGCTCTCCGGCCAGCTCGATGCCGGTCTTTTCCCCCAGGCCCAGGGCCCGGGCATACTGCCCCAGCATGTCAATGCCCACCCGCCGGCCGGCGTCGTAAAAGAAGATGTTGCAGGAGTCGGCAATGGCCTCGGACACCGTCTCCAGGCCATGGGTCTTGCCCTCCTGCCGGTAGAGCCAGCACTGGGGCTGGGGGCTCTTGTAGTAGGTATAGCGGCCGGTGTCTAAAATCTGGGTCTCAGGGGTGAGAAATCCCTCCTCCAAGGCCGCGGCGGCGGTGACCAGCTTAAAAGTGGACCCCGGGGCATAGAGCCCCTGCACCGCCCGGTTCATCAGGGGGTGGGCCTCGTCCTGGGACAGGGCCGCATAGTCGGCGGAGAAGGAGGCCGCGTCATACCCCGGCTGGCTCACCATGGCCAGCACCCCGCCGTCCCGGACATCCAGGGCCACCAGGGCCCCGCCGGTGGCCTGGGGATGGCGGTCCAAGAAGCCGGCCAGGGCCGTCTCCGCCGCGGCCTGGAGGTCCCGGTCCAGGGTCAGGGTCACATCCCGCCCCGCCTGGGGCTGCACCGCGTTGGTCTCCCCGGTGATCCGGCCGTCCTTGTCGGTCTCCAGCACCTTCTGGCCCGGGGTGCCGTGGAGATAGGACTCAAAGGCCCCCTCCGCCCCGTCCTTGCCCACGGTTTCATCCATGGCGTATCCCCGGTCCTGGTAGACCTCCCACTCCTCAGGGCTCATCTGTCCCACCCGGCCCAGAACGTGGGGGGCCAGGGTGCCGCTGCCCACCCGCTGGACCGCAGGGGTGAAGCTCACCCCTGCCAGCCCCTCCTCCTTCACCCGGGCCAGCAGACGGGGGGTAACCCCGGCAATGGGGCCGGTCCCCTCCCAGGCCACGTCCTCCTCCTGGCAGAGAGTTTTCAAACGGCGGACCACCTGGTCCTCCACGTCCTCCGCCAGAACCGCCGACCAGGTCACCTGATCCTGGGCCAGAATGGTTCCGTTGCGGTCCAGGAGCTTGCCCCGGGCGGCGGGGACGGTTTCCACTTGGGCAATGCTTCGCTGGGATTTGGCATAGTAGGCCGCGCCGCTGGTGACTTGCAGGCCCCAGAGCAGGACAGCAAAGGCCGTGAGGGCAGCGGCAAAAAAAGCGGCGGCGGCGGGAAGGCGGCGGTTGGGCATGGTGGTCCTCCTTTCCAAACAAAGGGCGCCCTCCCGGCCTGTGATCCAGGAGGGGCCTGTCATAAAACAGTGTTTTTCCGGGCCGGCTCACCAGCCCTTCCTCTTCCTGCGGGGATGCCCTTTGAGCCGGGTCAGGAGCACAGCCAGGGGGAAGCAGGCCGCGGACAGGAGGAGCTCCGGCCCGGCAATGCGCAGCCCCGCGAATACAGAGGCCCCGGCCAGGCAGTGCCCCAGCACCAGCAGGACCTCCAGCCCCGCCAGCGCGGCCAGACAGGTGAGCCACTTTCCCCAAAAGGAACTGGCTTTGTGGAAAATGACCCCGGACAGCCCCCCCAATAGGGCCAGCAGGGCCATCTGCCAGGGGGTGGCGCCGGCCAGATAGCAAAGAATTCCCCCAAAAAATCCACATTCCGCCCCCCGGTCCGGGCCCTGCTCCACCCCCACCAGACACACCAGCGGGGGAAGCACCCTGGGCCGAACCCCGGCCACGGGAAACCAGAGCAGGACCAGCACCTCCAGGAGGAAGGCCAGGGCGGTGATGAGGTAGAGACGAAGGCGACCCATTCAGCGCTCCTCCCAGAAGGCCGTCACCACGAACACCTGGGACAGCGTATTCAGGTCCGCGGCCGGGGTGAGGATGGCCGAGCGGGTGAGGCCGCCGGGGTCCTCCTCCAGGGACATCACCGTGCCCACCACCAGCCCCGAGGGATACACCCCCTGGGCCGCGAAGGTGACCACCTCCTCCCCCAGGGAGACGGGGTCGGCCTCCGTCAGGCAGGCCAAGGCCAGCTCTCCCCGGGACAGCAGGTCCAAGGACCCCTCCAGGGAGCCCAGCACCCCGGACTTGGTCCCCTGGCCGGCCATCTGGAAGCCAGGGTCCCACAGCAGGGTCACATTGGCCCAGCTGGCCCCCACCTCCTTCACCCGGCCCACCAGGGCCCCGTGCTCATCCACCACGCACTGGCCGGCCTGAATCCCCTGGTCGGTTCCCTGGTCCAGGGTGACCTCCCCCTTCCAGTTGTCCGGGGCCCGGGCCACCACCCAGGCGGCGGTGAAGGTGAGGTCCTGCCCGGTCTCCTGGAGCTCCAGCAGGGACCGGAGCCGGGCGTTCTCCTCTGTGGCCAGGTCCCCCGCCCGGGCGGCCCGCCGGAGCTGGGCCACCTCCTGCTCCAGGGCCCTGTTCTCCTCCTGCAGGGCCTGGACCCCCTTGAGATAGTCCCCGCCCTGGCGGATTTTGTCCGTAACCAGGGAAAAAAAGCGCGAAAAGGGCCGTGACACGGTCTCCCCCACCCCCCGCAGCGGCTCGGCGGTCCCCGTCAGGACCAGTGCCACAGCGGCGGCGATGAGGCTCAGAGACAGAGCCACGGCGATGATTTTTACCCATGTATGCTGCATCCATCGTTTCACGGCAGGTCCTCTCCTGTTCCCGGGCGGGCCGGGACGCCGGAGTCCACCCCCCAGGTCAGCGGCCAGCCAGTGCCAGACAGTCCACGCCGAAGTCCAGGAGCATCCGCCCCAGGCGGCAGACCGGCAGGCCCACCACATTGTGGTAGTCCCCCTGAATCCCCGCCACCAGCAGCCCGCCCAGGCCCTGGATGCCGTAGGCGCCGGCCTTGTCCATGGGCTCCCCGGTGGAGACATACTGGCGGATCTCCTGGTCTGTCAAGGGCCGGAAGGTCACCTGGGTCTCCTCCACCTGGGTGAGGACCTTGTCCCCCCGGCAGACCGTGACCCCGGTGCAAACCTGGTGGGTGCGCCCGGACAGGGAGGCCAGCATGGCGCGGGCCTCCTCCTCCCCTTTGGGCTTTCCCAGGATTTCCCCGTCCCGGACCACCACGGTGTCCGCCCCGATGACCAGGGTCTCCGGGTCCACCTGCCCGGCGATCCAGCGGGCCTTCTCCCGGGAGAGAATCTGCACCAGGTCCCGGGCATCCCGGCCCTGGAACGCGGCTTCGTCAATCTCCGGCGATTGTGTGGTAAATTCCAGTCCCATCTGCCCCAGCAGCTGACGGCGGCGGGGGGATTGGGACGCTAAGACTATTTTCATGGGTTGCCTCCGTTTTTTCCATCGAATTTGGGTGGTTTGCAAAAATTTCTTCCCCCTGTCCTCCTCATGTCCCCTGGACAGAGGGGGCCTGGCCCACGGTGATATCTACGCTGCCCACCGCGCCCTGGCCGGTGACGGCCACGGTGTAGAGCCCGGCCTCCTCCACCTCCACAGTGAAGTCCTGGGTGGTCAGGCCCTCCCCTTCATAGATGGGTTCCTCCTCCCCCTTCCAGATGGTGATGGACAGGGTCCCCGCCTGGCTGACCAGGGAGAGGGCAATCTCCTCTCCGGCCTTCAGGGACAGGGTCTGCTTCTCCGTGGTGTGAAAGGCGGTGTACGACATGTGAAGTCCCCGGGGGGTGCCCATGCGGCTGCCGCTGAAATCCGGCTGGCAGGCGGTGAGAAGGAGGAGGAGCAGGCACAATAGGATTGGGAAGAGGGACTTCATGATATGCGATCTCCTTTCGTGGGGGGCGTTCCATCGCCAGCGCCGTTGGAATGGGCGGGAACGGAGCCCTCCCGGGCGGGGCCCCATTTCTTTGAAGAAATAGGGGAAAGAACACCAAGGGGAAGGAGGTTCCTTCCCCTTGGAACCCCA
>OLQH01002251.1_pt1 | contig 11697 bp, 12 predicted proteins | sample 1672671 | NCBI WGS metagenome assembly OLQH01 (sample SAMEA3136712, study PRJEB25190) | human gut metagenome
CCAGAACAACGATAGCCCCCAGGAGTCCTAAAAAGATAAGGATGTTTGCATTTCCGCCGATCTTATCACCCATAATAGTAAACGTGTTGACTAATGTGGTAATCGGGTTTCCGTGGCTGTAGATTAGAGCGCCGGCAAGGATACCAATGATCAGAGAGGAAAGAACCTCTTTGGTAATCAACGCCAGAATAATTGCGATCAGGGGAGGCAGAATACTCCACCATCCAAAGTGAGGCATTTGTAACGCTTCCATCTAACAGACCCCCTTCCAGTGCTGCACAAATAATAATGCAGTTTGGGCCATCATCTTTTTCTTCTTCTTGTTCTTCAATATAGATCCCTCCAACAGTATTAAGATAGTCACATTATAATATATTATGAGATATATTGTCTATAAAAAAAAGAAAAAGTAGAAAATACGCAATGTTTGTCGAAATATGCAATTGCAATATATTATATTGCAAATTAATTCCACAGATGATAAAATAAGTATTAATCGGAGAGACGTTCTAATTTAAAAGTAAGGTAATCGATCAATTCTTTTCGAGTGGACGGAGGAAGCTTCTGGTAAGCGGTCAAAATATAAATAGTTTCCCGGGTGAGTACGGGTAATGTAGGGTTATGCTGGTCCTCCAGAGCCACGGTTCCTCTTACAAGAACGTCCAAAGATACAGAGAAGAAATCGGCCATAGCTACTAGCAAGTCCATAGGCGGCATTCGGTGCCCATTTTCATAATTACAATAAGATTGGCGCTGGAGATTGAAGATATCTGCCATCTCCTGTTGGGTAAGTCCTTTTGCTTTGCGTAGACAGCGCAGGTTAGTTTGAAAATCCATAATAGCCTCCTAAAATCTTCCAGTTAAGTATGGAATCTAGGAGCAATTGTATCAAGAATAAAAGCAGATTTCTTTTAATGCAACAAAATGAATCCTAAAATGTAATAATTAGCAGGAGAAACAGCATAATTCTACAGAATAAAGGTGTATTGGAACGTAAGAAGATTGAGGAAGGGGAGAGTCGTATGTATCGCTTGATGGAATTAGGTATTAAATGGAGGAAAAGTAAGAACATTTTTTTAAGAGTCTTGTCATTTACATTTTTGAAGATATCAATTTGCTATGGAAAGATCGTGGAGTCTGTGGCGAAAAAGGAAACCTGGATATCCGAAGAGGAAGCCGACAGGATGAAAAAGCAGACCATGGAACAAATTCAGAGGAGGCTGGCAGAAAAAGGATAGGTACCCGTGAGGGGGTACCTATCCTTTATTAAAGGGGTGAATCGGGGGCACTCAGATAGCTGTTATGGTATTTGCCGGAAAATGTTACGTCTTCCCCGAACCAGGGCGGCGGCAGAAAAGCTTCTGCCATTTCCACAGAGGGGAATTCTACCTCTGCCAGGCACAGAGTCTCGTAAGGGGCATCAAACTGATCCAGCTCAATGGTTAGAACCTCATCCAGGGGGATGACATATCTTGTCTTTGTTAAAACAATGCCGTCTGCTTTTTGCAGCAGATGTTCATAGGCGGCCTGATTCAGGGGGAGATTGTATTCTTCCCGAACCATCTGGCCTTTGGACTTATAGGTAAGGATATAAGAATCGTCCTGCCTGCGCACGCGCACCACGGGGTCCGTGCACAGATAAGCCTGCTGTATCCGGTGGCTGGAGTACTGATCCAGGGAAAGCGGACAGTGGTGTATCAGGTATTTTCTTTCTATTTCCAAATTAGATCCCTCTTTTCTGCTTTTTGACCAGTATAACAGAAAGTGCGCCGGTTGCCAATTATCCGGCACCGTGATAGAATAGTGGAAAAAGTAAGGAGGACAAACAGATGGCAAAAGTATGCGTATGCCTGGCAGATGGTTTTGAAGAGGTTGAAGGCCTGACGGTAGTAGATATTCTGAGAAGGGCAGATCAGGATGTCTGTATGGCTTCCGTTCATGGAAGACTTTCCGTAGAAGGGGCTCATGGAATAAAAGTAGAAGCAGACTGTACGATAGAACGTGTAGATTTTTCGCAGATGGATATGCTGGTACTGCCGGGAGGCATGCCCGGAACAAAGAACCTTGGAGCATGCAGCCTGCTTACCGGGCAGCTGAGCAACTTTTATAAGGAAGGGAAAATGATTGGTGCTATCTGTGCAGCGCCCAGTATCCTGGGAGATTTGGGATTGCTGGAGGGAAAAAGGGCCGCCTGCTACCCCGGATTTGAAACCCGGCTGCGCGGGGCGTCTGTAACTACGGAGAGAGTCGCCGTAGACGGAAATATAATTACAAGCAGAGGGGTTGGGACAGCAATACCTTTTGCACTTGCTCTGGCGGGAATGATGGCTGGTGAGGAGAAGGCACAGGAAATTAAGGAATCCATTATTTATGGACATGTAAAGGAATGACAGTGGTATGTGGACGAGATTAGAATTAAAAAGCAGAGCAAAAAAGTCATTTTCCCGGTTTTACTGGGGGGCTGTCGTGGTATGCCTTGCAGCTTTTCTTTTTACAAATGAATTCGGAAACAATTCTGGCTCCGCAGGAGGTGCACAGCACAGGCAGGAGACGGCCGCAGAACATTTCCGGGGAGAGGCAGAGAGAACGACCGGCATTGTGAGCAGCCTGTTTCACAACTCCTTTATTGACAGCGCCAAGGGGCTGGCAGACGAGACACTAAGTCCCCTGGAGAAAATGGGGGCGGTGGGGAAGATGGTCTCCAAATTTATCAAAGCCCCGTTTATAGTTATACTGTATGCCGTCCCACTGGTATTTTCGGTGCTGATGATTTGTTTCAGGATATTAATCGGGAACCCTCTGAAAGTGGGATGCACCAGATATTTCATGAAAAACCGACAGCAGGAAACACGGGTAGGAGAAATTACATATGGATTTGCAAACAGCTATGGAAATATTGCGGCAACCATGTTCTGCGTAGACCTGTTCACTGCATTGTGGACCCTGCTTCTGGTAGTTCCGGGTATTGTGAAAAGCTATGAGTACCGCATGGTACCCTATATACTCAGTGAGAATCCTAAAATTGACAGAAGAAGAGCATTTGAATTGAGCAGAATTATGATGGATGGACAGAAATGGAATACTTTTGTCCTGGATCTGTCCTTCATTTTGTGGATCCTGCTGGGGACAGTAACCCTGCAGCTGGCTAATATTTTCTATGTGCATCCCTATATGGCTGCTACTAATGCAGAGCTGTACGCGGTTCTGCGCAGACATGCAAAGCTGACGGACAATATAGAGGACTGGGAGCTGCCTGGCTTCCGGCAGAAGTATTCATAAAAATTTCCCGATTAGGTCTGAAAAAATACTGGCGTTTTTGAAAAGCTTGTGCTATACTGTTTTAATGACTGTAAGTATGGGAAAGTGTAACGAAAAAAAGGGGCTGCCATACTGGAAGCCCCTTTTTAAGCGTATCACATAGAATTAAGGAGGAATTGTTTAAAAATGAGTTTACAGGTAGAAAAGTTAGAAAAGAACATGGCGAAACTGACGGTTGAGGTTTCTGCTGAAGAGTTAGAAAAAGCAATTCAGGGCGCATATCTTAAGAATAAAAACAAGATCAGTATCCCTGGTTTCCGTAAAGGTAAAGCTCCTCGTGTTATGATTGAAAAGATGTACGGCGCAGGTATCTTCTATGAAGATGCTGCCAATGCCCTGATCCCGGAAGCATATTCCAAAGCAGTGGAAGAGAGTGAACTGGATGTGGTATCACAGCCGGAAATCGATGTAACACAGCTGGAAAAAGGAAAGCCATTTATCTTTACAGCAGAAGTGGCTGTGAAGCCGGAAGTGACATTGGGAGATTACAAAGGCCTGGAAGTAGAGAAGGCTGATTTAGAAGTAAAAGAAGAAGAAATCGAAGCTGAATTAAAGAAAGAGCAGGAGAACAACTCCAGAATTATCGATGTAGATGACAGGACTGTGGAGAATGGAGATATTACAACCATTGATTTTGACGGCTCTGTGGACGGCGTTCCTTTCGAGGGAGGCAAAGGAGAGGACTATCCTCTGACCATTGGATCCGGCGCATTTATTCCTGGATTTGAGGAGCAGCTGGTAGGGGCTGAGCTTGGGAAAGAGATGGAAGTTAACGTTACTTTCCCGGAAGATTATCACGCAGAAGAGTTAAAAGGAAAAGCAGCTGTATTTAAATGCACTGTGAAGTCTATTAAGGTAAAAGAGCTTCCTGAATTAGACGATGAGTTTGCTAAAGATGTATCCGAGTTCGACACTCTGGAAGAGTACAAAAATGATATTAAAGCAAAGCTTGCAGTACAGAAAGAGGAAGCTGCAAAACGCGCAAAAGAGGATGCCGTAGTAGATAAGGCAATTGAAAATGCTTCTATGGAGATTCCTGAGCCAATGGTACAGAACCAGATTCGCAATATGGTGGATGATTTTGCAAGAAGAATCCAGTCACAGGGACTTTCTATTGAACAGTACTTCCAGTTTACAGGCCTGGATGCCGAAAAGCTTCAGGAGCAGATGAGACCGCAGGCATTAAAGCGTATCCAGAGCAGACTGGTATTAGAGAAAATTGCTGAAGTGGAAGACATCCAGATCGCAGATGAAAAGTTAGATGAAGAGATTCAGAAAATGGCTGAGATGTACAAGATGGAAGCTGATAAATTAAAGGAATTAATGGGAGATTACGAGAAAGAACAGATGAAGAAAGATATGGCTGTTCAGGAGGCCGTAACATTAATTGCCGAGGCTGCAAAAGAGGTTTAAAAGCGTGTTGAATATGAATAGGAGGAGTTCTCATGAGTTTAGTACCATATGTCATTGAACAGACGAGCAGGGGAGAGAGAAACTACGACATCTATTCCAGACTATTAAAAGAAAGAATCATCTTTTTAGGCGAAGAAGTAAACGATGTGACTGCCAGCCTGGTAGTTGCCCAGCTCCTTTTTTTGGAATCAGAAGATCCGGGAAAGGATATTCAGCTGTATATTAACAGTCCCGGAGGGTCCGTAACCGCAGGACTGGCTATATATGATACGATGAACTATATTAAGAGTGATGTATCTACCATTTGTATCGGTATGGCTGCAAGTATGGGAGCCTTTCTGCTTGCAGGGGGAGCCAAAGGCAAACGTATGGCGCTGCCCAATGCCGAGATTATGATCCATCAGCCCTCGGGCGGAGCACAGGGACAGGCAACTGAGATCGAGATTGTGGCGGAACATATCTTGAAGATCAAGAAGAAATTGAATACTATTCTGGCTGCCAATACAGGACAACCAATTGAGGTTATTACTGCGGATACCGAAAGAGACAATTATATGTCCTCTGAGGAAGCCAAGGCGTATGGCCTGATTGATATGGTGATTGAGCACAGATAATTCATTCAGATAAGACTCCTGCTAAAGTAGCGGGGGTCTTATGTAGCTCTTAACCCACAGGTATGCCAGACTGGAGAAAGGATATAACTATGGCAATAAAGGGAAATGAACCAAAAATCAGATGTTCTTTCTGCGGGAAGCCGGAAGAACAGGTGCGAAAGCTAATTGCAGGTCCAAACGGAGCGTATATCTGCGACGAGTGCATTGAAATCTGCTCAGAGATTATTGATGAAGAGTTCGAGATGTATGACGAGGTGGATGACACATCCATCAATCTGCTGAAACCACAGGAGATAAAAGAATTTTTAGATGAATATGTAATCGGACAGGAGGATGCTAAAAAAGTACTTTCTGTTGCTGTATATAATCACTATAAAAGAGTTTTGGCAGGTAAAAGCACGGATGTGGAGCTTCAGAAGAGTAATATTCTGATGCTGGGACCTACTGGTTCGGGAAAAACACTTCTTGCGCAGACCCTGGCTAAGCTTCTGAATGTGCCTTTTGCAATTGCAGATGCCACCAGCCTCACAGAAGCAGGGTATGTGGGAGAGGATGTGGAAAACATTCTGTTGAAAATTATCCAGGCTGCAGAGTACGATATTGAGCGTGCCCAGTACGGAATTATTTATATAGACGAGATTGACAAGATAACAAGAAAATCTGAGAATGCTTCTATTACAAGAGATGTTTCCGGGGAAGGCGTGCAGCAGGCGCTTCTCAAGATTCTGGAAGGTACGGTAGCGAATGTACCGCCTCAGGGAGGAAGGAAACACCCTCATCAGGACTTTATCCAGATCGATACCACAAATATCTTATTTATCTGCGGCGGTGCTTTTGAGGGGCTGGATAAGATTATTGATTCCAGAAAAGATACCAAATCCATAGGATTTAACGCAGAGATACGCACAGGAGAAAAACAGAATGTGGGAGAGCTTTTGAAGCAGGCAATGCCCCAGGACTTCGTAAAATTCGGTATGATTCCCGAGTTTGTCGGCCGTGTGCCGGTAGTTGTCTCTCTGGATATGCTGGATGAGGAGGCTCTGCTGAAGATTTTAAAGGAGCCTAAGAATTCTCTGGTGCGCCAGTACAAAAAACTGTTTGAGCTGGACGGAGTGGAACTGGACTTCAAGGAGGAGGCCCTTCGGGCAATTGCTGAGAAGTCCATGGAACGGAAGACAGGAGCCAGAGGACTCCGCGCAATTATGGAGAATACAATGATGGATATCATGTATTCGGCTCCATCGGACGATACCATCCGTTCCTGCATTATTACAAAAGAGGTAGTGGAAGGAAACGGAGAACCTGAAATTACAAGGGGAGAGGGAGCACCTACGCCCAGAAGGGCCGTTTCCGCAAAGAAAAGAGGAAAAGGCGAAACCGCTTAAGAATAGGAAGTGCGAGAATGAGTGACTTAATGAGAATATTACCCGCTATCGCCCTTAGAGGAACCACGATTCTTCCCGGTATGATTGTCCACTTCGATATCAGCCGGGACAAATCTATTAAAGCAGTAGAGACAGCGATGATGAAGGATCAGGTAATATATCTGGTTACCCAGAGAGACCCGGAGGCAGAAGACCCGGGAATGGCAGATTTATACAAGATCGGAACCATTGCTGAAATTAAGCAGGTAGTAAAAGCACCAAAGAATACCCTGCGGATCCTTGTAGAGGGGTTAGAACGGGCAGAGATCCTCGGATTAGAGAACAATGATAAATATCTGGAAGCAGAAGTTGCAGCCTTTGACCAGCAGGATTTGACAGCGCTAAGCGATAATGCGAAAGAGGCCATGCTCAGAAATCTGAAGGAATTATTTATCACATACTGTACCGAGAATCCCAAGATTAGCAAAGAGCTGGCAGCGCAGCTGCTGGAGATGGAAGACATAGAAAGACTGGTGGATCAGATTGCTATCCACCTTCCCCTGCCTTATACTGACCGCCAGAGGATTCTTGAGGGAATTTCTCTGGAGGACCGGTACGAGGCGCTGGGCCTAGTGCTCTCGAATGAAATTCAGATCATGGAGATCCGCATAGACCTTCAGACAAAGGTCAAAGAGCGGATTGACAAGAATCAGAGAGAATATATATTAAGGGAACAGCTTAAACTGATCCGGGAGGAGCTGGGGGAAGATCACACCCAGACGGATGCGGAGCAATTTCTGGAGGAAGCCAGGAAGCTTCAGGCATCCGAAGAGATCCGGGAAAAGATAATAAAAGAGATAGACCGGTTTAAAAATATGAACAGCGGCGCTGCCGAGAGTACGGTGATGAGAGGGTACATTGAGACACTTCTGAGCCTTCCCTGGGATAAGGCGTCTGAGGATAACCGGGATCTTAAGAAAGCAAATGAGATTCTTGAGGCTGACCATTATGGCTTGGAAAAGGTAAAAGAGCGTATCATGGAGTTTCTTGCGGTCCGCACTCTGACGCAGAAGGGGGAAAGCCCCATTCTCTGCCTGGTGGGGCCTCCCGGAACCGGTAAGACGTCAATTGCTAAGTCAGTAGCCAGAGCGCTGGACAAGGAGTATGTGCGTATCTGCCTGGGCGGCGTGAGAGACGAAGCTGAGATACGGGGACACAGGAGAACCTATGTAGGGGCGATGCCGGGAAGGATTGCTTCTGGAATGCAGCAGGCGGGAGTGAAAAATCCGCTTATGCTCCTGGACGAGATTGATAAAGTCAGCAGTGATTATAAAGGGGATACCTCATCTGCGCTTTTGGAGGTGCTTGACTCCGAGCAGAATAATAAGTTCAGGGATCACTATGTAGAGATTCCCCTGGATCTCTCCGAAGTGCTTTTTATTGCTACAGCCAATGATATGCAGACGATACCTAAGCCGCTGCTGGACCGGATGGAGATTATAGAAGTCACCAGCTATACGGAGAATGAAAAAGAGCATATTGCAAAGGAACACCTGATTCCCAAACAGATAAAAGCTCATGGTCTGAATAAAAGCCAGCTGTCTCTCACAGACAAAGCTTTGAAAGAGATAATACATGGGTATACAAAAGAGGCCGGGGTCCGAAGTCTGGAGAGAAAGATCGGTGAGATCTGCAGAAAGACAGCCCGGGAGATCCTGGAGAAAGGTGAGAACAAGGTCTCAGTTACTGTGAAGAATCTGGATACGTATCTGGGCAAACCGGTGTATACGTATCAGATGAAAAATAAGACAGACGAGGTTGGTATTGTCAGAGGTCTGGCATGGACTAGTGTAGGAGGGGATACCCTCCAGATAGAAGTAAACCTGATGCCGGGGACAGGAGAATTTCTTCTTACAGGGCAGCTGGGGGATGTGATGAAAGAGTCTGCCCAGGCGGGGATCAGTTACATCCGTTCTATCGCTCCAGAGTATAAGATAGAACCTGAATTCTTCCAGAAGAATGATTTACATATCCACATACCGGAGGGCGCGGTTCCAAAGGACGGTCCTTCCGCGGGTATCACGATGGCGACTGCTATGATATCAGCGATTACAGGAACACCGGTGAAGGCCGATGTGGCTATGACCGGTGAGATCACGCTCAGAGGAAGGGTTCTGCCGATTGGAGGACTAAAGGAAAAGCTGCTTGCAGCTAAAAATGCCAGAATTAAGAAAGTAGTAGTGCCGGCACAGAATAAGCCGGATGTAGAAGAGATGAGTCAGGAGATTACTCAGGGCCTGGACATCGCCTATGTGGATACTATGAGCCAGGTTCTGGATATTGCCCTGGCAGGAAAAGAAGACTAGCAGTCCGGAAAACGGAGGAAAAAATGGTAATAAAAAATGTATCCCTGGATATTGTCTGCGGTGTGACAAGCAGTCTGCCTGAAAATGACCGCCCGGAAATAGCGTTTGCCGGGAAGTCCAATGTGGGAAAATCATCTTTGATTAATGCGCTGATGAACCGGAAGGCACTGGCCAGAACCAGTTCCCAGCCGGGTAAGACACAGACCATTAATTTCTATAATGTAAATGAGAGTATGTACCTGGTGGATCTTCCGGGATACGGATATGCGAAAGTGTCCCAGGCTGAGAAAGAAAAATGGGGGCATCTGATTGAACGGTATCTGCACAGCTCAAAGATGTTAAAAGCAGTTTTTCTGCTCATAGACATCCGGCACGAGCCTTCTAAGAATGATAAAACCATGTACGAATGGATTCGCTACAACGGGTATCAGCCGATTATCATTGCCACTAAGCTGGATAAATTAAAGAGAAGCCAGATACAAAAGCATATTAAAATGTTACGCCAGGGACTGGAATTGGTTCCGGGGACCCAGGTTATTCCGTTTTCTTCTGCGACAAAACAGGGAAGAGACGAGATCTGGGAGCTTATGGATTCTATTCTGGAAGAGAAGAAGGATTGTGAAACCGTAGAGTGACAGTGAGAAATTAAAAGGGCCGCTTTTCCTCTGGAGAAAACAGAGGAAAAGCGGTTTTATTATAGAATAAACTGCAGGAGAGAATGTATGCTGAAAGGGATTATATTTGATATGGACGGAGTTCTGATTAATTCGGAGCCGGTGCATTATGAAATCTGGAAAATGACAATGAAGGAGAGAAAAGTTGATCTTTCCTATGAGATATATAAACCGTGTATCGGCTCTACAGCCGGATTTCTCATGGATCTTCTCAGTGAGGCCTATGGGGTAGACCGGAATGACAGAAAGCTGATGGAAGAACATGAAGCGATCAAATGGAAGGTGATGAAGGAGAGAGGATACCCTCTGATTGAAGGGGTGCCGGAACTTCTCAAACGTCTTAAGCAAGGGGGATACCGGCTGGCCATAGCTTCCTCGTCACCGGAACCTTATATTCGGGATGTGGTTCGGTCTCTGGAACTGCAGTCATACTTTCAGGTACTCTGCAGCGGTGAGAGTGTCAGGAATCCCAAGCCTGCACCGGATATCTTCCTGCGGACTGCAGAACTGCTGGGGCTTTCTCCTGAGGAATGTATTGTTGTGGAAGATTCCACAAATGGCTGCCGTGCTGCCAAAGCCGCCGGGATCTGCTGTGTGGGATACTATAATCCTGACTCAGGGGAACAGGATCTGAGTACTGCGGAGATCATAGTGGAAGGGTATGAAGAAATAGACGGCGGATTTATGGAAAAAGTACATCACAGAAGCCGAAAGGAGCCAGTGATTATCGGGGAAACGTGAAGGGTAACTGTCAGGGAGATGACCGAAGCAGATATTCCGGTCCTGTGGAAGATGTATCAGGAGCCGGGAATGGCAGACTGGGGATGCCGGATGAAAGAAAGTGCGGAAGAAGAACTGGAGGCATTTCCTTCCTACAGAGAATATATGTATCATCTGTGTGACATGGGATTTTGGACTGTTATAAAAAAAGATACGGGAGAGATCATAGGCCAGGTGGGATTTGAACCCGGCCGCCAGGAGGAAGAGGGCATCATGGGAGTTGAAATGGGATATATGATAGGTCCTTCCTTTCAAAGGCAGGGGTATGGCTGGGAGGCCTGCCGGATAGCCATAGAAGCTGCCCGGGAGCGGGAGATAAAGGAACTTTTCTGCCGGATTGACAGAGAGAATCAGGCCTCTGAGGCACTGGCCCGAAAACTTGGATTTATGAAAGAAGGGGAACTATGGAAAAAAGAAATACTGCCATCCTGACAAAACCTTGGGGGATCTGTTTTCTGGCTCTGTTCTGCACACTGCTGTGGGGGAGCGCATACCCCTGTGTGAAAAACGGGTACCGGCTGTTTCAGATTGCGGGGGATGACACAGGGAGCCAGATACTTTTTGCTGGTTATCGTTTTACCCTGGCGGGGGTGATGACCTGGCTGATAGCTGCAGGATCTGCCCGAAAGCTGCCTCTTCCCAAAAAAGAGATTTGGGGAAAGGTTGCTGTACTGGGACTGATACAGACAACAATGCAGTACGTATTTTTTTATCTTGCGCTGGCCAACATTACCGGGGTAAAAGGCGCCATTTTATCTGCGTCCAATTCTTTCTTTTCGATTCTTCTGGCGCATTTTTTTATTAGGAACGAAAGGATGAATCTGAAAAAGGGATTCGGCTGTATTCTGGGATTTGCAGGCGTTGTTATTATAAATTACTCAAAAGGCGGCCTGGGAGGCGGGTTTTCCTTTTCAGGGGAGGGGTTTATGCTCATCTCCTGTCTGGCTTACGGAATGGCTGCAGTGTATGTAAAAACTTTTGCCCACAGGGACAACGCGTTTACTATCACTGCTTATCAGCTGCTTACAGGAGGGCTGATTCTGATCGGGTTCGGTCTGGTGCTGGGTGGGGAGGTAAAGGAATTTACTCTTCCCGGTATACTTTTATTGTTTTATATGGCGTTTATCTCCAGCGCCGCATTTTCGGTATGGACGCTTTTGTTAAAATA
>OLQH01002261.1_pt1 | contig 11657 bp, 9 predicted proteins | sample 1672671 | NCBI WGS metagenome assembly OLQH01 (sample SAMEA3136712, study PRJEB25190) | human gut metagenome
CAGACTCTGCAGAAAGCATCACCGGGGAAACAGGAGGAATCTACATGCGGGAAAGGGAAGAAGGAATCAGGGAGCAGGGCCATGGGGCTTCACTGGCGCCTGTAGCCTGGAAAGCCAATGAAATGCGCCTGTGGCTGAAAGAACGAATGGTGACGCATGTGAGAGATGCCGCAGAAAAGCTGACAGACTTTGAGATTCAGATGGTATTTGCCGGAATCTTTTATGGACTTTCGATTCCGGAGGCGGCAGAATCTGCGGGAATATCCCGGCTGCAGGCTGCGTCTGCTTACACATATGCCCGGAAGAAAATGCGGAAAGAACTGGGGGCAGAAGAAAAAGGAGATGTCTTCTGCCTTTGAAAATTTATCTCCTGTCAGCCGGTGGGGGATCCGTAATTTTTAATGTAATTACCGGCTTACAGGGAAATAGACTTCCGTTTCCCAATCCTCAGGCGAAAGATGATCAAACTGCGTTTTTACATAGATTTCATAAGGTGCGCCGGCCCAGGAATAGCCGTTTTCGCTGATCCATGCAGTCAGCGCTCCATATGCATCCGGCAGAGAAGAGTAGGGGCCTTTGTGAACCGTTTTGGCACACAGCTGGCCTTTCATGACCTTATCTGCCTTTTCCTTTTCACGGATTCCTACAATTAATTCAATATCCGTGCTTTCTGGTTTAAATTCGTCATCATAATATACGGCCCCCCGCATGCCGTCCGGTGTCAGATGTTCCTTTGCCATACGTTCGTACAGCGAACTGTAGTAAGTGCCAAAGTCCTTTACCCCCATTACCTGACGGCTGGCAAGGACAATCCGGTCCGGTGCCGTTGTTACTGTAATTTCATAATTTTTCTGGTATGCCATAATGTCACCTGTCCTCTCAAAATCCTGAAGGTGGGCTGATAATTCATTGATGATCAGTTCCATTTCCTGTTTCTGTGTTTTCAGTTTCTCTTTTTGCTGGCACAGCTTAGAAAAGAGTACTCTGTTATCTCCGCATTCGAGAAGCAGCCGAATGTCTTCAAGGGAAAAACCATATCGCTTCATGCGTCCAATCAGCAGCATTTTTTCTACCTGCTGCTGACCGTAATAGCGGTAGCCGCTGAAGGGATCGACTTTCAGCGGGGCAAGAAGGCCGATCCGGTCATAGTGGTGCAGTGTCTTGATACTTACCTGGCATATCCTTGAGAATTCGCCTACTGTAAACATCTTTTTTCCTCCTGTGGGTGTTTTCGATTCGAATCTGAATTCAGTATACGCCATGACCTAAGGGGAGAGTCAACAGGATTTTAAAGCATGATGTAATTTATAAAGGGTGGATTACACCACCGAAAATTACATCATGACTGCGGCTCATTTGTGGCGAATGAAAAGACAGTTGTGATGAAGAAGGGATGCCCTCACACCTACTCGCACCTGCCAACCACACATTCCCACAAAGGAGGCAATTATGGAACTGACCTATACACAATGCGGGGACTATCTGATTCCCAACCTCGTATTGTCAGACACAAAGGAGTACCATATCGGCAAATATGGCCGGATGCGCCGTGCCTATCTGAAAGACCACCATCCGGCCCTTTACAGTACCCTGCTGCTTACAGAAAAGCTCTTTCCCCATTTGGCGGAGATTGACGCTGCCTGCAAAAACCGGCTAGAGATTATTGAAGCGGAGATGATGCGCCGGGAAGGCGTGACCGAGGCACTGAAAGCCGACAATCAGATGGAGTGGGTGCGACGGATGAATAGCATCCACAGCCGGGCCGAAGAAATTGTCCTGCATGAACTTGTGTATGCGGAATAAGCAGTAATGCCCTCACAGCAAGCCTTATAAGCCTGCCGTGAGGGCATTTTGCGTTATTTCAGCAACTTCCAGTATCCTTTGCGGTCGGAACCGATGCGCTCAATCAAGCCAGCCCCTTTGAGCATTTTTAATCTAAGCGACACGGTTTTCCGGCTCAGAGACAGGTTTTCGGCAAGGAAAGTCGTTGTGTATGCTGGATCGACGGCAAGGAGATTCAGAATTTTCAGTGATGTCTCATCCAGCGTATCTGTCACCTTATCTGTTACCTTTTCTGTCACCCTGCCGGTAACAGAACGGATGACCCGATCTTCCGGTGCGGTGAATTTTATCATAATGTCACCGGGATTGATGGTATATTCCGGCTGTGGTACGCCGTCCTTTTCACAAGCAGAGCAGATTTTCTCAATGCCACGTCCCCAGCTCTCAATAAAGCCCGCCAGATAGAACACATGGGCAATGTTGGGGTTGTAGGGGCTGGAAGCGTGCTTGTTCATCAGGTTTTCCAGCGTCCAGTTTTCCGGCAGGCATCCGCAGTTGGCGATGTACAGCTTATCTTCGTACACACTGATTTGGATCGGCACGCCGGATTGATACTGCTTGTGGCACAGGGCGTTCAGCAAGGCTTCCCGCAGGGCTTCCTCCGGCACAAAGTACCGCTCAATCCGCTGCATCCCCTCATAGGTGATTTTGGCTCTCATGTACTTGAGGTACACCAGTTCCACGATCTTGTCGATCTGTTCCAGAATGGAGCCGTGGATTTCATCCTGATACAGCAGGTCGGCATCCGTCTCGAAGTAGCCGATTTTCACATACGCGCCCAACTGCCATTTCTCTGGGTCTTTGCTAAACAGGAGCATGGCCGCGTTGGTCAGATACGGGCCGTTCATCAGATGGAATTTCCCCGTCTGAAAAGATATATGGGACATAGCTGTCTGATGTTTTGGGGCAGCCCGGCATAAAAACACGGTAACCTTTATACTGGAGATACCGCAGGAATTTACGGAGATAACTCACCTTGTCGCTGACCGTTTTGGCTGCGTTTGTCTGGCGGATTTCTCTGATCCATCGATTCACTGCCGCTTCTGAAATCACATTTGTATTTTCTTCCGCCAGCGATAAATCGAAGGAAAGCAATACTCTGCGTGTATTCCGCAAGGTGTCCCCATTGACAGTACCCTGATTGATTTTCAGGTATTCTTCCAATTCGTTTTTGAAAACGGACTGAAACTCCTTCATGACAGGGGGCACCTCCCTTCAAGGAAAGCGGCGAATGTGCCCGCCGCCTCCATGACCGGGAGGGCGTACCCCCGAAGCTGCTCCAAATCCAGCCGGGCATAGGAACGGATGGCGTTCTGGTCTGTATGCCCAAGAGTTTTCCTTACCACTTCATAAGGGATGTTGTCATTGACCATAGAGCTTGCAAGGGATGAGCGGAATGCATGGGGTCCCTGTTTTCGCCCGTCAGGGTCAATTCCGGCTGCCGCTATGGCAGTCCTTACAATCTTAGTGATTGCCTGAACAGAGATATGGCTGTAAGGCGGGACAATGCGCAGGAACACATATGGACTGTCATAGTCGGCACGTTCTTCCTGTAAATATCTCTTTAAAGCGTCTTTTACATCTGGAACCATGGGAAGTTCAATGGCAATGCCTGTTTTGTGCTGCGTAAGCCGGACTAAATTCCCTTCAAAATCCAGTTCCTTAAACGTCATGGATGAAATATCGCCACTCCTGATTCCAAGGCGTGTCGCAAGGAGCAGGGCAGCGTAGTCACGTTTCCCATGCGGAGAATCCTGGTCAACACTGTTTTCAATCTTCAGAATTTCCTCTGCCGTGTAAACAGAGGGATACGGCTGCGGCCTTTTAAACAGAGGGACGACACCGCTGTAATCCCTGCCGGTATATCCGGAATGATAAGCATACCGGAGAAAAGTGCGGATATGTGAAAAATACCACCTGCTGCGGATTCTCAGGCAGGCAGCCCCTATATTGTGGGCATCCATTTCCTGTGGCTTTAAACAGCCTGTTTCAGTTACGGCGGATAAAAAGTAATGGCCGATCTTGTCATGGAGATGGATGGTGCTTTCCCGCAAACCTCTGTGCCGCCCATCTTCAAGATATCCCACAAGGAAAGCGTCCATCTCTGGATTCAGTTCCTGATACCCGCTTGATATTAGTTTGTTTTCATTTGTCTTTTGCTTCATGGTTAAAGCCTCCTGTTTTCTTTAGTGGCTTTAACTGTATCATGTGGGGAAACATTATCCGAGAAGATTTTTTCGAAAGCCTTTTAGATTAGTGTTATTTGAGAATTTCTTCAGATAATTGAAAATCTCGGATAATGCGCCCTATCCCAGAACTCGGATAGGGCGCACTTACTCACCACCTGCTAAAGCAGGCGGTGGTAGCCCTCCCGTTGGTCGGGCACGTGCGCTCTCCGAGGGGGATTGCGGCGTCTGCGGACGCCGCTGGACGATGCCACAGCCCGGTCAGCGATGCTGTCATCGTCCATGCAGATGGCAAGTTGTTTCTGCATTGGAAGCCTCTTCCTCATCTGCCTGCGCAAACCTGCCACCGGCAGCTTCACGCAGATAGCGGGATGTAACGATTCGTTACACCCCTCTTTGGGGGCGTCGCATTTCACGACGTACCTCTTACGAAAAAGGGGTGAACAATTCTAGCACTCCTTTAGAAAGGACAAGGTGATTTATGGCAATTTACCATTTGGAAGCCAAGATGGTCAGCCGGGGCGCGGGCCGCTCCGCTGTGGCCGCCTCGGCCTATCTGAGCTGTTCCCGGATGCTCAACGAGTACGACGGGGTGCAGCATGACTACACCCGAAAACAGGGCCTTGCCTGGCAGGCGGTGTTCCTGCCGCCAATGGCTCCCCCGGAATGGCAGGACAGGGAGAAACTTTGGAACGCCGTGGAGGAAGCGGAGAAAACCAAGGACAGCCGCCTGGCACGGGAGTTCGTTGCCGCGTTACCCATCGAACTGTCACGACAGCAGCAGATTGAGCTTTTGCAAGATTTTATCCGGGAGCAGTTCGTGGATGAAGGTATGTGCGCTGACGTTGCGATCCACGACACCGACGGCCACAATCCCCACGCCCACATCCTGCTGACGGTACGTCCGTTGACCGAAACAGGCGCATGGCAACACAAGACTGAAAAAGAATATCTCTGTGTCAAGGACGGCGAGGAACGCGGCTTCACCGCCTCTGAGTTCAAGGCCGCGCAGGCCGAGGGCTGGGAGAAGCAGTACCCCTACAAAGTTGGCAAAAGGAAGGTGTATATGGCTCCATCCGCAGCCCATGCGCATGGCCATGTTCGTGTGGACAAACACCCAAAAAGCACCCGGTACGGCAGGCAGAACCCCATCTCTGCGCAGTGGAACAGTGAAGAACAGCTGCTCGTCTGGCGCGAGGCGTGGGCCACGGCAGCGAACCGCTGTCTGGAGCTGGCCGGTCATGCGGAACGCATTGACCACCGCAGCCATGCCGAGCGTGGCCTGGAGGAACGGCCCACCATCCACGAGGGCGTGGCAGCTCAGGCGTTGGAGCGGCGCGGCATCATCTCTGACCGTTGCGAACTGAACCGGCAGATCAAGGCCGACAACGCCCTGCTGCGAGAACTGAAAGCGGAGGTCAAAAAGCTGGCCGCTTTGGTTGCCCACACCGTGCCCGCCGTAGCGGAGCGTCTGGAAAAATTACGCAGCGGGATTTTAATTTTCTGTTATCAGCTGTCCCACATCCGTGTGGGCCAGAAACAGTATCAGGAAACCCTCAATGTGTACCGGTCCCAGATGGCGAGGTATACCGGGCTGGTACAGCAGATCAAGGACAAGAGCAAGGAGCGCAAAGCCCTGTTGACCGAGAAGAAAACCCTGCCTGCCCGGAAGATTTTCAAGCATAAGGAGCTGGCGTCCAAAATTGCAGAGCTGACCGAGGATTTGGAGGAACTGCGCTCTGAAAAAGCGTTGCTGCTGAAGCACTTGGATTACGCCGAGGATGCCGAGGCCGAAACCTTCCGCAAGGATATTTCCGCACTAGAAGCCAGCCTGCAAAAGCTGGAGGCACAGGAACAGAAATATTCCGTTGAACTGGAGACGGTATTGCAGGAATACGCCGGGGTAAAAGCGCAGTCCACCGGGCTTGACCCGGTTGAATTGTACGAGGCGCGGCATGCTATCCGATCCGGATATGAAGCTGCCGTCAATGAAAAATTGGAGCAGGCGTATGGAGATAAGTATTCTCCCCTGCGGTGGATGGAAGCGAAGCGGGCACAGGCGAAGCTGACCAACGATTCCATGGAGGAATATGCTGCCCGCAAACTGGCGAAGCAAAAGTACAAATCTATGTCACAGCCCATCCGCGGGTGGAAGCAGGAGCAGGAACGATAACGCGAAAGGCGGCGCAGCCAACAATGGGCTCCGCTGCCTTTCATAATTGTAAATGTTTTAGTTCCTGTTGTTTCGTTTAGAAGGTAATCACAAGCGGTAGCATGAGATGTCATCATGTATGCGTTAAGGATATCGCGCGGGATTTTAAGTGTCTCTAACAGTTTTCAACATCCGTTCAGTCGATATGAAAAGCGGACTTTCCGCCGATATTTGCCGTTAAGCACGCAAAAGCATCCTCATTACATTGACTTTCTTATGTGCTACCCGTATAATTATTTTATGAAGTTGCATCACAAGCCGAATCCGTGCGGAAGGTTGGTGAAAATGTGGCCGATAAAGATATCATCAAAAAGTTAGCAGACGAATGTGGAGGTGTATTCCGCACATCTGATCTTGCAGCCCTTGGCTATAACACCTATGCGATTCGAAAAATAGTTGAATCACAAATCATTGAGAGAATTAAGCAAGGTTATTACCGCCTTTGTAAAGTGGATGAACCCATATCCGAGGCGGCTCAAGTTTCCCAACTGTTTCCGGATGGCGTGTTGTGTATGTATACGGCCCTGTTCTATTACCGCTATTCTGACCGAACACCTCTGGAATGGAATATTGCCGTTGATCGGGATACATCCAAATCTCGTTTTAAGCTGGACCACCCCTTTGTGCGGCCGTATTACATGAAAAAAGAATTTTTGACCTTTGGTGTTACAACCGCTGATTATGGTGACTGTACTATGCAAATATTTGACCGAGACAGGCTGATTTGCGAATGCGTTTTTTGCGAAAACAAAATGGACAGAGAGACCTACAACAAGGCCATTCAGAGTTATGTAGCAGATACGAAAAAGAATGTGCCCAAGCTACTGGAATATGCCCAAAAACGAAGAGTTCTAAAAAAAGTGACCGATCGGATCGGAGTGTGGCTGTAGTGGATGCGGGCGCATTTTTCCTTATGTGACTGAAAACAGAGAGGAAAAAGCTTTGGAGGAGAACAAAAGCATCCAAGTTTGATGGAGATAATATCTGCAGCGCCTGAAAATGTCGGAATTGTCCATGGCGGATATTATGAATGGTACTGACCAGTTCTACGCATGGATTGGGATGCAATGCTTTCATAAAATGAACCCTTCATGCAGCAGGTTTGTAAAAACACTGCATGAGATAGCAAGGAAAAAGTCTGTCTTATAGAAAACAATGCTAATATTTTGTAGCGGAAATCGAAGGCTTTACAATTTATCGGCCTATATCTTGAAAGTTGGAGAGATGCACAATGGCTCACAAGAAGAGTCGAGAACAAATACATAAAAATATGAGCCGGGTGCGCAATAGTGATACCGCACTGGAAAAACTTCTGTGCGGGGAACTTGTTCGTCATGGGGTTACTACATTTACAAGGAACAATAAGACGATTTTTGGAAAACCGGATATTGTTTTTTTTGCTCGAAAAATCGCGATATTCTGTGACGGAGATTTTTGGCATGGATATAACTGGAAGCAGTCACAAAATGAAATAAAAAGTAATCGTGATTTTTGGATTCCTAAAATTGAGCGTAATATGCAGAGAGATGTTGAGGTAACGGCACGGCTACAGGAACAAGGTTGGACTGTTCTTCGATTCTGGGGACATGAAATACAAAAAGAACTGGAATACTGTATTTCCGTGATTTTGGATGAGTTGCGAGTTTTCCCCGTTCAGCCGTATAGAACAATTGACCTTTGTGCTGGCATCGGCGGCATTCGTCGCGGCTTTGAACTTACAGGACAGTTTGTCAATGTACTTTCTTCGGAAATTGACAAGTACGCTTGTAAAACATACCAACATTTATATGGGGACAATCCCGAAAACGATTTGACCAGTGATGAATTTAAACGGCAGGTGGAAAACACGGAATATGGAGTGCTTTTGGCTGGATTTCCCTGCCAAACATTCAGCCGGGTCGGGTTGCAAGAAGGCTTTGAAAACGAAGAAAAAGGTAAAATTTTTTTCCATATCTCCGATATTATTAGAAGAACCAGACCGTTTGCTTTATTTTTGGAAAATGTAGATCGTTTGGTTTCTCACGATGAAGGGCGAACATTCAAAATCATTATCGAAACGCTTGTAAATGATTTGGGGTACCATGTAATTGGCGTCACAAAAGAAGCAGATGGGGCGCTCAGATATGTGCCTAAATCTTTTGTTCGCAATTCCCGCGACTTTGGCGTTCCGCAAAATCGACCTCGTACATACATAATCGGTTTTGATACGGAGCGATTTGCCCCGGAGAGACTGGCTATGCTGCCAACGGAAATGCCTTGTACTCGAGCGGGCGAACTATATCATGATTTGAATGATGTGTTAGAACATGATGTGCCCCCGAGGTACTATATGGCATCTGGTTATTTGGAAACGCTCATCAAGCATCGAGAACGCCAAGAAGGAAAAGGTTACGGATTTGGTTATCGGATCGTGAATGCAAAAGAAATTGAGAGACCTATAGCCAACACATTGTTGGCAACAGGAGGTTCAGGTCGCGAACGGAATTTAATTTACGATCCCAAAGAGGGAATTGCGGGACAAATTATTAAAGGGAAAAAAACCCCTCTCAACGATAAGGGCATCCGTGTTATGACTCCCACCGAGTGGGGAAAACTCCAAGGCTTTATTAACTACGGTTTCGTGAACGCTGAGGGAAAGGACGAATTTACATTCCCTGAAGGGATGCCGGTTGTCCAGCAGTATAAGCAGTTTGGCAACTCCGTTACAATTCCAGTGATTGAGGAGATGGCACGGTTTATGCTTGATTGTTTAGCTATCTTGCGCGGAGAAGAACCATAGGCAGAGGTGTATAACTGTGACGGCGGAAAAATTGGCAAATGCTATTTTGGAAAAATGCGATATTTACTTCGGTGATGCACTAATATCAAAAGAATCAGTCATTGAAGAATATCTGTCTTTCTTTGCCAATTCATTGGTATCAAAGGAGAGAACGGTTAATTTTGCTCTTCATACAGGTTCTCTGTGCTTTGATGCCGTTTCCATTGTTGCCGTCGCACTGGGTTGTCTATCTTATAACTTGTCTACAAATGACGATATCATCTCCGCTCTACAGATAGATGATATGGTCATGTATAATGGTCAGAGGTATCGCTGGAAGGGTACCCGCGTTGAATATGGTAAACTTTGCATGATAATTGAGCAAGACGGAAAAGGAAAAAACGGGAAAATGACCAGGTTTCTTCCTCTGGAAAAAAATCAGCATCTGATAAAACCTTATTATGGCGAATCTCAGATTACTGACGGACGCGGCATTAGAAAGAAAAAAACAAACCGTGAGGATTTTTTAGCTTTTGTATTTGATATGGATATACAGGAAATACCTGCACAAATTGATGTCTCAATTGTTATCGTGGCTGACCGCACTTTCTTTGGTGAAATCTGTAAGCAAGTCCGCATTGTATATGGCGAAGGCAAAGAAGTTGGCTTGTTAGATATTATTCCGGCGGCATATTACACCAGCAGTGGTGAAGAGCATCAGTTTGGTCTGAATCCGACAAAAGCGGAACCGGTTTTGAAAGTAACCAGCAAAATTTCGACGGCACGAGATCTGATTCTGGATAGAAACGGAAATAAAGTAGTGGGCCTGTTGGTTATCGGTGGCGTGTCCATGATTGAGAACGGATCCGAACTTGCCGATTTACTCCGAAGAAAAGTGTTACGTTTTGCTTATGTTACATCCCCAATCAAAGCGGGCATGGGCGAACATATCTTAGAGATGTATGAGGGAGCTTCTGTATTTGCTTGTACAAAAAACCTGTTATCCAAGAGTAATCAAATGATTCGCAATGACAATCCGCTTACTGCAGAACTTCACCGGCAGATTATGAATGTAATACACCATACGGTCACAGCAATTCCCGTAGGAGAAGGTTGGAGCTGGGATGAATACAAAACCATAAAAAATGCGCTTGTTGTCATCAAACAGTCCAATTGGCATGAACCTACCAAAGACGATTTTGTAGTGACTGCGCACGGCCTATTGAATCTTCTTAATACCGCAGTTTTCCGTTTGGAAATAATGGAAAAAGCCATTTGCAATGGACAAATTAACAAAGCGGTTACTCCCCCCAATGAACGCATTCAAAAATTATGGAGTATTGCGGATCAGGCCGGGGCTATGCAAGAATTATGTATGGTTGTGGCAGATGCATTGGAGAAAAAGTATCGTGAACGGTTGAATACCTGTCCAAAGGCAAATGTTCTTAAGGAATACTTGGACTCACATAAATTTAGCAAGGCTGCAATCGTTGTTCCAAAGGCATACTATGCGGACTTACTTCGCATGGAATACCCTGAATACTTTGCTGATGAAGCTATGATTTGTGTGACGGCAAATCGTTTCGATAGCCAGAAAAAATACGATGCAGTTTTGTGTGTCGGAGAATTGAATAATAAGAGATTTGATCCGTTGCAATGCATGTTCGCACGGAATATAGATGTTCTTCTATATGAATGTGAGGAAAAGGTATTTACATTCCGACGGAAGAAGATCGCAAAATACGAGCGAAAATTGAACCAAAGAATCGGTGCCACCCGTATGGAGGATGATCCGAAAGAAGATGACTCTTCTTTGGAAATGCACATGGAAAAGGAGATGCAGCGGTTCTCCGTTCTGGACGAATATATTGATGCCCTTAATACATTTGATATTCACAAATTAGTGCAGAGGAGCAATGCAGGAGGAATTAATGCTCCGATGTCTGAAGTTAAATATGTGGGTACTTTTGTTTCGGGAGAGCAAATATTCTTCTCCAGGTATTATTCGGCGGTTGTTTTTGACAACATTGCAGAAAATGTGATTGAAAAATCTCCTGAACAACTACTGCCCGGAGACGTGCTGGTGTTTGTTAAGCGTGATGATTACACCAAGAATATTGTTGACGTTATCTATGAACGTCTGCTTCGCGACGGACGTTTGGGACAAGGTGCAATTGATGTTTACGAAAAGTCTCAATATTGGAAAGAGGCATTACGGGAGTATAAAGAAGCCAATGACTTTACTTATCGAAAGGTCGCACAGAACATGAGAGCGGTTGGAAGCTCTGTCCAGGAGGTCACTGTTCGGCAATGGCTTATTGATGACAGCCATATTGTCGGGCCTCGTAAGGAACGCACTATGGAGCATATTGCAATCGTGACGCAGGATCCTTATTTGCTGGCAGATAGCCATGGATATTTTGAGGCATGCGGAGTTGTGCGTCATGACCGTCGAAAGATTCTTGAATTAATTGCAAAAGCTATCAATGACAAGCTCAGCGGCAACATCCCTGAGAAAGGCAGTGTTCTGAGTGTGGTATATGACAATGTGGACAATCTTTCGGAAACACTGGAACTCGAATACATTACGGAACTGGAGAAAAGTGTAAATATTAGCATCAATTTGGTGAACACGCCCATTACAGAAGCGGAGGTATTG
>OLQH01002265.1_pt1 | contig 11630 bp, 9 predicted proteins | sample 1672671 | NCBI WGS metagenome assembly OLQH01 (sample SAMEA3136712, study PRJEB25190) | human gut metagenome
AAATGTTTTGGACAGTTCCAGACTTTGGGATAAAGTCGTCAATGAAGTGGCGAAGGAGTATCCGGAAGTCAAACTTACCCATATGCTGGTTGATAACTGTGCGATGCAGTTAGTGAAGGATCCGGCTCAGTTTGATGTGGTCGTCACGGAGAACATGTTTGGAGATATTTTATCTGATGAAGCAAGTATGGTAACCGGGTCCATCGGCATGCTGTCTTCTGCAAGTCTTAATGAGACAAAGTTCGGACTCTATGAGCCAAGTCACGGATCTGCCCCGGATATTGCGGGCAGGGATCTGGCTAACCCAATTGCGACTATACTCTCGGCGGCAATGCTGCTGCGCTATTCCCTTGATCTGGATAAGGAAGCGGATGCCGTGGAAGCGGCAGTACAGAAAGTGCTGAAGGACGGATACCGTACGGGCGATATTATGGCAGATGGTATGGAACAGGTAGGCACGGAGCGGATGGGAGATTTGATTGCGGCAGAGATCCGGTAAGAAGATAAGAATCTGCCATACGGCAACCCCTTTTTGGGGGAGAGAATTATAAGAATCAGAAAGGGAAAAAATTATGAGAAGTGATGCAGTGACAAAGGGGGTACAGCAGGCACCCCACAGGTCTTTATTTAACGCACTTGGTCTGACCAGGGAAGAGATGGAGCGCCCGTTGATTGGTATTGTGAGTTCTTACAATGAGATTGTACCGGGACACATGAATCTGGATAAAATTGTAGAAGCTGTCAAAATGGGAGTGGCCATGGCAGGCGGGACACCCAGAGTCTTTCCGGCGATTGCTGTGTGCGACGGAATTGCCATGGGACACGTGGGAATGAAGTATTCCCTGGTGACCAGAGATTTAATCTGTGATTCCACAGAGGCAATGGCTATAGCCCATCAGTTTGACGCCCTGGTAATGGTGCCGAACTGTGATAAAAATGTTCCGGGGCTTTTGATGGCAGCGGCAAGACTTAATATCCCCACAGTGTTCGTCAGCGGCGGACCTATGCTGGCAGGGCATATACACGGTTCTAAGACCAGTCTGTCCAGTATGTTTGAGGCTGTTGGTGCATACAGCGCCAATAAAATGACCGGAAAAGAAGTAGAAGAATTCGAGAGGAAGGCTTGTCCTACCTGCGGATCCTGCTCCGGGATGTATACGGCAAACAGCATGAACTGTCTCACAGAGGTGCTGGGCATGGGACTTGGGGGCAACGGCACGATCCCGGCAGTCTATTCGGAGAGACTGCGTCTGGCCAAGCACGCAGGCATGAAGGTGATGGAGATGCTGGAAAAAGATATCCGTCCCAGAGACATTATGACAAAAGATGCATTTATGAATGCGCTCACCGTAGATATGGCCCTGGGCTGCTCTACCAACAGTATGCTTCATCTGCCGGCCATTGCTCACGAGGCAGGGGTGGAGCTGAGCCCGTCTACTGCCAACGAGATCAGCGCCAAAACACCTAATCTTTGCCACCTGGCACCGGCCGGACATACATATATTGAGGAGCTGAATGAGGCAGGCGGCGTATATGCAGTGATGAATGAATTGAATAAAAAGGGCCTGCTGCATACAGATTGTATGACGGTAACCGGACATACAGTGGGAGAAAATATTAAGGACTGTGTGAATAAGAACCCTGATGTCATTCGTCCAATTGACAATCCCTACAGTGAAACAGGAGGAATTGCTGTTTTAAAGGGCAATCTGGCGCCGGATACTGCTGTGGTAAAGCGTTCCGCAGTAGTTCCTGAGATGATGGTTCATGAGGGACCTGCCCGGGTATTTGACTGTGAGGAGGATGCCTCGGAGGCAATTCTCTCCGGCAAAATAGCTGCAGGGGATGTTGTGGTTATCCGCTATGAGGGCCCAAAAGGGGGACCGGGTATGAGAGAGATGCTCAATCCTACCTCCCAGATTGCCGGGATGGGACTGGGATCATCAGTTGCCCTGATTACAGACGGACGTTTCAGCGGCGCATCCAGAGGTGCGTCCATTGGCCACGTATCACCGGAGGCAGCTGTGGGCGGACCTATCGCACTGTGGAAGAAGGCGATATTATAAAAATCAATATTCCCGAGAATTCTTTGGAACTGTTGGTATCACCGGAAGAAATGGAAGAGAGAAGAAAGAATTGGAAACCCAGAGAGCCTAAGATTACAACCGGCTATCTGGCACGCTATGCATCTATGGTTACCAGCGGCAGCCGGGGTGCGATATTAGAAATACCGAAACAGTAAAGGAGGAAGCGGAGTATGCAGCTGACAGGTTCTGAGATTGTAATTGAGTGTTTAAAGGAACAAGGGGTAGATACTGTATTTGGGTATCCGGGAGGAACCATTTTAAATGTATATGATGAGTTATACAGGCATAGGGAGGAGATTCATCACGTGCTTACCTCCCACGAACAGGGGGCGGCCCACGCCGCGGACGGGTATGCCAGAGCAACGGGAAAAGTAGGTGTCTGTATGGCAACCTCAGGTCCGGGTGCCACGAACCTGGTAACGGGAATCGCTACGGCCTATATGGATTCCATTCCTGTAGTGGCTATTACAGCTAATGTTGGAGTACCTCTTCTAGGGAGAGACAGCTTTCAGGAAATTGACATTGCAGGCGTTGTGATGCCTATTACCAAATACAGCTTTATCGTAAAGGATGTAACAAAACTGGCAGATACGCTCCGCCGTGCATTTACCATTGCAAAAAGCGGACGGCCCGGCCCGGTACTGGTGGATATTACAAAAGATGTAACTGCAAATAAAGCAGAGTACACCTATGAGAAACCTCTGGAGATACAGCCCTTTACAGCTAAAATCACAGAGGAGGATCTGGAGAGGGCGGTGGAACTGATTCAGAATGCTCACAAGCCATATATATTTGTGGGCGGCGGTGCGATAAGTTCCGGCGCATCCGAAGAAGTAAGAGTGCTGGCAAGAAAGATTCAGGCACCGGTTACCGATACCCTGATGGGAAAAGGGGCGTTTCCGGGAGAAGACCCTCTCTATACAGGTATGCTGGGCATGCATGGAACCAAAACCTCTAACCTCGGCGTAACGGAATGTGATTTGCTCATTACCATAGGCGCCAGGTTCAGTGACCGCGTTACAGGCAATGCCAAGAATTTTGCACGAAACGCTAAAATTCTTCAGATCGATGTTGATGCTGCTGAGATCAATAAAAACGTAATTGTGGATGCCTCTGTCATAGGAGATGTGAAAGAAGTGCTGAAACGCCTCAATGAGAGGGTGGCGCCGAAAGATCACACCTACTGGCTGACCCATATCAAAGATATGAAAGAAAAGTATCCTTTAAAATATAATAAAAACGGACTCAGCGGGCCGTTTGTTATAGAAGAAATCTATCGGGTGACCAACGGGGATGCTGTCATTGTAACTGAAGTGGGGCAGCACCAGATGTGGGCAGCTCAGTACTATAAGTATAAGGAGCCCAGGACATTTTTGACGTCAGGGGGACTGGGGACTATGGGATACGGCCTCGGCGCATCTATCGGCGCCAAGATTGCGAAACCGGAGAAGACAGTAATCAATATCGCAGGGGACGGCTGTTTCCGTATGAACATGAATGAGATTGCCACAGCAGTTCGAAACGAACTTCCTCTCATACAGGTTGTGATTAATAATCATGTGCTTGGAATGGTCCGCCAGTGGCAGACTCTGTTCTACGGAGAGCGGTACTCCCATACCATATTAAATGATAAGGTTGATTTTGTGAAGTTCGCAGAGTCCATGGGCGCAGTGGGAATCCGTGTGACAAAGCCTGAGGAAGTTGAGCCCGCTCTGAAAAAAGCCATAGAGTTAAACACCACAGTCGTGATTGAGTGCATCGTTGACTGCGACGATAAAGTATTCCCTATGGTATCACCGGGAGCGAATATTGAGGAGGCATTTGACGAGGAAGACTTAAATCAGAGATAGGATGTCTTTCCAAAGAAGACAAATGTTTTTATTGACAATAATATAACAAAGAGGTAGAATACTTCTTGTCAAGCAATTTATGCCACGTGTCCCTAAAAGGGGCATGTGGCGTGTTGTTGTTCAGCCGTTTGGCTTTTCAGCAGCAAATGCAGATAACCAGACTGTATTATAAGAGTAAAACAATAGAGGAGGAAACAACAAGTGAGCAGAGTTTATAACTTTTCGGCAGGACCGGCAGTGCTGCCGGAGGAAGTGCTGAAGGAGGCAGCAGCAGAGATGCTGGATTATAAGGGAACGGGCATGTCTGTTATGGAGATGAGCCACCGCTCCAAAGCTTTTGAGGATATTATACATACTGCAGAGGCAGATTTAAGAGAACTGCTGCATATTCCGGATAACTATAAAGTATTATTCCTGCAGGGCGGTGCCCATCAGCAGTTTGCCATGATCCCTATGAACCTGATGAAGAATAAAGTGGCTGATTACATTGTGACAGGCCAGTGGGCAAAGAAAGCATGGCAGGAGGCACAGAAGTACGGAACAGCCAACAAAGTCGCTTCCTCTGAAGATAAGACATTTTCTTACATTCCGGACTGTTCAGACCTTCCCATAAGCCCGGACGCGGATTATGTATATATCTGCGAGAATAACACCATCTACGGTACAAAATTTAAAACACTGCCCAATACAAAAGGCAAAACTCTGGTTGCGGACGTTTCCTCATGTTTCCTCTCCGAACCTATGGAGGTGGAGAAATACGGCCTTATTTACGGCGGTGCACAGAAAAATATAGGGCCTGCCGGTGTAGTGATCGCCATCATCCGCGAAGACCTGATCACAGAGGAGGTTCTTCCGGGAACACCGACGATGCTTACCTACAAGACACACGCAGATGCGGAGTCCTTATATAATACCCCCAACTGCTACGGCATCTATATGTGCGGCAAGGTATTCCAGTGGCTGAAGAGACAGGGCGGCCTGGAGGCCATGAAGAAGCATAATGAGAAAAAGGCCAAAATCCTTTATGATTTCCTGGATGCCAGCACAATGTTCAAAGGTACAGTGGAACCGGATTCCCGTTCCCTTATGAATGTGCCGTTTGTCACAGGTGATAAAGATTTGGACGCGAAATTTATCAAAGAAGCCACAGCCGCAGGCTTCGTGAATCTGAAAGGACACAGGAGTGTAGGCGGCATGCGTGCCAGCATCTACAATGCCATGCCTATAGAAGGTGTGGAGGCCCTGACTGCTTTCATGGAAAAATTTGAAAAGGAGAATGCTTGATCATGTACAGATATCACTGCTTAAATCCAATTTCCAGCGTAGGACTGGAGCACTTCCCCGCCAAGTATGAGAGCACAGACAATATGTCTGATGCAGATGCCGTGCTGGTGAGAAGTGCAAATATGCATGAGATGGAGCTGCCAAAGAATGTGGTTGCCATAGCCAGAGCCGGCGCAGGTGTCAACAATATTCCGTTGGAGGAGTGCGCAAAGGACGGTGTGGTGGTCTTCAACACACCGGGAGCAAATGCCAATGGTGTAAAGGAAATGGTCATTGCCGGAATGCTGCTGGCCTCCAGGGATATTGTGGGAGGCATTGAATGGCTGGAGCACCAGGATGCCACAGAGGACATTGGAAAACTGGCTGAGAAGAAGAAAAAGCAGTTTGCCGGCTGCGAGATCAGCGGAAGGAAGCTGGGAATCATAGGCCTTGGCGCTATCGGTGTAAAGGTGGCCAATGCTGCGGTACATCTGGGAATGGAAGTATACGGATATGATCCGTTTATCTCCGTGGACGCAGCGTGGAACCTTTCCAGAAGCATTCACCACATCAATGATCTGAACGTGATCTACAAAGAGTGTGATTATATCACCATCCATGTGCCGCTGATGGAATCCACAAGGAAAATGATCAGCGCTGATGAGATCGCCCAGATGAAAGAGGGCGTTGTCCTTCTGAATTTTGCAAGGGATCTGCTGGTGGATGAGGAAGCTCTGGCAGAGGCTCTGAGAGAGGGAAAAGTCAAAAAGTATGTGACAGACTTTGCAAACCCTCTAGTGACCAGCACACCAAACACTCTGGTAACACCCCATCTGGGAGCATCCACAGAGGAGTCAGAAGACAACTGTGCTGTGATGGCCGTAAGGCAGCTTATGGATTATCTTGAAAGTGGAAATATCAAGAATTCTGTGAATTATCCGGACTGTGATACAGGGGCTTGTATAGATGTGGGAAGGGTGACCATTAATCACAAAAATATTCCCAACATGATCAGCCAGTTCACAAAAGTGCTGGGTGATGCAGGCGTGAATATCTCCAACATGACCAACAAGAGTAAAGGCGATTTTGCTTACACCATGATTGATGTGTCCACACCAATTTCCGGCGAAGTTGCAAAAGAGCTGAAAAATATCCACGGCGTTTACCGCGTGCGAATTGTAAAATAAAAGAAACGTGAAAAGCTGTTCTTCGATCCTCTTCACATAAAAAAGTGGAGGGGACGAAGATAAGTGCGGACCATATCTCTAATGGCTCGGTGTTATCTTGAATACGTTCCGTGACTGCTTCCTGTGGAAGATTACGTGTAGGCAGTTCTGTCTCGTCTGAGTCTAGTACATTCAAAATCAATATATGTTCTTTCATTTCATAAAACCCCCAAATTACAACAATTAATTTTTCTGCTGAAAGTTCCTGACTGCTAAGAGCATAAATAGTCATACCTATGATCCAGGTTTATTTTATATTAAACCACACCTTTTATTGTATAAGAGTGGTGCGGTTTAGTATTATTGATTTATTCTTTGTCATCGGATATAATATACTAAACCACACCGTGATTAATAAATTTTAGTGTGCTTTGATAGAGGTGAAATAATGTTTGAACAAAAAGATATTAGAGTCATTAGGGATATATTCTCAAGGTACAATTATGTTATGACAACAGCTGAACTAAAGTCAGCAAAACTATATTATGCAGATATTCAGCGGCTTATGGAAGAAGGCCTGATAGAAAAAGTTAAATGGGGTTACTATCATTGGATTGAAGCATTTGGCGGCAGTGAGGTCATAATCATAAACAAACTTTTTCCCGATGCAGTTCTTTGTATGGAAACAGCTTTGTTCTATTACGAATACAGCGATAGAAATCCTACTGAATGGAATCTTGCAATTGACAAAAATGCTTCCAGACAGCGTGTAAAAATAGATTATCCTTTTGTCAAGGCATATCGTACTGAAAATGTACTACTTCCGATTGGCGAGACAAGAGGAGAGATAGATTCTATTGAAGTTCGCATCTATGACCGTGACCGTACAATCTGTGATGTATTACGAAACATGAATAGAATGGACAAAGAAATTTTTAACAAAGCAATCCAGGGTTATGTAAAAGATTCCAAAAAAAACATACCGAATCTTATGCAGTATGCAAAAGCCCTGCGAGTACAAAAACGAGTAAAAGATTTGATTGGAGTGTGGTTATGATGGCTGACAAGGCGGCATCCGTTCTTGCGAAACTTAAAAATAAAGCAAAAACTTCTGGTATCAGTTATCAGCAATGCCTGCAGCTTTTTGTGCAGGAGGAATTTTTGAGGAAACTTTCAAAGTCGGAGTATGAGGAAAATCTTATCCTCAAAGGTGGACTGTTCATTTATACACTTACTAATTTTGAAAGCCGACCTACAATAGATGTGGATTTTCTTCTTCGGGCAGCATCTAATTCCATTGAAGATGTCAAAGATATGATCGACAAGATAATCAATACGCCGACAGGTAATGAATACATTTCTATGATTGCCAAAGGATTTGAGGAAATTTCACCACAGAGGAAATACCATGGTATCAGCGCACAGATTATCGCTCAGATAAAAAATGTGCGAGTCCCCTTCAATGTTGATATAGGTGTGGGTGATATTATTGTGCCAAAGGCAGAACAGCGTAAAATCAATACACAGCTTCCAGATTTTGAAGAACCTCTTATCCAGACTTATTCCCTTGAAAGCACCATTGCAGAAAAGTTTGACGCAATTCTTCAGCGGTTTGAATTAACGGGGCGGATGAAAGATTTCTATGACATATTCTATCTGGCAGGAACTTTTGATTTTGACGGAGCGAAGTTGCAAGCCGCTATTTATGAAACCTTACAACGGCGTGGCACGCCATATGATAAAGACAGCTTTAAACATGTTGCTGCACTTGCCCATGTTGAGGATATGCAGAAGCGGTGGAAATATTTTTTGAAGAATATCAAAGAGGATACACTTGAGTTTTCGGCAGTCATTAATGTAATACAAAATTTTCTTGAACCTGTATTGGATACAATTATGAATGAGGAAGATTGGCAGCAAGAATGGAGAAGTAATATGAGCAGATGGTCAAATATGAAGGGGGCTATGGAACACGACAAAAGCAACTGATTTTTAATAATGCCATAAGGGGAAATCCCTTATGTGAAGTTCCCCTTGATTCGTTTTTTTGTTGCAATTCAGCCTTTCGGCTTCATAGCAGCAAAAGCGTGCATACGGACTGCAAAAAACCGCAGTCCGGCGCGTGGCTGCCTCGGGATTGCCTTGCAAGTGCAAGGTACCACCTCGTGGGACAGTGGAAGGCTGAACTGTTACGTATTTTTCTATTATTGTGTCTATTTCATTGTATTTTTAGACTATATACGGTATAATTTTACTATGGCGTTATAAAATGGCATGAATGTGTAACAGTTCAGACAGGTTTGTGCGCTTACTGCGTTGACCATATGAACAGGTAGTGCCAACAGTCATCCAGTCTATCGTGAAGTGATTTTAATGACCGGATGTGCAGCAGTCCGGCTTGTCCGAACTACTGCATCAATATATTTGGGGTGTGAAAATGAGCAGAAAAATGAAAAAACCGGAAACATTCATACAGAAGAGAGTACGCGGTGCAAAACGGGTAAAATCTTTCTGCGGTGCACTTAGAAGAAACCGCAGACGGCTGGGAAAGGTATTCAATGGTGTCTGCGAGATCGCTGCCCGTGTTATGGAGAAAAAATTATAAAGGAGAGTTGATAATGGCGGTAATAAAACCATTTTGTGCAGTGCGCCCTCAGGAAAACCTGGCTTCAAAGGTGGCCGCACTGCCTTATGATGTATATAACAGAAAAGAGGCGAAAGAGGAGACAGAGAAAAATCCATATTCCTTCCTGAAAATCGACCGGCCGGAAACACAGTTTCCGGATGATACGGATATGTACGCGCCGGAAGTGTACAAAAAGGCAAGAAAGATATTCTGGAAAATGATGGAAGATGGGGAGTTCCTGCAGGATGTGGACCCGAACTTTTATCTCTATGAGCTTACCAGAAACGGACATGTACAGACCGGGATCGTGGCATGCGCATCTATTGATGATTATCTGAATGGGGTGATCAAAAAGCATGAGAATACCAGGGTTGAGAAGGAACAGGACCGCATTCGTCATGTAGATGTATTGGAAGCGCAGACAGGTCCCATCTTTTTGGCTTACCGCGCAAATGCGGATTTCAGACATTTGATGGAGGTTAAGAAAAAAGATTTCCCCATATTTGACTTTGTGTCAGAAGACGGGATCCGTCACAGAGGCTGGATGATCTATGAGTCAGCCATGACCCACAAAATAGAAAAAACATTTCAGTCCATGGACAGCATATATATTGCGGACGGTCATCACAGGGCGGCTTCGGCTATCAAGGCAGGGCTAAAGCGGCGGCGGGAGAATCCCAATTACACAGGCAGGGAGCCTTTTAATTATTTCCTGTGCACCCTGTTTGCCGATGAGGAACTGGAAATTCTGGATTATAACCGTGTAGTAAAAGATCTGAACGGCAATTCAAAGGAGGAGTTCCTGGAGAAAATAAAGGAGCGCTTCCAGGTGTCAGAACCGGGAACAGAGGCGGTTTCTCCCCGGGAAAAGGGAGAATTCGGCATGTATCTGGAGGACAGATGGTATAAGCTGAACATTAAGGATACATACCGCTCGGAGGATGTGGTGGATGGGCTTGATGTGGCCCTCCTTCAGAATAATCTGCTGGAACCTGTGCTGGGGATTCGGGAGCCTGCAAAAGATCCGCGCATTGACTTTATAGGAGGGATACGGGGACTGGATGAGCTGGAAAAGCGTGTACACACGGACTGTAAGGCAGCGTTTTCCATGTATCCGACTTCCATGAAGGAGCTTTTTGCTGTGGCGGATGCAGGCAGGCTCATGCCGCCAAAATCTACTTGGTTTGAGCCAAAACTCAGAAGCGGATTGTTTATTCACAGGATATAAATTATGAAAGAGCATTTATTTGACAGTATTGACTGTCTGGAAGCAGGAGAATCCCTTGACAGGCAAACCCTCACAGCGCTGATCGAGGGGCGGGATGAGAAGCTTGCCGGATATCTGTTCGGCAAAGCAGCGAGGATGCGGGAAAAATATTACGGAAACCGCATTTACATCAGAGGACTGATCGAGTTTACCAATTACTGCAAAAACGACTGCTACTACTGCGGGATCCGAAAAGGAAACCGCAGGGCGGAACGTTACCGTCTGGGCAGGGAAGAAATTATGGAGTGCTGCCGGAAAGGTTATGCCCTTGGGTTCAGGACCTTTGTGCTCCAGGGGGGCGAGGACCCCTGGTATACGGATGACAGGATCGCAGAGCTGGTCATGTCCATAAAAAAGGAATACAGTGACTGTGCGGTGACACTCTCTGTGGGGGAAAAGGAGAGGGAGAGTTACCAGAGATTTTTTGATGCAGGGGCAGACAGATATCTGCTCAGGCACGAGACTGTGTGCGAGGAGCACTACGGCACGCTGCATCCGCCCTCCATGTCCTATGCCCACAGGCAGGAATGCCTGAGGAGTCTAAAGGACATTGGATTTCAGACAGGATGCGGCTTTATGGTGGGAACTCCCGGACAGACACCGGAGAATCTGGCAGATGAGCTGATATTTTTAAAGGATTTTCAGCCTGCAATGGTGGGGATCGGGCCTTTCATTCCCCACAGGGATACTCCTTTTGGGAATAAGGCTCCGGGGAGCGCAGAGCTTACTCTGTACCTGCTGGGACTGATTCGGCTGCTGCTTCCCAAAGTCCTGCTTCCCGCCACAACTGCTCTGGGCACCATTGCCGGCGACGGACGGGAGCGGGGGATACTGGCAGGGGCCAATGTGGTCATGCCGAATTTATCGGCTTCCCTGGTACAGGGAAAATACGAACTGTACGACCATAAAATCTATACAGGCGCAGAAAATGCCGCCGAACTGGAACTTCTTCGCAGCCGTATGGAGAAAATCGGCTGTGAAGTGACTGTAGACCGGGGGGACACCAAAATGGAAACCCGGTAAAGAGAAAAGGAGAGGGTAAAATGAGTTACGATCCGAAATCACTGAAAGCAGAGGAATTTATTTCCCATGAAGAAATCCAGGAGACACTTGCCTACGCTGAGGCAAATAAGCACAATGAGGCGCTTATTGACCAGATCCTGGAAAAGGCAAAGCTTCGCAAAGGACTGACCCACAGGGAAGCTTCTGTACTGCTGGACTGCGACATCGAGGAGAAAAACCAGGAGATCTACAAACTGGCTGAACAGATTAAAAAGGATTTCTACGGGAACCGGATTGTTATGTTTGCGCCCCTTTATCTGTCCAATTACTGTATCAACGGCTGTGTATACTGTCCGTATCATAAAAAGA
>OLQH01002267.1_pt1 | contig 11622 bp, 11 predicted proteins | sample 1672671 | NCBI WGS metagenome assembly OLQH01 (sample SAMEA3136712, study PRJEB25190) | human gut metagenome
GTACAAACGATGGCGGTACGGACTACGACGGCGGCAACGACCGCGGGGATGATGACGGCGATGACGATGATGACGATGATGACGGCGAAGACAGCGATGATTAAATTTAAAAAATTTTTCCAAGAGACCCCGGTTCCTGAAACGCCCCTCCGTAATCTATGGGTGTAAGGCAAAACAAAAGCCACCTGAAATAAGATTGAGAGGAGTTATCAAAATGAAATTGAGAAGAAAAATTTTTGCAGCGGTCTCTTCCCTGGCGATTTTTACAGCAGCCCTTCTGACCGGCTGCGGCTCTCCGGAAACACCGGCAGCCGAAGGCGCTGCGCTGAAAGAAACGGGAACCCTGATGCTGAGCGTGAACCCTGAGATTCAAATCGATTACAACAAAGAGGGAAAAGTGATCGCCCTCGCCGGCCAGAATGAAGAGGGGAAGGGGATTGTAGAAGCCTACCCGGATTACATCGGCAAGAACTGCGACGTTGTCTTGAGAGATCTAGTTGAGAAAATCAACGAGGCCGGATACTTTGTAGAGGACATCGACGGGAACGAAAAGAATATTGTGTTGCAGTTGGAACCCGGCTCGGTACTTCCAAGCGACCATTTCCTGGCGGATATGAGCGCCAGCACCCAGGCGGCGGTCAAAGAGATCAGCCTTTCTTCCGGGATTGTGACCATTGACGGCGACGATTATGACCCCGCATATGCAAAGGGCGGGGAGCCCTCCCCCTACATCACCCTGGAAAAAGCGCAGGAGATTGCCCTGACCCAGGCCAACGTGCCGGCAGAAGACGCCGTGTTTGACGACAAGGAGTTCGACCACGACGACGGGACCCCGGTCTTTGAATTGGAGTTCACCGCCAATGGCAATGAATACGAATACGATGTTCACGCGGCCACAGGGAAAGTGGTCAAAGCCGGGCATAAGGCGGTCGATGCGCAGGCCGGGCAGCAGCAGACGAGTTCCTCCGGGGATTACAACGACACGGACTACGGCCCGAACAACGACGGTGTGACGGATTACAACGACACGGACTATGGCCCGAACAACGACGGCGTGACGGACTACAACGATACGGACTACGGCCCGAACAACGATGGTGTGACGGACTACAGCGGCGCGACCCATTACGGCGACACCAACTATGATGACGGCGGCAGCGACTACAGTGACAACGACGATGGGGATTCCGATTATGATAGCTAACCCGCCGGAGGCCATCCCTCTGCGGCACGAATACAAGCACCAGATCAACCTGCGGGAAGACCTGGTGCTTTCCCAAAGGCTGCGCAAATTGTTTCCCCATGACCCGCATGCAGGGGTGGACGGATGCTACCGGGTGACGAGCCTCTACTTTGATACCCCCTATGACAGCGCCCTGCGGGAGAAGCTCGACGGGGTGAACCGGAGGGAAAAATTCCGCCTGCGCTATTATGGGGCGGATCCCTCCTTTATCCGCTTGGAAAAAAAGTTTAAGCAGAACGGCCTGTGCGGAAAGCGCAGCGCCCGCATGACGGCGGAGCAGGTGCAAAGCCTTCTGGCCGGCGAATACGGGTTCCTGTTGGACTCCGGGGAACCGCTCTTCATAGAGTTTTACAGCAAACTACAGGGGAAGGGCCTGCGGCCGAAAACCATCGTCCGCTACGACCGCGAAGCGTTCCTTTATGCGCCCGGCAATGTGCGCATTACCCTGGACCGGGACATCTGTACCGGGCTGGGGAACGTGGATTTCCAAAACCCAGACACGTTTTACCTGCGGGCGCTGGAACAGAGCACGGTGTTGGAGGTCAAATACGATGCGTTTTTACCGGAGCTTGTCCGCATGGCGGTGCAGGTTCCCGGAAGGCAGGCGGCGGCCTGTTCCAAATACGCTGTATGCCGCAGGTTTGATTAAAGGAAAATCGGGAGGAACGGCTGAAATGACTTTTCAGGATATTTTCAAATCCAGCTTTCTGGAGAACATCGCCAGCATCTCCATGCTGGACATGGCGATCGCCCTTGTCTTGGCCTTTCTGTTGGGGCTGTTTATCTTTTTTGTCTATAAAAAGAGCTACAGCGGGGTGATGTATTCCGCCAGCTTCGGCGTGACACTGGTCGCCCTTTCGCTCATCACCACGCTGCTGATTATGACGGTCGTGAGCAATATTGTGCTGTCCCTCGGCATGGTGGGCGCCCTGTCCATTGTGCGCTTCCGCACGGCGATCAAGGAGCCCATGGACATCGCCTTTTTGTTCTGGTCGATTGCGGTGGGCATTGTGCTGGCGGCCGGCCTCATCCCTCTGGCGGTGTTCGGCAGCATCTTTATTGGGGCGGTGCTGGTCGCATTCTCCAAAAGGAAGACGGTGGATTCGCCGTATATCCTGGTGGCGCATTGCGAAAACAGCGGGATTGAGGAACAGGTGCGCATTTTTGTAAAGACGCAGGTCAAACGGCTGAACCTGAAAAGCAAAAGCGTGTGCGGCGGCTGCGTGGAGCTGAACTATGAAGTCCGCCTCAAGGATGACAACAGCGCCTTTGTCAATCAGCTGGAGGCCATGCCCGGCGTTTCCCGGGTGGTGCTTGTCTCCTACAACGGCGATTATATGGGATAAAGCGATGATAAAAAGTGCATGGATCGACCGGATCTGCACCGGCGCGGCAGCGTTGGCGGCCCTGCTTGCCATACTGCTGATGTTTGGCGAACCGTTGGGGCTCCCAAAGGCCAGCGCCTCACCGGGGTATGCGTCCCGCCTGTTTGACAGCAGCAGGGTACATACCATCGATCTTCAGATCAATGACTGGGGCGCATTTGTCGAAAACGCGGGAAAAGAGGAATACGTCCCCTGTACGGTGGAGATCGACGGGGAGGCGTTCCGGCAGGTGGGCCTGCGCGCCAAGGGGAACAATTCCCTGCGCCTGACGGAAGAGTACGGCCTGTCGCGGTACAGCCTCAAGCTGGAATTCGACCAATTCATTGACGGCGGGAATTACTACGGCCTTGACAAATTGTCACTGGACGCCTCCTTTCAGGACAACAGCTACCTGAAAACCTATATGGCCTATGATATGATGGCGTTTATGGGCGTCCCCACCCCGCTGTGCAGCTATGCGTGGGTGACGGTGAATGGGGAAGACTGGGGGCTGTTTCTGGCGGTGGAAGAACCGGAGGAAGCTTTCGCGCGCCGGAATTTTGGCAAGGATTTTGGGCAATTATACAAGCCGGACTATCGTTCCCTGAAGGAGGAGAACGCCGATGTAGCGCTCAAATACATCGACGGGGACCCGGACAGCTACCCCAACATCTTCGAGAACGCGAAGTTTAAAGCGTCGGAGGCCGACCGGGAACGGTTGGTCGAGGCGCTGCGGGTCTTATCGACCGGCGAAAATTTGGAATCGGCGGTCGATGTGGACGAGGTGCTGCGCTATTTTACCGTACAGGTTTTTGTGATGAACTGGGACAGCTATCTGGGACGCACCGGGCACAATTACTTTTTATACGAGGAGGACGGGATCCTCCGCATCCTTCCCTGGGACTATAACCTATCCTTTGGCACCTATGCCCTGGGGATGACCAATCCCATCAAGGACCCCAACGTGCTGATCAATTATCCCATCAACACCCCCGCAGAAGGGGAGGTTATGCGCAACCGGCCCCTGTATCACAATCTGATGAAGCATGACGAATATTTTGCCCGCTATCACAGGTACTTTGATGAATTCCTTTCGGGATATTTTGAGAATGGCCGGTTTGAAGCTGTCCTCCGGCAGACGGAAAAAAGGATCGCCCCCTATGTGGAACGGGACCCGACGGCGTTTTGCTCCTATGAAGATCACCAGCTGGCCGTGGATACGCTGGAACAGGTCTGCCTGCTCCGGGCGCAGAGTGTGCGGGGCCAGCTGGAAGGGGAAATCCCGGCGACCATCCGCGGGCGGCAGGAACAGCCGGAGGCCGGGGTGGACGCTTCTGCCGTATCATTGGCCGCCCTTGGCGATTTTGAGGATTTGGAGAGGGCAAAGGAGAAGCAGGACGCGGCGCTGGAAACGGTCCTACAAAAAGGGGCGTTGTAAAATAGCTGCCAGGCGATATTGTAAAAAAACGGCATCCAGCGGGAAATACCCGCTTGGATGCCGTTTCCGCGAGATCGTTAAAGGGACGCCTTGTGAACGTTGCCTCTTAGCGTCCTTTGTGCGGTGCGCCCGGTTGTTTCATGGGGGCAGGGCCCCTTTGGATGGCTGCTGGCAGGGCAACCTGCTCACCAGCCCGATAGATGCGCCCGCTGCATGGCGCCCATCACCTTCGCGCGCAGGTCGGGGAACTGCTGCTCCAGGTTGGCAAGAAGCGTGGCCGTGTCCTGCCGGCTGGTTGCGCCGTCCGCAGGGCAGGCGCTTTTGACCACGGGGAAGGCGTTCCGGCGCGCGGCGGCCCGGATGGACGCCTCTTCGGTAAAGATCAGGGGGCGGATCATCCAGAGGTCCTTGCGGGAGAGATACGTCTTGGGGGAAAAGCAGGAGAGCTTGCCGCCGTAGAAGAGGTTCATAAAAAAAGTCTGCACGGCGTCGTCGAAGTGATGCCCCAGCGCCAGCTTGTTGCAGCCCGCTTCCTTGGCCATGTTGTGCAGGATGCCGCGCCGCATGCGCGCGCAGAGGCTACAGGGGTTCTTCTCCTTGCGCTCCTCAAAGATGATCTCCCCCAGGCGCGTGCGGCGCAGACGGTATTCCACACCCAGGGAGGCGCACAGGGAGGCGATCGGGCTGTAATCCGTCTCCTGGCCGCCAAAGCAGGGGTCGGCCGTCAGCGCGACGACCTCAAAAGGCTGCGGGTAGTAGTCCCGCAGGCGGGCCATGCCGCAGAGCAGCGCCAGGGAGTCCTTCCCGCCGGAGACGCCGACCGCGATGCGGTCCCCGGATGATACCATTTCGTAGCGCTCCATGGCGGCGCGCATCTCCCCCATAATCTTTTGCATGAATGATCCCCCGTTCCGTCTCAAGCCGCTCCCGGCCATATACCTATATTATATAATGTATAAGAGCGTTCCAATGGATTCCGTGCTATTATACCGGAAACGCGGCAAAAAGAAAAGCGCTACCCGAATTGACATTTCTTTAACAATTGAAATGACGGGGGAGTTTGCAGGAGATAATTGGCCAAAAATGCGAGAAAACGGAAGCTATCCGCAAAGTAAATTAAAAATTTCGCGTTTTGGTCTTGACACCGTGCGCCGCAGATGGTATATTAAGAACCGCACTGTAGGAAGTGCCATGCCTTTTTGAGGGATGGCCGTCCCGCCAAGAGCCTATCCCTGAGCCGCCGGAAACCCTGCGGCGATTCAGGGATAGGCTCGGGAATCTTGAAAGAATATTGGAGGTAAACGCTATGTCCACGTATATGCCCAAGGCCGGCGAAGTCGACCGCAAGTGGTATGTGATTGACGCGGCAGGAAAGCCGCTGGGCCGTGTTGCTGCCCAGGCTGCGGTTCTTCTGCGCGGCAAGCATAAGCCGACCTATGCTCCCCATGTCGATTGCGGGGATCATGTCATCATCATCAACTGCGCAAAGGCAGTTCTCACCGGCAAGAAGCTGGAGAAGAAGTTCTATTACCGCCACACCGGTTATATCGGCCACCTGAAGGCGGTCCGCTATGACACCCTCATGGAACAGCGTCCGACCAAGGCGATGGAATTGGCCGTCAAGGGCATGATTCCGAGCACCACCATCGGCCGCGCTGCATTGACCAGACTGCGTTTGTTTGACGGCGCGGAGCACAAGCATGCCGCCCAGAAGCCCGCAGCCTGGGAGTTATAAGGGAGGGACTGAACTATGTACGAGAAAGCGCCTTATTTTTACGGAACTGGCAGAAGAAAGAGCTCCGTCGCCCGTGTGCGCCTGTACCAGGGCACCGGCAAGGTGACGATCAACGATCGTGACATCGACGATTATTTCGGTCTCGAGACCCTCAAGCTGATCGTGCGTCAGCCGCTGGTGCTCACCGAGACCAACGAGAAGTTCGACGTTGTCTGCCGTGTGGCAGGCGGCGGCGTAACGGGACAGGCCGGTGCAATCCGCCACGGCATTGCGCGCGCCCTGTTGCAGTACGATTCCGAGAACCTCCGCGCCTCTTTGAAGAAGGCCGGCTTCCTCACACGCGACCCGAGAATGAAGGAACGCAAGAAGTACGGCTTGAAGGCTGCACGCCGTGCACCGCAGTTCTCCAAGAGATAATTGCGCGCCTGGAGTCCCATTTCAAAAGCATTCGAAGCCTCCCACGGAATTTCCCGTTGGGAGGCTTTTTGCGTGTTCCAAGGGCTTTATAGATGTATATAGATGTATATAAGTTTCTAATCAGGATATTTGCAATCGGAAGAAGAGCTTCGTTGCTTTGCGTCTATTTTGATGCGCTCATATTTAAAGGAAAAAGCATGTTGCGTTGGCAAGAAGGTTTCTATTTATATAAAGGAAACTGGGGTGTCTGCTCATGCCGCAGGGAAGGGACTCCCCATCTTGCATACTTTTTCTCCTGCCTTTGTGGATGTGTAATAAGGCTTCCCATTTGCTTCTGTAGGGCTTTCCCCTGTGGAGCGGAGGATGCAATCATTGCCATTTGCTGCCGTGGCCCCCGCCGTAGGCGCGAAAGACGCTGTGCGTCCGCTGCGCGCCTGCTTATGCCGCAGGGAAGGGATTCCCCATCTTGCATACTTTTCCGCCTGCCTTTGCGGAATACTCCCTGTGGGTGGGAGACTTCCCATCTGATTCTGTAGGGCTTTCCCCTGTGGAGCGGAGGATGCAATCATTGCCGCTTGCTGCCGTGGCCCCCGCCGTAGGCGCGAAAGACGCTGTGTGCCCGCCGTAGGCGCGTCCTGACCGGAGGTCCGCGAAAGACGCTGTGCGTCCGCTGTGTGCCTGTGGAAAACGGTGTTTTTGAGCGTGGGCGGCGCCCCAATTCGACCGGCTTTCCACAGAGTTTTCCCTTTCAACGGTGGAAAACTGTGTGGAAATAGTGGAAAACCTTTCAAAAACCCGCTTCAAACCCCAATATACAGTAGGAGGAAAAAGACAGTTGTCCGGTCCGAGGAAAATCCACAGAAACAAGGCTCTCCCTGTGGAAGAGAGGGAAAACTCGTGGGAATCCGGTGGAAAAGCGGTTGAGAAGTGTGGAAAATTGCCGTCCGCCTTTCTCTTGCGCGAAGAAGAAATGCCAAACCTGCAAAATGGAAATCATTGACGGGAGAACTGCCAAAGACATACAATGTCCCCCAAGGCCAATCCGCCCCGAAAGCCAGAGGACAAGCCGTTTTTGGGCTTGTCTCCCCGCGTTTTTGCCGCGCTTTTTTCCCGTCCCCTGGCATAAAATACAGGCTTGAAACCTTTGTAACAAGTTTGTAACCGAAAGTTTTTACATTCTGCACAGAAAACACGGTCAAAATCTTCCTAAGCAACGGGGAAATCCGGTCGAAAACGGAAGCTTCTCCGGAAAACGGTGGACAATTCTGATTTTCGACTTGTTCATAATGCTCAAAATCGCGCTTTTTCCAAATTTGACAATGGGCGATTGGATGAATATAATACGTGCATTGACAACCCCAATAACCATGAAGCGGCGAGCGGGAAGATTTTTTCCCGCATGTAGTAATTGATTTACTTTGTCGTAGGCTCTTTTCCCTGCCAAACAGGATGGCTGGGGGAGGGTGATGGCACGAACCGAAATTGCCGCAGAAAAGGAAAAAGGTGAAACAATGTTCAATCAGAATGCGAAGCAATTTGTGGAGAACGCAAAGCGCTTCCTGTGCAAACCCCCGTTGAAACGGTTGACCGCCCTGCTGGTGATGGTCGTGATTACAGTGAGTTCTGTTATCACGGTTATGGCCGCCACGCGCGACGTCAATCTTACGTACAATGGGGAGACCTACACGCTGCAAACAACCAGCGGCGGGACGCAGGACATCCTGAATCAGGCAAAAGCCCAATATCCGGAAATCGAAGTTGGGCCGATGGACGACATCTCCCGTTCGGAGGACGAGACGGCGATCAACCTGACCGTGAAGAGCGCGTATGACGCAACGGTTTTGTCGGACGGCGCCGGCCACACTGTGCTTGCTTATTACGGTGAGGACGTGGAAGATGTTTTGGAGAAGGCAGGCGTGACCCTTGGCGTGAACGATGTGGTGGAGCCTGCGAAGAACGAGAAAGTGACGGATGACACGGAAATTACGGTCACCCGCAGATATGAGGTGTCCATCACAGCGGATGGGGAAACGAGAGAGCTCTTGGCCCCCTCCAATACGGTGGCACAGACCCTGGAGGACCAGGGGATCACCCTTGGTTCCGACGACCTCGTCAGTGTAGACCTGGATGAGCGCGTATGCGACGGCATGCAGATCGTCGTCTCTCGCGTAACCTATCAGGACGTCACGGTGACGGAAGAGATTCCTTATGAGACGACAACAAACAAGGATGCGAATCTTGACAAGGGCAAGACGATTGTGGAAGTAGAAGGCCAGGTCGGAAGCCAGTCTGTTGAGAAGCGCCAGAAGTTTATCGACGGCCAGCTCGTGGAGGAGACGGTTTTGAACACAACTGTGCTCAAGGAGCCTGTCACGCGGGGGGTCACGGTCGGCGCAAAGCCGAAGAACGGCATTGCGGTTGTCAACGGGGACGGCACGCTCACGGATCACAACGGCAATACCATTAAGTATTCCAAGGTGGTATCCGGGCGCAGCTCGGCCTATACGGGCGGCGGGTATACGTCCACAGGCAAGCCCGCGGCGGTCGGCCTTGTTGCGGTCAACCCGAAGATCATCCCGTATGGAACGAGAATGTATATTGCATCCCCGGACGGCAAGACCGTTTACGGCTATGCAATCGCTGCGGATACCGGCGGCGGCGTAAAGAGCGGCCGGATTGTAGCGGACTTGTACTATGATACGTACAATGAGTGCATCAACTTTGGCGTGCGAAATATGAACCTCTATATCCTCGATTAAGGCTTTCCAAAGGGAGGAACCCCGTTATAAGCGGAAAGAGGCCGGAAATCCCTCTGCGCGGCATTTGCCGCGGGGAGTCGGCTTCGCCTACCCAAACGGAGGAAACAGCCATGCATCCGGGTATGGCAATTGAATAAGGAATTTCAAGGAGCGCCCTACGTGGGCGCTTTTTGTTTTGTCTTTTTGGGGGGCTGGGGTGTCTAAAGAGAAGGGGAGGAACGCAATGGATCGTTCTTATGTTCGAATTTTTTGGCGGAGGCCCTTGTATTTATAGAACATATGTGTTATTATAACTTTGCAATAGAACATATGAGCGTTTTACAGGAGGGGATAAGATGTTAGCATGTATGGGGATTCTGTTAATAACCGGCGCGTGCGCGCTGTTTGTGAAATACCAGCCGCGGATATTGGAAAATCAAATGCTGTGCGGCATGATGGCGGTCATGGGGCTGGTTGCCCTGCTTGCGGGGCAGGGTAACGGACTTTTTACCGCTGTACAGGTGGGGCTAGGGGTTGCCATGGCGGTCTGCTGCACGCTGCGGGTGCGCAGGGAGTATGCCTGCCGCCTGCGCCGGCAAAGGAGGATGCGAGCCCTGCACCGCGCGCCGGTGGGGGCTGGGCCGCTCAAACGCGCTAGCTGACCGGTTGACAGAGCTTTTGGCAGGGCGTATACTGGATGGCAAATCATGCGGACCCAAAGGTCCGGTAGGAAGGGTTGTGGGGTTTGTTGGATTACGTATATGCGGCCATGTGGTTTGCCGCCGCCCTGCTGTTGTTCTTCCGGTTTGGGAAGATGAATAAGATCTTCTACTTCGCCGGTGCATTATTCCTGGTGATGGGCGGCTGGTGGCTTGCAGGGGCCATTTTGCAGCAGGATCTGTTTGCCGGCGCGCTGGGCTGGGCGTTCCGCGGGGTGATGGCGGTTGCCTTGGTGCTGCTGTGTATGGCGTATTACCGGGAACGGAAGAAAAGCGGCGGGCAGTGAGGCTGGCAGCCATGCCAAAGAAAAGGCTGAGGTTGTGAAGCTTAACGCTCGATCGGAAGCAAAGCAATTTCTCGGAAAATTGCAATCCATTTTGGGCCGGGGCGCATACTATGAGGGTGCGGGGCAAATATATTTTCCACCGCTTCAGATAGATTGCCCGGGCCCGGCCAAGGCCCGGGCGTCCAGCTGGCCCCGGGATCTTGGCGTCTGTTCGCTCGCGGCGGCAAATGTGCGCAGGGCTTTTGCCCTGCGCACATTTGGCTTTTCTGGGGGACTAGGGATCTGCGCCAAACGAATGAAAGGCGTTTTGGCAAGATGTATAAAGAAGGGTGTTTTCCCAGGGAAGCCTGCGATGCCTTTTCCCAGAAATCACTTGACGGTGCGCCATTGGTTGAAAAAAAGACCGTTTTCGGCTAAAATGGAGAAAAAGACAACCGGAGCCGCAAGGCGGCCATGGAATTGAAAAAAGGAGGCTGCGGTCATGCTGATTGCACCATCGATGTTGTCCTCGGACTTTTCCAAACTGGGGGAGGAGACCGCGCGGATGGAACGTGCGGGAGCGGATTGGATCCATCTGGATGTGATGGATGCCCATTTTGTGCCGAACCTGACCTTCGGAGCGCCCATTGTGGGGGCGATCCGGCCCTATACGAAGCTGCCGTTTGACGTCCATCTGATGATCAGCGAGCCGCTCCGCTATGTGGATGACTTTTTAAAGGCGGGCGCGGATATCATTTCCTTTCACTTGGAGGCGGAGAGCAGTGTGCATGAGACGATCCGGGCGATCCGCGCGGGGGGCGCAAAGCCCGCCGTGGCCCTGAAGCCCAAGACCCCGGTGGAGGCGGTGCTGCCGTTTTTGGACGACCTCGACATGGTTTTGGTCATGACGGTGGAGCCCGGCTTTGGTGGGCAGTCGTTTATGGCGCCCATGATGGACAAGGTGCGCACCCTGAAAGCCCATGGCGCATTTGTGGAAGTGGACGGGGGGATCAATCCCCAGACGGCGGTTGCCGCGAAGGAAGCAGGGGTGGACGTCTGCGTAGCGGGGACAAGCGTATTCCACGCGCCGGACGCTGCAAAGGCCATTGCAACGCTCCGGGAAGGGAAAGGGGTGGTCCTTTGACGCTACTGCCGCGCGGCGTCCATCTGGAGCCGCACCGAGAAGAACCGCTCAAACAGGGGATTCAGGAGCTCCCAAAGCCAGCGGAGCTGTGGGTTCCCTTGGTGGGGTGTACGGTGCTTTCCGAACGCCTGGTAGAGCCCGGGGATTGGGTGGACAAAGGCGCCCCGCTCTCCGCCCCGCAGCGTTCCGTGCCGGCCCATGCCCCGGCTGCAGGGCGGATCAAGGAGATCCGTGAGCTCCCGCTTCCCCTGCAGGGGACGGTCCCCTGCGCCCTTTTGGTGCCGGACTGGGCGTATGAAGGGCCGGAACAAAAGCCGCCCGCCCAGGGGCAGCAGGAAGAAGTAATTTCGGCCGCAGCATCCGCCGGGATTATCGATGAATTTGATGGCCTTCCGCTGTACAAAAAGCTGAAGCGGTTCCGCAGGCGCGGTGTAAACCTGTTGCTTGCCAATGCGATTGACGACGACCCCTATGTCGCATCCGCGGTGGCCGTCCTGCGGGATCAGCCGCAGAAGGTGGCCGACGGGTTGGCTGCCGCGGCAAGGGCCTGCGGCGCGG
>OLQH01002278.1_pt1 | contig 11497 bp, 12 predicted proteins | sample 1672671 | NCBI WGS metagenome assembly OLQH01 (sample SAMEA3136712, study PRJEB25190) | human gut metagenome
GGGAAATTTCCTATATCAGAGTATTGGAATTTACAGCCAGGCAGATTTATAAGGTTGTCAGTCCCCATTGGATTTTATATGGGCTTTTGGGAACCATACTGTTGGTTTCGTTTTTATTTATATTTTCCCTGCCCTATTGTCTTCTGGAGGAGCAGAAGAGCGTCAAGGGAATGAAAGACGGTCTCAGGCTGTTGAAAAAGCAGTGGAAAAAGACACTTCTCGGGTTTATTCTGCTCCATATAGGAATGCTGGTATTTATCGGTGTGGTATATGTGCTGGTGCTGGCAGGGATGACTGGGATTGCCATGTTTACAAAATCAGGTACCTCTGTGGTCAGCACAGTCCTTGTATACAGTAGTTGGATTGATATGGCACTGGGGATATTTGCCGGTGCAGTGCAGCTGATCTGCAGTCTGGCGTTTGTGTATGTGATATATGCCAGATTTCATGTGCAGCCCCGGACAGAGGCTGCCATGGAAGCCATTATCCGTAACCATATCTGGTTTTCAAAAGTGGGCAGGCGGAAGATCGCGGCAGCCCTTACCCTGCTGCTGCTTCTGGGAGAGGGGACGTATCTTGTAGTCCTGGCCTCCTCACACGACAGCGCGGTGAACAGCCTGCTGACTACCATGGGAGTCACAGCCCATCGGGGCGGTGCATTGATGGCGCCGGAAAATACCATAAGTTCTCTTGGATATACCATAGACAGTGGTGCGGATTTTGCGGAAATTGACGTACAGGAGACACAAGACGGGGAATTGGTGCTGCTTCATGACAATTCCCTGAAGCGGACAGCCGGTGTCAATAAAAATGTGTGGGAGATGAACTATGCGGAAATTGAAAAACTGGATGCCGGTTCTAGTTTCCACAAAAAGTTCAGAGGTGAAAAAATCCCCACTCTGGACGAGGTTTTAAAATTTTGTAAAGGAAGACTGGACTTAAATATAGAGATTAAGTATAATGGTAAAAATAAGGGCATTGTAAAAAAGGTGGTCAGAGTGATTGAGCAGAATGGATTTGAGGATCACTGTGTCATCACGTCCATGAATTATGGATTTCTTCAGCAGGTGAAAAAGGCAAATCCCAATATCAGAACCGGTTATATCATGACCATGACATACGGAAGCATCTCCAGGATCACAGCGGCAGATTTTTTCAGTGTAAAGTACACATATATTGATGAAGAATTTGTCAGGGAGGCCCATTCTTTAGGTAAAGAGGTCCATGCATGGACAGTCAATTACCGCGGTGATATCAAGCGCATGATGGATGTGGGTGTGGACAATATCATTACCGATAATCCAGTCCTGGTGCGTAAAGTAATGAACCGGGAAAGTGAGACGGAGACAGGTTTTTGGGAGCTTATGAAATATGCCCTTAGAATATAAGACAGCTTAAAATGTGCCTTACCGTAACTGTACCACTCTAGGGCTGGACAGTTGCTCTTTCTCATTTTAAAAGGTACGGCAGACGTGAATAAAGTGGAGGAAACAAATGGCAGTAAATGTGGCTAAAAAAGCCGGAACAGCAAAAAAGAGAAAAAGAGGCCAGCCTGTAGGCCGGTTCGCAAACAGAGTGCGCTACTATGATTTTAATCTGGTAGCTGTTGTGTTGCTTCTCACATGCTTTGGACTGGTAATGCTTTATAGTACCAGTTCCTATCTGGCACAGGTGAAGAGAGGCAGTGATATGGCTTACTTTGGAAAACAGGCGCTCATCAGCGCAGTCAGCATAGGATTTGCACTGTGGATTTCCAGATTTGACTATCATGTGCTGTTTCACCTGTCTCCGTTTATTTATGTGGTGTCCATGATCCTTATGTGTCTGGTGCCGACACCCTTAGGTGTCACGGTCAACGGCGCAAAGCGATGGCTGAAGTTCGGCCCTTCATGGACGCAGTTCCAGCCTTCTGAGATCGCAAAGATAGCTGTCATCACCTTCATCCCCTGTCTGATTATCAAGATTGGGCGGAAGATAAAGCAGTGGCAGTCCATGGTCCTGCTTCTGGCAGTGGGCGGTGTGCTTGCTCTGGGCGCTTTCCTCTTGACAGATAACCTAAGTACAGGTATTATAATCGGAGCCATCACTGTTTTACTGATCTTTATGGCCCATCCTAAAATGAAGCCGTTTCTGATCGGAGGAGCTATAGTGGGCGGTGTGCTGGTGGCTGTGATCATTATCCTGCATATGACGCTGGGAAGCGGAGCGGGCAGCATTGAGGACTTCCGTCTTCGCCGGATCATGGTATGGCTGCAGCCTGAGCAGTATTCCAAGGACGGCGGCTACCAGATCATGCAGGCGCTGTATGCTATCGGCTCCGGAGGATTTTTCGGAAAAGGGCTGGGCAACAGTGTACAGAAATTGGGACCTGTTCCTGAGGCACAGAATGATATGATTTTTTCTATCATCTGTGAAGAGCTTGGCGTGTTTGGCGGGATGATTGTACTGGCGCTGTTTGGATACCTTTTATACCGGTTGTTTTTCATCGCTCAGAATGCACCGGATTTGTACGGCTCTTTGCTTGTATGCGGTATCTTCGGCCATATCTCCCTTCAGGTTATCCTGAACATCTGCGTAGTAATTAATCTGATACCTACCACGGGAATTACCCTGCCCTTTATCAGTTACGGGGGAACATCCATTATATTCCTGATGACGGAGATCGGAATTGCCCTCAGTGTATCCAGGCAAATAAAGTTTCAGAAACAGGAAGAATAGAAAATTATAGTTGACAAAAAGGGCAATAGCAGATATACTTTGAATGTCAAAGTATTCGGTTGGAGGAAGATTCCTCGAGGTGGCATACGGTTATCCCTGTATGTTAAAGTTTAATTAAAGGAGATTATGAATATGTTAGAAAAAATGAGAGAAATCATTGCTGAACAGTTAAATTGCGAAGAAGGTACCATTACTCCGGAGACATCCTTCAAGGATGATCTTGGAGCAGATTCTTTGGATTTATTTGAATTAGTGATGGCTCTTGAAGATGAATACTCCGTAGAGATTCCTGCTGAGGAGCTGCAGGAGCTGACAACTGTGGGCGCTGTTATGGAGTATCTGAAAAATAAAGGTGTGGAGGCATAAAGCCCACACCTTTCTCTATAAGGAATACATGTGAATCCGGCAAGCCGGATTTTTTTATAAACATATAGTTTGATATACAAAATATTTTACGCACAAAGGAGTTCTCAGAGATGAATAAAATTGCATTTGTTTTTCCGGGACAGGGAGCCCAGTATGCAGGGATGGGTCAGGATTTCTATGAAAAGATGCCCGTCTGTAAGGCGGTGTTCGACTGCTCCGCACAGGTAACGGGACTAGATCTTCCGGAACTTTGTTTTACGGAAAATAGCCGTTTGAATATTACGGAATACACGCAGATTGCTATGCTGACGGTATCCGCAGCCATTCTAAAAGCAGTGGAGGAAACCGGACTCTCCTCTTGTGTGAACGCCGGGCTGAGTCTGGGAGAGTACGGAGCCCTGGTGGCATCCAAAGCCCTGACGTTAGAGGATGCATTCGCCCTTGTGAGAAAGAGGGGAATCTTTATGCAGGAGGCAGTTCCTTTTGGAGGGGCCATGGCAGCTGTCATGGGGCTGGACGGAGATGCGATTGCCAAGATCTGTGATGCTGTTACGGGTACGGTTTCTGTAGCTAATTATAATTGCCCGGGACAGATTGTAATAACCGGAGAGGCGGCAGCTGTGGAGACTGCGGGAGTAAAACTAAAAGAGGCGGGCGCCAGAAGAATTGTCCCTCTCAAGGTATCCGGCCCCTTCCATTCCAAGCTGCTGGCCGGTGCAGGCGAAAGACTCCGGGAGGAATTAAAAAAGGCAGAGATATATCCCATGGAAACTCCCTATGTAACGAATGTTACAGCAGAATACGTAGAGGACAGCGGCTGTGTAAAGGATCTACTGGTCCGGCAGGGTTCCTCCTCTGTAAGGTGGCAGCAAAGCGTAGAGAAGATGATAGCCGGGGGTGTGGATACCTTTGTGGAGATCGGGCCCGGAAAAACTCTCAGCGGGTTTATCAGAAAAATCAGCGGGGATGTGACAGTAATGAATATACAGAATACAGAAGATTTTCAGAAGGTAATGGAACACCTGGCTTAGGCCTGTGAGAAAGGAATTGGATATGAAAGGAAACATAGCTTTAGTGACAGGAGCGTCCAGGGGCATCGGAAGAGCCATAGCCCTTACGCTTGCAAAAGAAGGCATATTTGTGGTGGTAAATTATAACGGATCCCGGGAACGGGCAGAAGAGGTAGTCAGAGAAATAAAGGAAGCAGGAGGGGACGGGGCTGTATGGCAGTGCAGCGTAGCTGACTATGCAGCCTGTCAGGAGATGATCACAGGGATCGTAAAAGCTTATGGTTCCCTGGATATATTGGTGAACAATGCAGGAATCACCAGAGACAATCTGGCAATGAAGATGAAAGAAGAAGAATTTGACGAGGTCATCGCAACGAATCTGAAAGGAACTTTTAATACCATACGACATACGTCGCGCCAGATGCTGAAGCAGCGCGGGGGAAAAATTATTAATATTTCTTCAGTCTCGGGAGTTATGGGCAATGCGGGTCAGGCCAATTATTCCGCATCTAAGGCGGGGGTGATCGGACTCACAAAATCCATGGCCAGAGAACTGGCAAGCAGAGGTATTACAGTGAACGCGGTAGCTCCCGGCTTTATTGCCACAGAGATGACAGAAGTCTTAAGTGAGGAAGTGAAGAAATACGCGGAAAGCCAGATTCCTCTGGGGCGCTTTGGGAGTCCTGAGGATGTTGCCCGGATGGTGGCGTTTCTGGCTTCTGAGAATGCAGATTATATTACCGGCCAGGTCATCAGTGTTGATGGCGGCATGAGCATGTAGGAGGGACAAAATGAAGAGAGTAGTAGTGACAGGAATGGGAGCCATTACCCCTCTGGGGCTGAATGTAGAAGAGTTTTGGACAGGAGTGAAGGCCGGGAAGACTGGATTTGGAGAGATAACAAAGTTTGACGCATCTGAATACAAAGCCCATCTGGCAGCAGAAGTGAAAGGCTTTGTGGGTAAGGAATACATGGATTTTAAGGCTGCAAAGAGAATGGAACTGTTCTGCCAGTATGCGGTGGCGGCGGCAAAGGAAGCCATTGAACAGTCAGGCTATTGTCTTGAGGAGGAAGATCCCTACCGGGTTGGCTGTGCTGTGGGATCGGGGATTGGAAGTCTCCAGGCTATGGAACGGGAACACACAAAGCTCCTGGAAAAAGGACCGAACCGTGTGAATCCACTTCTGGTTCCCCTGATGATCTCCAATATGGCAGCAGGAAATGTCTCCATTCAGTTTGGGCTGAAGGGGAAAAGCATCAATGTGGTAACCGCCTGTGCAACAGGAACCAACAGCATCGGAGAAGCATACCGGACGATCCAGCTGGGAGAGGCTGATATTATGGTAGCCGGAGGCACAGAGGCATCGGTGACTCCCATCGGTATCGGCGGATTCGCTGCGCTGACGGCGCTGTCCACATCCACAGATCCGGGACGCTGTTCTATCCCCTTTGACAAAGAAAGAGATGGTTTCGTTATGGGGGAAGGGGCAGGTGTCGTAGTCCTGGAGGAACTGGAGCATGCAAAGGCCAGAGGCGCTGGAATACTGGCAGAAGTGGCCGGATATGGTACTACCAGTGACGCCTACCACATCACATCTCCTGCAGAAGACGGAGAAGGCGCGGCCAGAGCCATGGAACATGCCATCCGGGAGGCAGGAATCGCTCCTGAGGATGTGCCGTATATTAACGCCCACGGCACGAGCACCCATCACAATGACTTGTTTGAGACAAGGGCAATTAAGAAACTGTTTCAGGAGCACGCTAAAAATCTAAAGGTGAATTCTACCAAATCCATGATTGGACACCTGCTGGGGGCTGCCGGAGCAGTGGAATTTATCACCTGTGTAAAATCCATACAGGACAGCTATGTCCATGAAACCGTGGGATACCAGGTACCGGATGAAGAATGTGACCTTGATTATGTGACAGGGCATGGAATTGAGATGGATGTGCCATATGCCCTTACCAATTCCCTGGGATTTGGCGGACACAACGCCAGTCTGCTGGTGAAAAAGTACACAGAATAGGAGGGTATGAGAATGGAATTTGATAAGATTATTACATTAATCCGTACCGTCAGTGATTCCTCACTGACACAGTTTCAAATGGAAGATAAGGATTTGAAAATATCCATGAAAACGAATAAGCAGCCGAAATTTGCTGCTGTGCCGGCTGTTCTGGACACTGTGCCGGCGGCACAGAATGTGTCTGACGTTTCTGTAAAGATAGAGGAAGAGGGGCAGGAGATTCTTTCAGGCAAAGTTGTAAAAGCCCCTCTGGTAGGTACCTTTTATAACGCGGCTTCTCCGGATGCAGGTCCTTTTGTCCATGTGGGAGATACGGTAAAAAAGGGACAGGTGCTTGGAATTGTAGAAGCCATGAAGCTGATGAATGAAATTGAATCAGAATATGACGGCGTGGTAGAGCAGGTTTTAGCAGAAAATGAACAGGTAGTAGAATACGGACAGCCGCTGTTCGTGATTAGATAGGGGGAGATGCCAATGGAACTGGGGACCAAGGAGATTATGGAGATTATACCTCACAGACAGCCATTTTTACTGATAGACACCGTACAGGAGCTGGAGCCTGGAGTGAGGGCAAAAGGAACAAAATGTGTCAGCTTTAATGAGCCTTACTTTGCCGGACATTTTCCGGGACAGCCGGTGATGCCCGGTGTCCTGGAGATTGAAGCGCTGGCCCAGCTTGGGGCGGTGGCTATTTTAAGCAAGCCAGAGTTCAAGGGCAAAACTGCATTTTTTGCTTCTATTAAATCGGCAAAATTCAAAGAAAAAGTGCTGCCGGGGGATGTATTGACCCTGGAGATTGAGATCATAAAGCAAAAAGGTCCCATCGGCGTAGGGGCTGCAAAGGCCACCAACCAAAAAGGGAAGATTACAGCGGTTGCAGAGCTTACCTTTGCAATCAGTTAGGAGTTTGTATGTTTCAGAAAATATTAATTGCCAACCGGGGAGAGATTGCCGTAAGGATTATCAGAGCCTGCAGAGAATTGGGAATACAAACGGTGGCGGTCTATTCAGAGGCTGACAGGGATGCCCTGCATACACAGCTTGCAGATGAGGCCGTATGCATTGGTCCGGCCCAGGCCTCAGAAAGTTATCTGAACATGGAAAGAATCCTGAGCGCTACCATTGCTACCAAGGCAGAAGCTATTCATCCGGGATTTGGCTTCTTATCGGAGAACAGTAAGTTTGTCCGCATGTGTGAAAAGTGCAACATATCCTTTATCGGGCCTTCCGCAGAAATCATTGACAAAATGGGGGATAAATCTTCTGCCAGAAAGACTATGATGGAGGCTGGTGTTCCGGTTGTGCCGGGGACCAAAGATGCGGTTTACGAAGCCTTGGAGGGCAGGAAGATTGCCGACGAGATGGGATATCCCGTCATGATCAAGGCATCCGCAGGCGGCGGAGGCAAGGGCATGAGGATCTGCGAAGACTCCGCAGAGTTTGAACATATATTTGAAACGGCAAAGCGGGAAGCAGAAAATGCTTTCGGCGACGGCACCATGTATATTGAAAAATATATCCGTGATCCGAGACATATCGAATTTCAGATTCTGGCTGATAAATACGGAAATGCGGTTCATCTGGGTGAGAGGGACTGTTCCATCCAGAGACGTCATCAGAAGCTGATCGAGGAGTCACCGTCACCGGCCATTAACAAAGAGCTCAGAGAGAAGATGGGAGCCATTGCAGTCAAAGCGGCAAAAGTGGTCGGATATTACAGCGCAGGCACCATTGAATTCCTGAAGGACCAGGACGGGAATTTCTATTTCATTGAGATGAACACAAGAATTCAGGTAGAACATCCGGTCACGGAATGGGTCACCGGCATCGACTTAATCCGGGAACAGATTCGTATTGCGGCGGGAAGACATCTGACTTATCAGCAGAAGGATATCCATATCTCCGGACACGCCATCGAGGTAAGGGTAAATGCAGAGGATACGGAACATGATTTCAGGCCGAGTCCGGGAACTGTTACAAATGTACATTTTCCGGGAGGCAAGGGTGTGCGCATTGACTCTGCCCTGTTTACCGGATATCAGATCCCTCCGTTCTATGATTCGATGGTTGCAAAACTGATCGTCTATGACAAAAACCGTGAACTGGCTTTGAGGAAGCTCAGAAATGCTCTGGGAGAGCTGGTACTGGAAGGCATCAAGACGAACATCGATTACCAGTATGACATCATCAATCATCAGGATTTTATTGACGGAAATGTGGATACCGCATTTATTGAAAGGTTCCAGAAGGAACGGGAAGAAGAGACAGAAAGCCAGGGTGAAGCATCATGTTAAAAGAAATGTTTAAGAAAAGAACATTGACACCTCAGGAGAAAAAGCAGGCGGAACGGGTGAAAAAGGCCAAAGATACCCTGCTTGAATATCAGGCGCCGGAAGGACTGTTCCAAAAATGCAGTGACTGCGGAAAGCCGGTCTATAATGAAGATATCATTGAAAATTATTATATCTGCCCCCACTGCGGAAATTATTTCAGAATACGGCCGAGAACAAGGATTGCCATGGTTCTGGACCGCAATACCTTTGAGGAGTGGGACACCGGACTTGTCACGTCCGATCCGCTGGAGTTTCCGGGCTATTTGAAAAAGCTGGAGCACCAGAAATCTGTGAGAAGCGGTGATCACGGGAAAAGGAAAGATCGGCGGCAGTGAAGTGGCCATTGCAGTCATGAGTGCTGATTTCATGATGGGCAGCATGGGCCAGGTCGTCGGTGAAAAGATCACGAGGGCTATCGAGAGAGCCACCGAGCAGAGAATACCAATCATTATTTTTACATGTTCGGGAGGGGCCAGGATGCAGGAAGGCATCATTTCCCTGATGCAGATGGAGAAGACGTCGGCGGCTTTGAGAAGACACGACCAGGCAGGGCTTTTGTACATCAGTGTACTGACAGATCCGACGACCGGAGGAGTGACTGCAAGTTTTGCAATGCTCGGAGATGTGATACTGGCTGAACCGGGAGCGCTGGTCGGATTTGCAGGACCCCGCGTCATCGAGCAGACCATTGGGCAGAAGCTTCCGGATGGTTTCCAGAGATCCGAATTCCTGCTGGAGCACGGATTTGTAGATAAGATCGTTGAGCGGAAGAACCTGCGGAAAGTGCTTGCCACCATTATAAGGAGTTGTTGTTATGAGTCATAATAATTTAACACCATGGGAGAGAGTCGAGATCTCAAGGTCAGCGGAGCGGCCGACCAGCCTGGACTACATTACAACGATCTTTGACCGTTATATGTCCCTGCACGGAGACCGCCTGTTCGGCGATGACGGAGCGATCGTCGGGGGGCTGGCATCCATAGACGGCATTCCGGTCACAGTGGTTGGACAGCAGAAAGGCCGTTCTACAAAGGAAAATATAAAAAGGAACTTCGGAATGCCTTCCCCGGAAGGTTACAGGAAGACGATGCGTCTCATGCGTCAGGCAGAGAAATTCCATCGTCCGGTCATCTGTTTTGTGGATACGCCGGGAGCCTTCTGCGGCATCGAAGCTGAGGAGGGCGGCATCGGTGAGGCGATCGCGAGAAATCTTTATGAGATGTCTTCCCTGAAAGTTCCGATACTTTCGATTATGATCGGAGAAGGCGGCAGCGGCGGAGCTATCGCCATGGCTGTCGGCAATGAGGTGTGGAGCATGGAAAATTCCACTTACTCAGTCCTATCCCCGGAAGGGTTTGCAAGTATCCTGTGGAAAGACGGAAGCAGGGCATCCGAGGCTGCAAAAGTAATGAAGATCACAGCGGCAGATTTAAAGGAACTCGGAGTGATCGAGAGGGTCATCAGAGAACCCGAACCTGCAAGTATTGATAATATTATCGAATTGTCAGAGGAGATCAGAGAGATGATCGTTGATTTCCTGAAACGATATAAGAAGAAAACGCCGGAAGAGATTGTAGAAGAGAGATACCAGCGCTTTAGAAAAATGTAACTGAAAGAAAGACCACGGAGGTAATGGAAGTGAAACCATTGAAGATCGGGGATTTGGTTGCGAAAATCCCTATTATACAGGGGGGAATGGGCGTAGGTGTCAGTTTGAGTTCTCTTGCGGGAGCTGTTGCAAGAGAGGGCGGCATCGGTGTGCTGTCGGCGGCTCAGATTGGATACAACGAGCCGGACTTTGAGCAGGACCCTGAGGGCGCCAATATGCGTGCCATGAAAAAACATATCAGGAAGGCGAGAGAGATCGCACCCGACGGTGTCATTGGCATAAATATCATGGTAGCCACAAGGCTGTATGCCAACTATGTAAAAGAAGCAATTGCAAACGGCATTGACCTGATTATTTCAGGCGCCGGACTTCCTACGGAGCTTCCGGCTCTGGCAAAGGGGAGCAAAACAAAGCTTGTCCCGATCGTATCCCCGAAAAAGTCGGCGCGGGTGATTCTCAAGATGTGGGATAAAAAGCATCAGACGGCACCGGATGCTCTGCTGATCGAAGGTCCAAAGGCCGGGGGCCATCTGGGATTTAAATATGAAGAGCTTGTCAGCGATGAGACTTATGAAAATTATGACGACACGATTCAGGAGATCATCGACATGGTAAAAACATATGAAGAAAAATATGAAAAAGACATCCCGGTTATCGTGGCGGGAGGAGTTTCCTCCAAAGAAGACCTGGAACACTGTCTTTCCATGGGAGCTTCCGGAGTGCAGATTGCCACTCCATTTGTCACTACTGAGGAGTGTGACGCGGATATCAAGTATAAAGAGGCTTATATTAACTGCAAAAAAGAAGATATCACGATCGTAAAGAGTCCGGTGGGAATGCCTGGGCGGGCCATCAAAAATAAATTTATGGAAATCGTCCAGAGAGAAGGCAGGATCAAGCCGAAGCACTGCTTTAACTGTATGTCTGCCTGCAGTCCGGCTGAGACCGTTTACTGTATCACGGAACGGCTGATCGAGGCTGTTAAAGGAAATGTGGATGACGGACTGATTTTCTGCGGAGCTGATGCGTGGAAGTGCAATAAGATCACCACTGTGAAAGACGTTATTGGAAGCTATTTAAGATGAGAAGAGAGAGAAAAAAAGCGAAATGGTATCTGTGGATCTTCATAGGTATAGCTGTGCTGATCCATCTGATTCTCCAAAGTGATTTTGGGGATGACTTAATCTTTGGAGCACAGCTGGAACACAAGGCTGTCCTGCCGTGGCTGGTCCACAGGTATCACAGCCTGTCTTCCAGATTCCTGGTTGAAATCTCCATGGCGGCGGCGCTTAAAATGCCGGTTCTGCTCTGGAAGGCTTTAGATATCTTGGTCTGTATCCTGCTGGGTGCAGGACTCAATTATCTGCTGGACAACAAGGGGAAGTGTGCAATTTTCACCGCAGCGCTGCTCTGTGTATATCCATTTATGCATAT
>OLQH01002281.1_pt1 | contig 11480 bp, 14 predicted proteins | sample 1672671 | NCBI WGS metagenome assembly OLQH01 (sample SAMEA3136712, study PRJEB25190) | human gut metagenome
TAGGTAACAAAAAATGCCGTATTTATGCGGCTTGTGGCGTTTCGCAAACGCCTAATAACCAGTTTTAAATGAGAGGAGGGATATCATTGAGTAAAAAAGCAATCATGAATGGGGAATGGTGTAAATCCTGTCAGTATTGTGTAAAGGCATGCCCACAGAATGCAATTTCCAGGGGAAGCGTGCTGAACAAGGCAGGGTATGAGGTTGTTGTGCTGGACTCAGAGGCGTGCGTGGGCTGCGGAATATGCTATACGGTCTGTCCGGATTATGTATACACCATTGCAGAGGAATAGGAGGGAGAATCAATTATGGCAAAAGAATTAATGAAGGGAAATGTTGCTGCCGCAGAGGCAGCCATACGGGCAGGAATGGATTTCTTTGCGGGATATCCCATTACCCCCTCTACGGAGGTTCTGGAACATCTTGCGCTGCGCATGCCCCAGGAAAACCGGGAGATGATTCAGGGAGAAAATGAGATTGCTTCTATGAACATGGTTATAGGGGCTGCCGCCTGCGGTGCCAGAGCTATGACTGCATCCTCAGGACCGGGGATCAGCCTGAAGGCAGAAGCGTTCTCCTATGCGGCGAGAAGTGAACTTCCCTATGTCTGCCTGAATGTGCAGAGATGGGGCGTGGGACTTGGAAGGCTGGACAGCGGCCAGTCAGATTATATGCGTGAGACGAAAGGGGGAGGACATGGGGACTATCACCATATTGTTTATTCTCCCAGTACGATTCAGGAGCTGGTAGACGATATCTACGAGGCCTGGGATGTGTCAGAAAAATACAGGTGCGGAGTTGTAGTTCTCTCAGAGGGCTTTCTGGGTCAGATGATGGAGTCAGTTGAAATACCTCCCTATAAAAAAAGAGAGAAACCTTTGGGTTGGGGGATTGACGGCAGCGGAAAAGTAGGTACGAGGCAGTCCCCGGATACGAATACCCTGGTCGCCAGACTGAGGGAGCGAACTGCTTTGATTCAGAGTGAGATGCAGAGATATGAAAATTACCAGGTAGAGGATGCAGAGTATGTATTGGTTGCTTTCGGACTGCCTGCCAGGGTCTGCAGAGATGCTGTAGATGTACTGAGAGCCAGAGGAGAGAAAGCCGGCCTGATCCGTCCCCGGCTGGTATGGCCTTATCCGGTACAGGCATTTAAAGAAGTAAACCCTCAGGTTAAAGGGTTTATCAGCATTGAATCCAACGATCTGGGACAGATGGTGGAGGATGTGGCACTTGCCTCCAGGGTAACCTCCGATAAGAGAGTGCCCGTTTACTGTTATGCCCACAGTATGGGAACCCCTGGAGTAAAGATGGTAATGGAAAAATATATGGAAGTTAAAAATGGTTCCATAAAGGAGGTGTTCTAGATGAATGTAATAAAGCAGGCGCCTGAGATAATATATAAAAGTAATCAGTTTTGTGCGGGGTGTGGTCATGGCATTGCATACAGGCTCATTCAGGAAGCGGTAGAGGAGCTGGGGTATAAAGACAACCATATTACGGTTCTGGGAGTGGGATGCTCCTGCAATCTGAACACTCTTACCGCCGGTGATAAGTTCCAGTGTGCTCACGGCAGAGCGGCGGCTGTGGCTACCGGTATGAAGCATACGAAAAAGGATACCTTGATTTTTACATATCAAGGTGACGGAGATGCCGGAGTTATCGGAATCGCCGAGACGCTGAACGCAGCATACAGAAATGAGAAAATCACAGTATTTACGGTAAATAATTCTAATTTTGGCATGACGGGAGGACAGATGAGCTGGACGACTCTGTCGGATCAGATAACCACCACGACGCCTCTGGGGCGTGACTGTGAGCTGAAGGGATACCCCTTCCATCTGCCGGAAATGATAGCCAGTCAGTTTACTCATGTGGCTTATGTTGCGAGAGGTGCGGTAAATGATGCAAAAAATATCAGGCAGCTGAAAAAGATGATAAAGAATGGTCTAGAGGCTCAGGTAAAAGGAGAAGGCTATTCCCTGATAGAGGTTCTGGCACCTTGTCCTACAAACTGGAATATGACTCCGCTGAAATCACTGGAATGGCTGGAAGAGAATATGCTGAAAGAATATCCCATTGGTGAATTTAAGAAGAGAGGGGTGTAATGGAATGAAAGAAATTATTTTTGCCGGATTTGGAGGCCAGGGTGTACTTACCGGCGGTCTGATCATTGCTTATATGGCTGCCCAGAAGGAACTGAATGCTGTATGGATGCCTGCTTACGGACCGACCATGAGAGGCGGAAAGGCAAACTGCGTGGTAAAATTTGGAGAAACAGAACAGGAAAAGGTTGGGAGCCCCATCATGGAGGACGCGGACATTCTAATTGCCATGAATGAACCTTCTCTGGATTACCTGCAATTCTGCAAACCGGATGCCACTGTATTTGTCAACTCCAATGCCGTGCGTCAGGATTACAGCTATCCTGAAGGGATAACAGTCATTCCTGTTGACTGTGTCCATCTGGCCCAGGAGGCAGAAAACATGAAGGGGCAGAATCTTGTCATGGCGGGAGCAGTGATTAAAAAATGCGGTCTGTTTGATTTGGATTATGCCACAGCTGCCATGTGCAGGTTTTTTGAAAACAAAGGTAAAGGTAAATATAACGACAAAAATGTGAAAGCAATAGAATACGGGTACCAGGCAGTTTCATAAGAAGGAGGGCGCAATGACAGATATTGAACGCTTAATGAATCCCCGGTCCATGGCAGTGATCGGCGTAACGGACAAGGAAGGCTCCTTTGGTCAGAGGAGCGGCGCCAATGCCTTAAAAAGCCATATTCGGGACAGAGTATATTTTGTTCATCCCAGGCGGGAGAGCTGTATGGGAAAGAAATGTTATAAAGACTTGAAAGAACTGCCTGAGGTTGTTGACTGCATACTGATCTGTACCCCGGCATCCACAGTCAATTCCATTCTCAGAGAGGCAGGGGAGCTTGGAGTAAAAGGGGCAGTGGTATACGCCAGCGGATTCTCCGAGGATCATACCCCGGAAGGGATTGCCATGGAGAAGGAAATGGAAGACATTGCCCGGACCTATGATATGAAAGTGGTAGGCCCTAACTGTCTGGGAATTATAAATAATGTAAATAAAATAATGATGTGGGGACTGGGAGCTTTGATTGATCTGGATACCAGGCCGACCGGGATTGGGATCATCGCCCAGAGCGGATTCATTGCCGCTAATATTGTACAGCTGGAACAGTTTAATATTTCATATGCGGTGTCAACAGGCAACGGCAACTGCTTTACCCTGGATGAGTGTCTGGAATATCTGGTAGACAACGACAATGTTAAAGTATGTGCTCTTTATCTGGAAGGAATTAAGGATGCGTCTACGTTTTGCAGGGCCCTTGAAAAGGCAGCGAAAAAAAGAAAACCGGTGATTGTATTGAAGTCAGGTGTATCTGAGAAAGGGGCAAAAAGCGCTGCATCCCACACCGGCAATCTGGCAGGAAGTGCGGGGACTTACCGGGCAGTTTTCAAAAAGTACGGGGTTGTAACGGTAGACAGTCTGGAGGAACTTTTGTGTACAGCCCAGATGTACAGTGTGCTGAATGGGCGGCTGCCCAAGGTGAATGGATTTGCCGGTATTAATTTCTCTGGGGGAGAGAATACCATATGTGCAGATCTGTGTGAAAAATACCATGTAAAACTTCCAGACTTGGAAGAGAGTACACTAAAAGAGATAAGAAACTATATCCCTCCCTTCGCGGCAGCCAAAAATCCTTTGGATGGGACCACATCCCTTTTCACGGATCGGGAAAAAGTTTATAATGTGATAAAGGCTATGGGAGAAGATCCGGAAGTTGGAGGCGTACTGGTAGGAATGAATGTAGCAGGGCCCGGGGGGGTGCCTCAAAAAGAGATAACCAGTATGGAAGCTATGATTCAGATCTCAGAGATGGAGAACGCACCGGCCTTGTTTGCAGTACCTTCCTATGAGGGTGACAGAGATAAGGCATGGAGGCAAAAATTAGAGTCCCATGGGATCCCGGTGATGAGCAGTGCGGAGACGGCCTACAAGGCTCTGGGCAAACTGGGAGAGTTTGTAGAATTTCAATGGGAGAAATCCACCCTGGCAATATCGGCGCCGGACAAAGCGCCGTCCGGAGAAAAAAGTGCCATGACAGAATGGGACAGCAAACTGGAGATCCAAAGACTGGGGATCCCCATTCCAGCGCAGGGCATAGCCGCCGTTCGGGAAGACGTACCCAAGGTGGTCGGGAGAATGAAGTTCCCGGTGGCAATGAAGGTGAATTCTCCGGATATTCTGCATAAAACAGACGCAGGAGGCGTAAGGCTGAATGTCAAAAGCAGTGAGGAGGCAATGGAGGCCTTTGATTCTATTTTGGCAAACTGCCGCAGGTATATGCCGGATGCAAGACTGGACGGGATTATCATCCAGGAAATGGCATCTCCTGGTCTTGAGATGATTATTGGAGTAACAAATGATCCGCAGTTCGGACCTGTATTACTGGCAGGACTTGGTGGGATCTTTGTGGAGATATTTAAAGATGTGGCACTTTGTCCCTGTCCGGTAAATACTTATGAAGCCCTGGAGATGCTCAGGCAGCTTAAGGCATACAAAATGCTGGAAGGATACAGGGGAAGCCGTCCCTGTGACTTGAAAGCTTTGACAGACATTATGGTAAAGGTTTCACAGTACGCGCTGGAGCATAAAAATACCATTGCAGAGATGGATCTGAATCCTGTATTTGTATACGAGGAAGGTATGGGGGCTATAGCTATAGATGCGTTGATCGTTGCCTATGGTGATAGGTAACGGATTCAGAATAGGGGGCCATATAGCCAATGAGCGAAAAAAAAAGTTTACCTATATGGATTGGCTGTGTTACCGGTTGGTTTGCAACCCACTGCGGGTCGGGATTTGCCACCGGGGTACAGGCAGCAGAGTATTTTACAAAGTTTGGGGCAATTGGCTTGGTTACACCATTCCTTTCCATGGGGATATTGGGAGTTATGGCGTATATTGCAGTGGAATTCTGCAGACGCAGCAATACACATAATTACAAAGAATTTGCATATAAATTTTATGCACCTTTTGGCAGTATATTCGGAATCATCTGGGATCTAATCTCAGTAATCGGAACAGCCTTAATTACGGGGGCGGTTCTTGCAGGAGGAGGAGAACTTCTGTCAGAGGTGTTTGGAGTGCCTTATCTGATTGCATTGGCTATTATTGCAGGCATTATCCTAATCTGTACTTCCCTGGGCGTAGAGTTTTTCAGAAATATTTCTACCTTGCTTACCATACCTATCGTAATATGCCTTACGTGCATCTCGGTATATGGAATTGCAAAGGGCTGGGGAAATCTCTCTAAGGTTGTGGGGAACTGGGAGATCCAGGGAAGTATCGGCGGAGCAATACTGGATTCACTAAAATATGCTGGTGTCCAGTGCACCTTTATCGGGGTACTGGCAGCCTCCAGTCTGGGCATTGCATCAAAGAGAGACTCTATTAAGATTTCTGTGGGAGGGGCGCTGATGAATGCCCTGATGCTGGGACTGGTAAGCATCTTGCTGTTGGCATATTTTCCGGGAAGCAGTCACGAGAACCTTCCCATCCTGTCTATACTGAAAAACGCTGAAGTTCCGTTTTTGTCCATAATGTATCAGATTACACTTTTCTGTGCAATGATTAGTACAGGAGTAGGATTGATTTTTAGTATAGTAACCAGACTGGAAGGAGTCAGAATGGGAAAAAGCATGAAGAGATTCAGCCATCGCCAAAGGCGTATCCTTTGGGCTTTTATGTTCCTTCTGATTGCGTACGGAATTTCTGTTCTGGGTCTGAGAAATATCGTAGGAGGAGGGTACCGGTTTCTTGCAGCACTGAAAATACCTGTTGTTATGATACCGGTATTGCTTCTGGGCCCCTGGAGGCTGAGACAGACCAGGACAGGAACAGAGAAAAACTAATATATAGATAAGAGAGCCTCTTACAACCGCAGTTTTTGCAGCTGCCGTTGTAAGAGGCTGTTTTTGTTGACATTTTCATTCAATGATTGTAGTATATAATTATAATATTAATACTACACTACACTAAAGAAGAGGCAGGGTGAATGTTATGAATAGAAAAACATCAGGCAGGCTGTTGCTTAGACTGGCAGCCAAAGAATTTCAGGCCGATTGTCCGGATTATGAAAAGGCATTTGCGTTCAATCAGGCAGCGGCAAAACTGGGGGAGCCCTGTGCCAGGTATAATATGGGGTACTTATATGAGAATGGTCTTGGCATAGAGAAAGACCTGAAAAAGGCAATGTACTGGTATGAGATGGCCGGACTGGACGGGATGAAAGGGGCAGAATTAAAGCTTGAGGAACTGAAAAGCCGTATGGAGGGTGAAAGAACAGAGTAACAGGCTGAAAGAAAAGGGGCCCCGCCGAAGTATTTTTATGAAAATCTTAGGAAGGTCTTGTTCCCCAAGAGAGGGACGGAGAGACTGCAAGAACTGGCTGTGGGGATTTTACATGGAAGACTTAAGGAAAAGAAGGAAGCGAAATGAAGAATTTATCAGTGAAAGATATAGCAGAACTTCTCGCACAGAATGAGGAGACGATCAGGCGGAAGATCAGAGACGGAAAGATTCAGGCTATGAAATCATATAACAAGCAGGGATATGAGATCCCTCCTCAGCAGTTCATACAGGATGGGCTGATTACAGAAAGAAAACTGGAGGATTATCTGGGGCAAAAAGAGCAGGGGAAGCAGGAAGAAGATATTGATTCCTGGCTGGACATTGTAAAAGAGTATGAAGCCAGAGGGGAGACGGGCCAGCTGGAAACCGTGCTGAGGCTTACACAGGCTATGGACCAGATCTACGATAAACGGATGGAAAAAAGTCTGTACAGTGCATCTTTGATGCAGAAATACAAAAAGGCTGAGGAGGAGATTCGTTTTCTGGATTCCCAGATAGAACAGATTAAATTATATATTGAATTGATAAAAAAGAAATAGAGGAGGAGGTAAGATTCCGCCCTCTTTCCCCTCTGGAAGAGACATATACTAAAAGCCGAGAGGGGAGGTTGTCAAGGGCGTAGAGTACCTTATCTCACAGGAAAAGAAAAATAACAGCAATCGGTCTCTATAGCTCTGTGAATTGATATCGTTTGCGTATGCCAGCATGCATAATATCATATACAATATCTCCCTCAGGAGTGGTGGTACAGGTGCATGTAGCATTTTGCGGAATAAACTGACGCATATATTCATCCAGATCGTCAGTTTCGATCTCCTTCAGACTGGTGGTGGGTTTGAGGGAACAGGTGTCATAATATTCGCATAATAACTCGTACTCTTTCATAAAAACTCCTTTCTCTGCCGGTTAAAAGGCTGTGTGCTATAGGCTGATTATAGCATTTTCTACTGTGGGATTGCCAGAGAAAGTTTTATCCCATTTTTTGCTCTGTGCCTGCAAACGGGATCAGAAACTCAGGGATTCCTGCTGCGTAAGGGGCGATGTCATACTGCTGATAATAGACTACTGCTCCTGCCGGCCTGAGATAAAAGTTTTCCGGCCGGAAGTTTTTCCGGATGAGTTCCCCGTAGTCGTCAAAATAGGAGGCCGGGCTGAGCGCCAGGCGTTCTGCTGCCTGCCGTTCCACAGAATCCAGAAGATCTTCAGGTATGGAAAAAGAGGCCGGATAAAAGTCTTTTAACTGCAGCTGCCCTCCGGTGAAGAAATTCCACGTGTGGGAGATACGCAGGGTGGTTCCGTGAGCGCCGCCCAGATATGTGTACTGTTCCAGATAGAGGCTGGTGATGCAGCAGGAATTAAATGTAACCTGGTAATCTGAAAAAAACTGATAGCTGTTAAATGGCGGCTGATTGACCGGCAGGTACTGTGCGTTATCCACAGCCTGAGAATAGAGAACTGTTCTGCAGTACTCCTCTTGTTCCCTGGCGGCAGAAGCGTAATATCTGTTTATGCTCTGCGCAGAGGAGAAACTACATGTGGACGTAAAAGAGGGATATTGAATGCGGTAAATCAGGACAGGGATATTTTTATAATACATAGTATCCTCAAGGGTATTACTGGAAATAGTTTGCATAAAGGCCTCGGAAAAAGAAGTTACTTAATGATATTCCTTGGCGTTAGGGAATATGAACCGGAGAGGAAAATGTTGCCGGAACAAAAAGAACAGAAAACATAAGATAAAAATTGCATTGACACAGCTTGTAGAATGAAGTATACTTGACAAAGATAGTAGAGATACTCCACTCGCTATTTTCCAAGTTTGAGCACCCTGTTTCCCCAGGGTGCTTTTTTTGGCTGTGAAAAGAAGCCTGTACCTCCATAAAACCAACCATGTGCCTTTGGAGAAAATCAGAAAAGTAATGTCTTGGAGGTATATCCATGCTATAATTATTAGAAATAGAATTAAATAGAAAACTTGGAGGGACGATATATGGACAGAAAATCGATTGCACAGGAATATTATACTTTAACGGTTGATGAGAATGGAAATATGCCGCCAATGCACAAAGAGGAATCATATGCGGGTCTTGTGGCGGCAGGTTTTATGGATTTTTTATTAAAGAATGTTATAACAGCTAAAAAGAATAAGATTTCCGTAATCAAAGAGAACCCCGGAGAACTTGTGCACCTTGCATCACTGTACGCGTATCTAAATGAAAAGCCCCGTTCCATAGATAAATTGATGAGTGATTATTACACAGGCAGCAGAATCAAACAGCTCACGGCCCAGATAGGGGAATCTCTGGAAGAGGAGGGCAAAGCGGCGAAAGGGACGGGCGGTTTGTTCGGCCCTAAAACGACATATATTCCTGAAAAAAACTATAAGGATGAACTCATAGGAACGATAAAGTCAGCAATTACAACGGGCGGAGAAATTACTTCTCATGATATAGCACTAATCTATATTCTGAAGGAGACGAAAAACTTAAATCAATATTTTTCTAAACATGAAAGCAGCGAATTGAAAGCCAAACTAAAAGAAATGAAAAATAATCCACAAAACAAACAGCTGGCAGACATGATTAATTATGTCAGTGATACGATAACTGTTATAATGGCCTGTGTTTTGTTATATTCTATGTAAACTATGAAAATGCCAAAAGAAAATATAGATTCGATAATGTTTGCGCCCTGCGGAATGAATTGTAAGGTATGTTATAAGCATTGTTATCATAAAAAACCCTGTGCCGGCTGTCTGAACAGCAATACGGGAAAGCCGGAACACTGCCGTAAATGTAAGATAAAAGATTGTATTAACTCCAAAGGCTTGAGCTACTGCTTTGAATGCCCCGAGTATCCTTGTACACCCATAAGAAATCTGGAAAAAAGCTATAACAAAAGGTATCAGGCGAGCCTCATGGAGAATAGTGAGTTTGTTCGCCAGCACGGTTTGGAAAGGTTCATGGAACAGCAGAAAGGAAAATATACTTGTTCAAAATGTGGGGGTATCATTTCTATCCATGACAGAGAGTGTAGCGAGTGTCAAGAAAGCATGAAATAAGTATAAGGGGGTGTGCGAATTGGCGTTGACAATACAGGAACGCTTAAAAGACCTGCGTGTAGAGTACGGCTTGACATTGGAGCAGCTTGCAGAGCAGACGCACCTCTCCAAGTCTGCTTTGGGCAGTTATGAAGCGGATGATTTTAAGGACATCAGCCATTATGCACTTATCAAGCTGGCGAAGTTTTATGGCGTGACCTCTGATTATCTGCTGGGATTGACCGAAACAAAAAATCACCCAAACGCTGATCTTGCAGACCTGCGTTTGAGTGATGATATGATTGAACTGTTGAAAAGCGGACGGGTGGATAATTCCCTGTTGTGTGAATTGGCGGCACACCCGGATTTTCCCCGGCTTATGGCCGAACTTGAAATCTATGTGAGCGGCATAGCGACAAAGCAAGTGCAGGGTGCAAACGCTATTGTAGACGTTATGAGCGCAACCATTATGAAACAGCACAATCCCGGCTTGACTGACCCACAGTTAAGACAGTTAATCACCGCCCATATTGACGAGGACAGTTTTTGCCGCTACGTGATACAGCAGGATATAAACAAGATAGCCCTTGACCTGCGGGAAGCCCACAAGAACGATTTTTTCAGCGTCCCGGAGGATAACCCGCTGAAAGGATTTTTACAGGCCGCAGACGAAGCCGCCAGCGAGGACGGCGACCCGGAGCAAGCGTCTTTGGCGTTTATCTGTAAACGGCTTAAATTGAATTTGAAGAAGCTGTCAGAGGACGAAAAGAAGTGGCTGAAAAAGATTGCGGAGAAATCGGACTTGCTGAAAAATCCAAACCCGCAAAGGGGGCGAAAATAAGAAAACATAAAATTGAAGTTGAGGTAAAGATAAAAATGGTTGAATTACATGGAAAAGCACCGTATAAGGCCATTTTAATTCATGGCGGTCCTGGTGCAATAGGTTCTTTAAAAAACTGTGCAGAAGAATTAAGCAGATTGACGGAAAGGGGGATTGTTGAAGCATTGCAATCCCAGTATTCCATAGCTGGATTGATTGAAGAATTATATTTACAGATTATGAAATATTGTCAAGAAAAACCGACTTTAATTGGTCACTCATGGGGCGCATGGTTAGCTGTCTTATTTGCAGGAAAATACCCGAAGATATGTAAAAACATTATCTTAGTTGGTTGCCCGCCGCTTACAGATAAATATGTCAAAGAAATATCTTTACGAAGATTGCGAAATCTTTCGGACGAAGAAAGTAAAATCTTTCAGAGAATGATAGATAATGTGGCTACTGATGAAGATATAAAAAAGATACCTAGTATTTTAGAAAAATCGGATAATTATTACCTCGAAAGCAGCGGGAAACTCATAGTAGACAAAGCAGATAATGAAATGTATAACAGAATTTGGAATGAAGCCACTAAGTTGAGAACCAATGGAGAGTTGTTGACAGCATTTAAGAATATTCAGAGCAAACTATTTTTAATACAAGGAGAATATGACCCTCACCCGATAGAAGGAGTAATTAAACCGTTAGAAGAAAACGGTATTCCATGTGAAAACTATATTTTAGAAAAATGCGGTCATAGTCCATTCATGGAGAAATACGCAAAAGAAAAATTTTATGATATTCTTCAGGCTATTATATAATTTCCCATTTATCAGGGAGATAGTAAAGTCGGCCGAGCCAGTCAACGGTCAAGATGAACGGCGCATTAAAATGCGCCGCCGTTGACAGCCCCGCCCGTCTTTGCTAAAGGGTAATCAAGGCGGGAAAGCCCTAAAATGGCTTCCCGCCCATTTCAATTTTGAGAGAAAAATCTGTCTGCTTTTTCGTGAGTGTGTCCACAAGTTCGGGACATTTTGTCCCGAAGTCCGGCGTAGGACGAGGGACGGGGCTTTCATATACGCCCTGTCTGCTGATGAAACCAGTCCTGCGCTTGCGGCTCCACGCCACGCAATCACAGCCCTGTTTTCCTGCCGTTTCAAATGCCCTTGCCCTCC
>OLQH01002283.1_pt1 | contig 11478 bp, 9 predicted proteins | sample 1672671 | NCBI WGS metagenome assembly OLQH01 (sample SAMEA3136712, study PRJEB25190) | human gut metagenome
CCGTGGGGCCGCACACCAGCACCACATCGTAATCCGCCGGGTCATACAGCTGGGTGACGAAACCGTGGAAACCCACCGCGCCGGTGTCGGTGGACACCTTGACGATGCCCGCGATGGAGCGGTACTCTTCCATGCAGTAGGGCTTATCGCGGAAGCCGAAGAAGACGTCCGGCTTGACGCCGCCAGCCGCCAGCTCCCGGGTGAGCTGGTACATGGGGGCGGTGCCGATGCCGCCGCCCACGACGGCGATCTTCTGATACTTGCTCAGGATGTCGGCCACATCGAAGCCGTTGCCCATAGGACCGGTGAGCTGGAAGCTGTCACCCTTTTTCAGGGCCGTCAGCTTGCGGGTCCCCTCGCCCACGACGGCGTACAGGAACTCGACGGTCTGGGTCTCGGCATCCCACTTGTGGACGCTGATGGGCCGGGACAGGAAGGGCGCTTCATCTGCGCCCCAGGCACGCAGGGTGAAGAACTGCCCCGCGTGGGGGGCATGCTCGCGGTCCGGCCAGAGGGCGGTCAGCAGGCGGATGTCGTCCGCGATGACCTCGTGGCGCAGGACAGTGGCCTCACAGCAGGCTGCACGCATGGGCAATGGCCTCCTTCATGTTCACACACTCGTTGTAAGCGGCCTCGTCGAAGGCTGCGCCCGGCTGCTTCTTGTAGGCCAGCAGGATGCCGCGGCTGGAGTTGACCACGCCGCCGTTGCCCTTCGACAGATACTGGGCGATGTCCTCGGCCTTGCCGCCCTGTGCGCCGTAGCCGGGGATGAGGAAGAAGCTGTCCTGATACTTTGCACGGATCTCGGTAGCCTCTTCGATGTGAGTGCCGCCGATGACCAGACCGATGGAAGAGTAGCCGTGCTCACCCATATAGTCCTTGCCGAGGGCGTTCAGCTTGTCGCCCACGAGGTCGTAGACGTGGCGGCCATCGGCCAGCTTCTCATACTCGAAATCCTTTGCGCCGCCGTTGGAGGTGCGGCAGAGGACGAACATCCCCTTGCCCTGCTTCTCTGCGTAGGGCAGATAGGGGCTGATGGAATCCAGACCCATGTAGGGAGCCAGCGTGACAAAGTCGGCCTCAAAGTCGCCGGTGAAGTGGCCCATAGCGTACATCTCAGCGGTCTTGGCGATGTCGCCGCGCTTGATGTCGGCGATGACCGGCACACCGGCCTCGCGGACAGCCTTCAGGGTGTCGGCATAGGCCTTCAGACCCTCGAGGCCCAGGGACTCGTAGTAAGCGATCTGCACCTTGTAGCAGCCCGCGACGGCCTTGGTGGCGTCGATGAGCTTCTTGTTGAAGCGGACGATGTTCTCGCCTTTGGAGAGGGTGCTGTCCACGAAATCCGCGGGCAGGTAGCTGAAATCGGTGTCCAGACCCACGCAGACCGGGCCGCGTGCTTCGACTGCTTCGTAAAGCTTATCCATGTTCGTCATTTGGGGTTCCTCCTGTTTGTCTCTCTTTTATATAAATGTATTTGCAGCTTATTCTTCTGCCTGATAGGTCAGCTCACCGCCCTTGACCGTGGCGCAGACCCTGCCGTAGAGCTGCGCACCATCGAAGGGGCAGTTGTGGGACTTGGAGTGGAGCTTGTTCTTGTCCACGATATAGGGGGTGTCGAGGTCTACCAGCACAAAGTCGGCGTCATAGCCCGGCTCCAGCTGACCCTTGGCAAGGCCCATGATCTCCGCCGGGCGGGTGCTCATCAGGTGGCTCAGCAGCTCAAGGGGAAGTCCCTCTTCCTTGCAGAGCTTGGTGTAGCAGACGCCGAAAGCCGTCTCACTGCCCACCATACCGGCCATGCCCTTGAGCTTGTCTTCCTCGGAGTGGGGCGCGTGGTCGGTGGCGATGGCGTCCACCACACCGCTGCGGATGGCGTCGATAAGGGCCTGCACATCGTCGGCGGTGCGGATGGGCGGGTTGACGCGGTAGTCGCAGGTATCATTGGTGAACCAGAGATGGTGGGGCGTCACCTCGCAGGTGACAGGTGCGCCCCGCAGCTTTGCCATCTGGATGGCCTCGATGGCGCCCCGGGTGGAGACGTGGCACATGTGCAGGCGGGTCTGGTAATACTCGCTCAGCCAGCAGTTCCGCACCGTCTCGATGTCCTCGGCCAGCCGGTAGTCCCAGGGGCTGATCTCCATATCCTCGGCGTGGCTCATCACGGTGATGTCCCGCTGGGTGCAGATGGCGAACGCCCGGGCCATGGTGGCGTTATCCTGCACACCGTGGCCGTCCTCGGTGATGAATTTGACCGAAGCGGGCAGAGTCTTGAGGTGGTCGATGGTCTTGCCGTCGAAATCCTCGGTGATGGAGACGGTCTGGTTCACGTCGCACAGGCCCACCTCAGCGGCCTTCTGTTCCACCATCGCGGCCTGTGCTGCCGAAGAGCAGACAGGCTTTGTGTTGGGCATCAGGTTCACGAAGGTGTAGCCGCCTGCGGCTGCGGCGCGGCTTCCCGTTTCAATGTCCTCTTTGTACTCGAAGCCCGGCGTGCGCCAGTGGCAGTGCAGGTCCACGAAAGCGGGCAGCACAGTCAGTCCTCCGGCGTCCAGCACCGTTTCATTTTCTCCGGCCAGTGCGGCCAGGTCCTGACCGACGGCGGCGATCTTTCCGTCCTTTACATACAGCTCCACAGGCCGGCCCTCGGCATTGACAGCGTTGATGAGCAGCATAAGATTACCTCCCTGTCTGTGTTCGTCTGGTTTCATCGTCCGGGTGTGTCTGCCCTCAGAAGGGCAAAAAAAAAACTTTTCCCAGCAAAGGGAAAAGTCAACACATCAAAAAAGGAAACACTGGAGCCACAGCAAAAACGGCTGCAAACTGATTTTTCAGTTTTGCGCGCATCATCTTGGCCTTCATGCTCCCGTCTCCTTTTCTATCCGTTCTTTTTCGATATATTTTATCATAGAAGCGCAAAATGTGTCAATGCTTTCGGTCTCATTTCCATGTGAGAAGGTTTGCATCCGTAAGCCTCGAATTTTAGCTACTCTACCGAAAAGTCCCTCTTCTCCCCCGCCGCCAGCGCCCTCGTGCAAAAAAATCCTCATTTTTGTTCTTATATCCTACCATTTCACTGTACATTAAAGTTCAGATGTGCTATTATAATGTCTATCAGAGAGGGGGCCGCCATTGCGGGCGGCAAAATGGAGGTTTTCTATGATGGGTCTTTTAGAGGACGCGCGGAACATCCAGCGCAAGGACCCTGCGGCACGCACGGTGCTGGAGGTCATCCTGCTTTACCCGGGCTTTCACATTCTGGTCTATCACCGCATTGCCCACTGGCTGTTCGAGCACAAGCACTTCTTCCTCGCCCGCTGGGTCAGCCAGCGAGGCCGGCATAAAACCGGCATCGAGATCCACCCCGGCGCGAAGATCGGCAGCTGCCTGTTCATCGACCACGGTATGGGCATCGTCTTCGGCGAGACGGCGGAGATCGGCAACAACTGCACCATCTACCACGGCGTGACCCTCGGCGGCACCGGCAAGGACACCGGCAAGCGCCACCCCACCCTGGGCGACAATGTCCTGATCGGCGCAGGCACCAAGGTGCTGGGTCCGGTGTATATCGGCGACAACGCCCGCATCGGCGCGGGCAGCGTGGTGCTCAAGAACCTGCCCGCCAACTGCACCGCCGTCGGCGTCCCTGCCGAAGTGGTGCGCATCAACAACAAGGCCGTCAACCCCGCCGACGACCTCGATCAGCAGGACCTGCCGGACATCATGGCCCAGCGCCTCATCGACCTCGACCGCCGTATCGGCCAACTGGAAAAGGCTGCCCAGGGCGATATTCCCCCCACGGCCCAGCAGGTGGCCGCACGGCAGCGCCGGCGGTAAGCTGCCCCCGCCCATAGCCCCATCGCAAAGACCCCGACACCTTTTCTGGGCATGATGCCCAAACGGTGCCGGGGTCCTGTTTTTTGTTATGGTTCAGGCCGCTGCCTGCCCTTTCCCTGCAGGGGTACAGGTCAGGGAGCCGGGGTGGTTTCCGATTTGGTCACATCGTAGACCAGCAGAGCAAACCGCTCACCATTGATCTCCCGGAAGGCGATGCCCACCTTCACATCACTTGCCATAATGACCATATCGGGGCAAAAATATTCGATCGAGTTGATGTAGCCGTTGATGTGGTTCGTAGAATCGAAGACTTTGTCGCCACGATGGAGCAGATAGAAATCATTCGTAGCGCTAATGCCGATGGGAGCCAAAAAGAAAAAGCTCTCATTGTCCCCCGAATATAAGTGTTTGATATTCTGAGTTGTCTTCCCGGTGGCATCGTGCAGGATGTTATCGGCCGCGGTTTTGGTCATCTTATAACCAGTGCCGTAGTCAGTTTTTGCCGGGTCCTTGGAAAACTCCTCCAGCAGTGTGGCTGCTGCCTGGGCCAGAGTGGAGTCATTTTCCACCGGGCTCAGGCCCATGTTAGCTTTCTTCCGGGACTCGTTGATGTACTTCAGGATGCTCTGCTCGGTGACCGCAGTGCCCACATTGCCGCCTCGGCCGCCGCAGCCCGCCAGCAGGGTCATGGCCAGCACTGCTGCCAGCAGCAGAGACGCCAGCTTTTTGAACTGTTTCATGATTTTGATGTCCTCCTCATTGATGGTGCAGAGAGCACAGCGCCCTCTCTTCCCATTCATTATACCCCCCCCCCCCTGTCGTTCTGTCAATATAAAAAATTGCGCACCCACTTTTTTTGCCGTTTCTTTGCCGCCCAACGCAAAAATGCACCTGCAGCCCTCACTTCCGGTCCCCGGAAACAGCGAGTTTTGGCTGCAGGTGCATTTATTTTTACGGATAGGCTTGCGGCGGGCAAAAGCCCCCCTTTTGGCGCACAGCACCGGATGAGAGGCACTGCCCCCGGGCAGCGGTTACCGGCAGCCGCTGCTGCAGAGCTGGCTCACCTTTTTCACCGCCGCTGTCACCAGCTGGCCGATGGGCTGGTCCGGCACACCCACCACGATGTTATCGCAGTGGTTGATGGGGATGAGCACCCGCGCTGCACTGCTCTGGCAGACCGCCGCCGCCATGGCCGGGGTGATCTCGCCCAGCAGCGAATCAGCGATGACGATGCCGATGGGGCCGACGATGATGTCCGCCCGGCGGCAGTTGACCACCACGGCATTTTCGCCGGTGGCGGCGCGGTGTGCGCCCGCCTTGAGCATGGCCGAAGCCGCGATGCTGTTGGTTCCCACGGCGGTCAGCTCGATGTCCGGGCATCCGGCGGCAAGCGCCGCCGTCAGCTGACGGCCAAGACCGCCGCCCTGCCCGTCAATGACTAAGACGCGCACCCGGCTCAAAAGTCGATCTCCTCCAGCCGCAGCAGAGCGATGATATAAATTTTCAGGGCTTCCAGCAGCTTGTCGATGGGAGCAGCCTCGTTCGCGCCGTGCATCGGGCCGCCGAACTCGGGCAGCACCATATCGCTGTGCTCCGGGCCAAAGCTGACAGCATAGGGGAAGTGGCGGGCGTAAGTGCCGCCGCCCATGGTGAAGGGCGTTGCGTTCTCGCCGGTGACTTCGTTGTAGGTGTCGATGCAGGCCTTGATGGCGGGGGTGTCAGCCTCAATGTAGAAAGGCTTTGCGCTGCCCACATCCGTCAGCTCTGCGCCGGTGCCGATGGCGGCACGGATCTGCTTTGCGATGGTGTCGCCGTCGGTGCAGGTGGGGTAACGGCTGTCCATGGTCTGGACCATCCGGCCATCCACCATGGACATCTTGCCGCCGATGATGGTCAGCGGGCCGAAGGGGCCGTCGGCGCAGTCGATGCCGAGGCCCACGCCTGCGGTGGAGTCGTGCAGCTTCTTGACGGCTTCCAGATAGGCGCGCTCGGCGTCGTTGCAGAGGCCATTGTCCAGCAGATAGTTCACCACCAGACCGATGGCGTTGACCGTGCCTTCCGGCATGGCAGCGTGGCCGGACTTGCCCCAGCCGCGGATGCGGACACCGTCGCCTTCCGGCTCGAGGGTGATGTTGGGGGCGTTGCGCAGCTTGGTGATGTCGGTGGCCACGAGAGCGCTGGCGCGGTCAGGCACAGCGTTGGTGGCGACGCCGCCCACGAAGTCCTTGATGATGCCGTTGCAGACGGGGCTGACCAGCTTGCCGTCGAAGTGGCCCTTCTCGCCATTGCAGACCGGGAACTCTGCGTCCGGGGTGAAACAGAACACAGGGGCCGGGTAGTTGGCGAGGTAGTAGTCCACATCGTGCATGTGAGTCTCCTCGTTGTCGCCGACGAGGGCGCGGATGGGATAGCGCAGGGAGACGCCCTCCTCTTTGAGGAACTTCAGGGCGTACAGGGTGGCGACCATGGGGCCTTTGTCGTCAGCGACGCCGCGGCCGATCATCCAGCCGTCGCGGATCTCCATCTTGAAGGGGTCTTCCGTCCAGCCGTTGCCCTCCGGCACCACGTCCACATGGCAGATGGTAGCCAGATACTTCTCGGCATCGGCACCGGCCAGCTCGGCGTAACCGATATGGTTCTCGCAGTTGCGGGTCGCAAGGCCCATGCCTGCGGCCAGCTCCAGCGTCTTGTCCAGCGCGGCACGGGGGCCTGCGCCGTAGGGTGCGCCCTCTTCCGGGGCGCCCTCCACGCTGTTGATGGACACCAGCGTGGCAATGTCTTTCAGGATCTGCTCTTTGTTCGCCGCAACAAATGCGTCGATCTTCTGGTTCAAAGCCTCATGCATCTTTGATTCGTCCTTTCTTCGTCTTTACTCAAGACACGCTGTTGTTATTCTAGCACACTTTGCGATGGAAAACCAGCCCTCTCAGGCGCTGACGCGCCAGCTCTCCCAAAGGGAGAGCCACTGGCGAGCCGGTCAGGCCCATGCAAAACAAAAAAGCCTCTTACTGCGGGAAACTGTAGTGCCTCGCGGCCTCGGGCAGGTCACACTGCAAACAGACCGCTCAGCGCTCCCAAAAGACCTGCGCTTGCCAGACCCATGATGATCCCGGCCAGCAGCACGCCGCCCATGCAGGCGATGAGCACATCTTTGAACTTCATGTCGAGGATGGACGCGGCCAGCGTACCGGTCCATGCGCCGGTACCCGGCAGCGGGATGCCCACGAAGAGCAGCAGCGCCGCCACGAGGCCGCGCCCGGCCTTGGCTTCCAGCGCACGACCTCCTTTTTCGCCCTTGACGATGCAGAAACGGCAGAAGGGGCCGATGATGGGCTTGTGGTAGCCCCAGATGAGGACTTTCCGGGCGAACAGATAGATGAACGGCACCGGCAGCATATTGCCCACCACACAGACCAGATAGGTCGGCAGGATGGGCAGCCCCATCCCGATGCCCACCGGGATGGCACCGCGCAGCTCGATGAGGGGCAGCATCGAGATAAAGAATACGATGAGATAGCTTTTGAGCATAGAGCCCTCCTTATAAGTCGATGTCCAGCTCCACCGGGCAGTGGTCGGAGCCAAACACCTCGTTGTGTATCTCGGCGGCTTTTATCTTGTCCGCAATGCGGTTCGAGACGATGAAATAGTCGATGCGCCAGCCCGCGTTCTTCTCCCGGGCGTGGAAGCGGTAGCTCCACCAGCTGTATTTCACCTCGTCCGGATGGATGGCGCGGAAGCTGTCGGTGAAGCCCGCCGCCAGCAGCTCGGTCATCTTGGCCCGCTCCTGATCGGTAAAACCGGCGCTCATCCGGTTTGTCCTGGCGTTTTTAATATCAATTTCCTCGTGGGCCACGTTCAGATCGCCGCAGAGGATGACCGGCTTTTTGGCATCCAGCTCCAGCAGGTAGGCGCGGAAAGCATCCTCCCATGTCATCCGGTAGTCCAGCCGCTTGAGGCCGTCCTGACTGTTGGGGGTGTAGCAGTTGACGAGGTAAAACTCCGGGTATTCCAGCGTCAGCACACGGCCCTCGTGGTCGTGCTCCTCGATGCCGATGCCGGTGGTCACGCTCAGCGGCGCGGTCTTGCACCAGCAGGCTGTGCCGGAGTAGCCCTTCTTTTCCGCCGAGTATGTATATTCCGTGTAGCCCTCGGGGGCGAAATCGGCCTGCCCGGGCTGCATCTTGGTCTCCTGCACCGAGAACACGTCCGCGTCCAGCGCGGCGAAGCTTGCGGCAAAATCGTGGGTCAGACAGGCGCGCAGCCCGTTCACGTTCCAGCTGATGAGTTTCATGTAACGTCCCTTTCTGTTTTCAGGCCTTATATTTTTCTTTCCAGACACCGCTGCGGAAGCGGGTCACGAAGCAGGTCACGCGGCAGACCCAGTCCACCACCATGGCGATCCAGACGCCGATGGCACCCATGCCCATCCGCACACCGATGATATAGCTGAAGCCCACACGCCAGCAGGCCATGCTGGCGATGGAGACGATCATCGTGAACTTGACGTCGTTGGCGGCGCGCAGGGCGTTGGGCAGCACGAAGGAGAGAGGCCAGAGCAGCATTGCAAAGCCCGCGTGGATGCAGGCCAGAATGATGGAGAGCTCCATCGTCTCGCCCGAAAGCTCGTAAATGCCCACCAGAGGCCGGACAAAAATCAGGATCAAGCCATTCAGCACACCCATGACGAGATAGGCCCAGCCCAGCAGCTTCTTTGTATAATAGATGGCCTGCTCGTTGTCCCCTGCGCCGACGCAGCGGCCCACGACGGTTATCATGGCAAGGCCGATGGCCTTGCCCGGGATGCAGCCCACACCATCGAGGTTGTTGGCGACGGCGTTGGCGGCGATCTGGACGGTGCCGAAAGTGGAGATCATGCTGACCACGACGATGCGGCCCGCCTCGAACAGACTGTTCTCAAAGGCCGACGGCACGCCGATGCCGAGGATGCGCTTGGCCATACCGGTATCGAGCTTCACGGTCTTCGGCACCGTGAGGGCATGGCCCTTCTGGTAGCAGCGGCCCAGAATGAGCACCGCCGCGATGACACGGGAGATGACACTGGGCCATGCAACGCCATCGACGCCCATTTTCAGGCCGAAGATGCAGACCGCGTTGCCCACGATGTTGATGATGTTCATGAGGACGCTGATCTGCATGGAGATCTTGGAGTTGCCCATGCTGCGGAAGAGGGCCGCGCCCGCGTTGTACAGCGCGAGGAAGGGGTAGCTCAGGGCGGTTATTTTAAGGTAGAGGACGCCGGCGTCCAGAACGTCCGCGTCGATGGAGCCGTAGCAGGCGCTGATCATAGGCCGGGCGAAGAGGATGCAGAGCGCAGCCACCACGGTACCCAGGATGGCACTCAGCAGGATGAGCTGACCCGCACTGGCATTTGCCTTTTCCTGCTCCTTCGCGCCCAGATACTGGCTCACCACCACCGCGCCGCCGGTGGCCAGCGCCGCGAACAGCACGATGATGAGGTTGTTTATCATATCCACGAGGCTGACGCCCGAGATGGCCGCCTCGCCGCAGCGGGAGACCATCATGGTGTCGGCCATGCCCACCGTCACGGCCAAGAACTGCTCGATGAGCAGCGGCCCCACCAGCCGCAGCAGGTCTTTCTGGGAAAACAGCGGCGTCCGCCCGTTGAACCAGCCGGCCTTTTCGCCGGCTGACGCATTTTTTAACATCTATATTCTCCTTTGTCGTTTGCAATATCACATCTGTTTTTCATTTCAGCGCAGACTTCTCATTTTACGCTATCATCTTAGCACAGCCTTCTCCGCCGTGCAAGAGCCGGAGAGCGGCTTACAAAAATTTATAGTGTTCTTGTTTGAAACACCCCGCCGTTTCGTGCTTCGTCAAATTGCCGGTGAATCTCTCCGGGATTTGTGCGTTGTGCCAAAAGTACCGCATTCCGCCCCTTTTTTGGAAGTTTTTTCAAAAAAGGGCTTGTAATTTTTCTGTAATCGTGCTATTGTTGTATCCAACAATGGTAGGCTGTTGGATACATAGCATCCCGCCGCCCTTGTTTTTCTTCTTGTTTTTACCTTCTTATTATTGCTATTTCCTTCATTTACCTTCTTATCATTTACCCTGCTTGCCTGAAAGGGCAAAAAAGCGATGGCCCACCTGCACTGGGCCATCGCTTTTCTTTTTGTCGTTTATTCTGCGGTCAGCCGGGCAAACGCCTGCCGGACATCGCCGGAGAAGTAGAGGGTCCCCAGCGCACACACCGGGCCGTCACCGCCCAGCTCCACCGCGCGGGCAACGCCCGCCGGGATGTCCGCCGCTGCCTCAGCCTTTCCGCCCCGGACGCGGATGTGCTCTGCCAGCGTCTCAGCGGGCATGGCACGGGGCGTGTGGGCCGCGACCGTGACGAACCGCTTTGCCCGCGGCAGCAGCAGCGCCAGCATCTCGTCCACATCCTTGTCGGCCATGATGCTGAGCAGAAAGACGAACTTCTGCCCCGGGAAGCGGTCCCGGAGGCTCTGGACGGTGGCCCGCATCCCGTGGGCGTTGTGACTGCCGTCCAACAGGAAAGCGGGCGAATGCCGCAGCAGCTCGAACCGGCCCGGCCAGCTCACCTGCTCGAGGCCGGTGCGGATGGCGCTGTCGGGGATGTTCCATCCCCTGCCCCGCAGCACACGGAGGGCCGTGATGGCGAGGGCGGCGTTTTTCGGCTGATAGCTGCCGATGAGGGGCAGACGGACACCGTCCAGCCCGTCGAAATCGAAGGTGACGGCGTCGAGGTCGCCGCCCTCCACTTTGAGGCGGGAGAGATCCACCACCGTGAGAGGCGCGTTCTGCTCCTTGGCCACACGGGCGATGACAGCGTCCGCTTCCGGCACACCGCCGTAACTCACCACCGGACTGCCCGGCTTGATGATGCCGGCCTTGGCGGCGGCGATGTCCGCGATGGTGGGGCCGAGTTCTTTTACATGGTCCATACCCAGCGCCGTGATGACTGCGCACTCGGGCGGGTCGATGACGTTGGTTGAGTCCAGCGTACCGCCGAGGCCCACTTCCAGCACCACGATGTCGCACTTTTCCTCCGCGAACCAGAGCATCCCCAGCGCCGTGATGATCTCGAACTCGGTAGGGACGTCCGCCATGGCGTCTGCCGCCGGGCGGACTCGCTCCACCAGACGTACCAGCGCGTCGTCGGGTATCTGTTCGCCGTTTACCTGAATGCGCTCGTTGAAGCGGTTGATGAAAGGCGAAGTGTACAGGCCCACCCTATACCCCGCCGCCTGCAGGCAGGACGCCAGCATGGCGGCAGTGCTGCCCTTGCCGTTGGTACCCGCCACATGGACGAAGCGGAGCTTTTTGTGGGGGTCGCCCAGCGCCGCCAGCAGAGTGCGGGTGCGGCTGAGGCCCGGCTTGTGGCCGGCCCACTGGACAGCGTGGATGTATTCCAAAGCGGATTCGTAGTTCATAGAAACGCCTCGTTTTATTTGTTTCATTTTTAGGGAAGCGGCTTCACGCGCCGGTGGCGCGGATTTGGTTCTCTTTTTCGGTCAAATGGCTTTGCGCTCCGCGCGGGCCAGAGCGCTCTTTCATTCAGGCTGATTATTCTCTTTTGCGTGCCAAAAGAGAACCAGAAATGGTTCGCGCGCCTGTGCGCGGGGCAAAACGCTTTTA
>OLQH01002286.1_pt1 | contig 11455 bp, 10 predicted proteins | sample 1672671 | NCBI WGS metagenome assembly OLQH01 (sample SAMEA3136712, study PRJEB25190) | human gut metagenome
GTGCTGGCGGGAATAGCGAGTGCTCATTACTGTGATATTAATGCAACGCTGTACGAGACTGATTTTCCTCTGTACGAGGCTTGGGGCGACTGCCCCAAGCCCGGAAGCCCCCGGGCTTCCGGGTCTGCGGACTACCGCCTTAACCCCCCTATGCCCTTACGCCCTTAACTCACCACCAACCCAATCCACCACCCCCAGGGAGATGACCAACATCATGTGCGAAATACAATACGACATCACCTACAACGACCTCAACCCCACGTTCCTTTTCACCTGCCAGCTGTCCCGAAAGGAACCCGAACTCCCCCATAGCCACGATTTCATAGAAATCGCCCTGATACTCTCCGGGGAGGGCCACTTTATGCTGGACGGAAAATGGTATCCCGTCAAAAAAGGCGATGTACTCCTCATCAACCCAGGTATCCAGCACCACTGCACCTACATAAATCCGGATGCCCCCCTGGAAGAATCCTACGTAGCATTTACCGACATCCACATACGGGACATGGAACGCAACCAGATCCTCTTCCCCGGCCACGAATGCCTCATCCGCCCCGGTGAAAAGACCTTTGTCACTCTTTCCCGCCTCTGCTCCCTCATTAAAACAGAGAGCACCAGCTGCCAGCCCGGGCGCTACTTCATGCTCAAAGCCTACGTCACCCAGATGATCCTCCTCCTCTACCGCGAGCAGGTCGCTGCACCTGTAAGCATAGAGGACGGCTACGAATTTGAATCCACCAACAAAAAATACGTCGTGGAACAAATCATTGACTACCTGGACTGCCACTACAATGAAAAAATATCCCTCGACCAGATAGCCCGCAACATGTACCTGAGCCCCTTTTACATATCCAAAATATTTAAAAGCGAAACCGGTGACACCCCTATCAACCACCTCATAAAGGTAAGAATGGAAAAGGCAAAGCTTCTGCTGGACAAACAAAAGGATGCCAGCATTCAGGACATTGCCTTGTGCGTTGGGTATGACGACGCATACCACTTCAGCAAACTGTTTAAAAAACACTTTGGGGAGTCTCCCTCTAAATATAGGAAGAAACAGATTTAAACAGCAGAATGCAGGCCAGGCTTTTCACAAGACCTGGCCTTATAAAATTTGCATATTTCCCATAATTGTTCCGGAAATTAATCAGTAAATAATAGCCTTATAACATTTACACTCCTCCCAATAACTGATATAATAAAAAGGCACCGGCTGCCGGAACTATGTGTAAGCTCCTGCCTGCCATATTACAGTTGTATCAATCAGCATTTCTTTTCGTATAATATTTCAATCTTTCTGTCCGAATCGGACAATTATTCAATGCAAGTTATCAGAAAACAATTCCACGAATCAAAACATAAAAGAACCTTAGAAATAATCGTTTTAAAATGTAAGATGCGGTTGTCCGGTGTCGGATTATCAGTTATAATTATATGAAAGACAGGACTTTGCACATGGCTTACGGAACAGGAGGCTGTGTGAAAAAACGCACGAAAAAGATTAACAAAACGCCGGAAGAAAAGAATCCGGCAACTAAAAACTCCATTCACCATGAAGATTTGGCGCTGAAAACAGCGGCTCAATACTTCGGTGAAGAGCTGATGCCCTTGCTTGGAATTCAGGGTGTGGTCAACTACATCGCTCCTACGGAGACTGTAATGCTGGAAGCGCGGCAAATGTATCAGGATTTTAACTATGTACGGAAGGATGGTTCCTGGATCCATCTGGAATTTGAAAGCGATTCCATTACCAAGGAAGATCTGAAACGATTCCGGGAATATGAGGCAGCTACCAGCCGGATACATCATGTGGAAGTGATCACCTATGTAATCTGTTCCTCTAAAGTAAAGCATCCGAGAACCGTGTTAAAAGAGGGAATCAATGTTTATCTGGTAAAAGTGGTACGGCTGAAAGGAAAAGATTCGGACCAGCTTTTCAAACGTCTGAAAGAAAATGCTGAACAAGGGCTGAAACCCTCAAAGGCAGATCTTGTTTCCCTGCTGCTTACACCGCTGATGTCAGGCAGCCTGAAGATCGATGAGCGGATAGTAATAAGCCTGAATATTCTTCAAAATTCCAAAGAATTAATAACCGAAATGGAACTGGAAAAAATGCAGGCGGTTTTGTACACCTTGGCAGATAAATTTTTGAATGAAACGGAATTAAGCAGAGTAAAGGAGATGATAGCAATGACGAAATTAGGAGAAATGCTGGTAGAGGACGGAATCGAAAAAGGGATTGTCGAAACCTGCCGAGAACTGGGTGTCAGCTTTGATGAGACTATAAAAAAGATAAAACAACGATTCGATATCAGTGAAAAGGAAGCCCGGGAAATTGTCAATAAATACTGGCTTTAACAAAGTATTGGTGGTAGCGCCCATACCAATATGAGGCAGATTTTTCTTTTCCTGTACCTCCCTCCACTATACAGATATACCATGACCCACATAAAAGTCCATAAAGGGAACAAAGTTCACCCCGATGAGCGCTATCCGACTCCTGCTCATCGGGGTGATTGCCCTAATCCGCAAAACTATATGATTATCTGTCAGATTACTAAGTATATTATCTGTAAAGTTTTTAATAAATATATGTTCTTTACATTTCTGCGTCTAATAACTTCCTATATACCCAGCCTATCATAACGTTCTGTCATTTCATAATATCTATCCCATCCATCCGGCTGATTTACACTTTGAAATACAGTGGGTTTCAGGCCCGCTACCAACATTTTTTTTATAATACTTGAGATGAGCACCATATAATATAAGCAGCGGAAATCCCGGAAGAGGGTGCGCATCTGCCTTCTATTCCTTCTGTAAAAGCATGGCGTCTCCGAGAAATGAATAGTCCATAGATGTTACCGCTATAACGGTAAGTCCCAGCTTATGCACTTCTAAAACCATATCAACCACTGGAACCGTTTTTCCGAAAACAGATCCTATTATCAAAATATCCCCCGGCGCTGCCTTTGATGCACACAACGCATAGCCGACAAGACTTACTCTGTTATCCATAATTCCCATACGGTTGATTTCTCCTGCAGTACTAATGACCTCAAAGGGATATTTAAGACTTCAATGAAGCACCAGTGCACCCGTCAGATCCACCAGTTCACTGTCAATGATATGGCCGGTATCGTATATGTGTACCCCACTTTAATAACTTATATTCCAAGGCTCCGCATGGAGCCTGTCTCTATCATTATGCTTTAAATATGCTATTACTATATTTCTATCCTCAGGCTCCGCATGGAGCCTGTCCTGCCATACTATTCCCTCCTTATATTTGTTTTAAATTTCTATCCTCAGGCTCCGCATGGAGCCTGTCTCACCACAGTTATACTATTTAATGTATTTTAATTATTTCTATCCTCAGGCTCCGCATGGAGCCTGTCAGAGTTATTTTTCATCTGCTCTTAAAATATACTTGATTTCTATCCTCAGGCTCCGCATGGAGCCTGTCAAAATGCAAGCTTTTTTAAAAAATTTGTGTGAGTATTTCTATCCTCAGGCTCCGCATGGAGCCTGTCCGACCTTCTTTTGGGGTGAATATTTCTCCTGTGTTATTTCTATCCTCAGGCTCCGCATGGAGCCTGTCGATTGATAAAACGATTGAGTTTTACTCTCAGCAAATATTTCTATCCTCAGGCTCCGCATGGAGCCTGTCAAAACAAGGTATCTTTTCAAGTGCCATGGGATTTAATTTCTATCCTCAGGCTCCGCATGGAGCCTGTCACTTTTCAGAAATCGACACGGATATGAACAGCAATGATTTCTATCCTCAGGCTCCGCATGGAGCCTGTCCACATTATACAGTATTTTACCGAGATTTTCTTCATTTCTATCCTCAGGCTCCGCATGGAGCCTGTCGTTCATTCCCTTGTCGATAATTCCCATTGCGTCATTATTTCTATCCTCAGGCTCCGCATGGAGCCTGTCCGGTACTCGGAAATACATCTTCTAGTACACGCATATTTCTATCCTCAGGCTCCGCATGGAGCCTGTCACTTTTCCTGAAACAATAACAGTAGATGATGAAATTTCTATCCTCAGGCTCCGCATGGAGCCTGTCTTCCGAAAGGGTGATTGAGCAGACGTTAATTATATTTCTATCCTCAGGCTCCGCATGGAGCCTGTCACACTTGCAAACCGAATTTTACAGCGAGCAAATATTTCTATCCTCAGGCTCCGCATGGAGCCTGTCTGCGTTAACAATTCCGCTTGCGTCACCCTCGTTTATTTCTATCCTCAGGCTCCGCATGGAGCCTGTCAGCAAAAAACACCAAAAATATGTCCTATAGTCATAGCGTCTTTTTGCAACATTACCAATAATATGCCTATAAAAAATAGATTTTTCACCACCTTACACATCTTATTTTCTTCTTTTCCGGTGCGAATCTCCTATGAATTTCATGTTCACTTCACATTCGCACCGGAAAATTTAATCCAATATGTTAACCAATTTTTATTTTTTCTTAAATTCCATCAAAAACTTCCGGTTCAAGCCCCTCAAGTTCATGTACAATAACATCATAATCTTCAAACTTATCAGGTATATGATCCAACTTTTCTTTTTCCTTCACTTCCAGTGAATTATGTACTTTCGCCGAAGAATATTGTCCTGAAGGACAGTTATGTCTCCACCAATATACTCTGACCACCTCCATGCTTCCATCCGGTCGGGCAGCAGAACAATCATTTTCAAATAATGTTCTGAGAGCTTCTTTTATTTTATCTGCGTCCGCATCGGAAAATCCCGTTCTATCCGCCAACTGATGATTAATACTTCCTTTAAATAAATACAGACCGAATTCTACACGATACTTGGTCCCCATTGTATCAGAAGTTCTTTTTCCGTCTTTAGAGGGTTCGCTATTGGTACTTTTTGTAATTTGCCGTTCTACTATTTCTATCGGTGAAATACTAAATGCGGGATGTATAGACACAGGTCCCCTCACTCCGATGGATACATTATTATCTTTAAACGCAAACACCTGACCAAAGCTTCTCACATCAATCCATTTGTCACAGACCGCCTTTATATAACTATCTGAATTTTTCGATTTTAATGCTGCCTCCAATTCCGGAGTTATTCTGGCTCTTTCACTCAGGCTTTTACAACCGTCCATACATCTGTCATCAGTCTGTACGAAAATATCTTCTCCCATATCCTGAAGACGGTTTCTGATTTTTCGCTTAATACATACATCTGATATCTCACCGAATCCATCCAGATCTGTTCTGGGACGATTTCCATCCAGAGGATCGCCATTTGGATTGGCATTATTTACTGTTATTAATACTGCAAAATCAATTTTGTTCGTAAATTTACTCATTTTCTTTTCCTCCATTTTCTTTGCTGTCTGCCCATAAAGCACTAAGTTCGCAATTATATCCTAAAACATATTCTTCTCCGAGCTTTAACTTTTTGGAATACTCTTCCGGAGCAAATAAATCGTGTATTTCCTGAAATTCTTTCTGGTAAGCCTCCTGTACGTTTTTACTCAATTTCCTCCTGTAAGGAATTAATCTCCTGTCTATTTCCGGCCATACCCTTGCAGGATCCTTTACAAACATATTGGTAAAACGTACCGCATTTGTTTCTCTTTTTCCTTTTTCCTCTTCAGTGAACGTATCATATTCCAATTTATGCGCAACCGCCAGAAGGCGGCCATACAGATAGTCTCTTTTCCCCCTCTTTCTATCCAAGCTCATAGCATCAAACTCCTTTCTTCCTTTATCTACGTATTTTTTATGAAGCAGAGCACATGCAATATCCGTAATTTTTCTTCGGTTATATCTGCTGTATTCCATTGGATTGGAAACCTTATCCACAACGCCTCTTACCAGATCCTCCGGAAGCGCTCTACCCTCTATAATACAGGGAATCAACCGCTCCAGGGTTTCTTTCATAAGCCTATCATCCACAAGCAGAAGCCCCTTTTTTTCATTTCCATAAACAGCCTGAACAATCTCTTCCGGCGTGGGCGCCATAGGAGTTTTTCTTTTCCCCTTCTTATACCCCAACGGCCATATAGCTGTCGTATGCCAGTGTATCAAATCTTCCAGAAGATCTGAACTGATTAACTTCTGATAGTAAGTTACGGAAAGCCTACCCGGTGTTGCTGCGCTCAGCTCCATAACCATTATTTCAGAAGACGGATTCTGAAAAACCGCATACCGCCCCATAAGAGCCTTTTTTAGTTCTGCTGCATACTCTGTGCCTACGTCAACAGGAGATGGGGAATCCTCTCCATAGGCCAAATCTACCGTATCTTCCTCCATCCATGCCGGAACCTCCTCCAACTCCGGGTTCCAGGTAACAATGCATACCCCGAATCTGCGATATGCCTGCCTTTCAATCAGCCATTTCAGAACATTATGAGCTGCTTGTGAAGGTACAAACCCGATTGAAAGCGCCTCCTCCCGTGATGTAAACCGGCCTCTGTAAGTAAAACCCGCACTGTCATTTGCAGAAATCAGCTTGGCTTTATCCCCACTGTTTCTGATTTTGGAAGGCTGTTTTTCGGAACAGGGGATATATTCTCCTGTAATATAATCAAGCGCAGTATTATCCAAACAGCTTAAATAGTAAGTAATGTAATCATGATACACCTCCTGCTGCTTCCAGATTTCCCCTCTTCCCGGAACTTTTTTATCCATAATACGGTAACGAACAAAAGCATCCTCCTGTTGTATGCCTTCCAATTTTGCTTTTTCATCAGCCCTGCCATTTTCTTTTAAAGTCAAGACACCTGTCTCTGCCAGATCATGCAGCACTGATTTTTTTACTATATACTGATAAATTGCTTTTACATAGGGATGACAGCCGGCTTCCACCCACTTTTTCAGTTGTTCCTTATAGGCCTGGTAATACGTATCTACATTTTTCTTAGTAAAGTATTCAGAATAATCGCCTGCTACATAACACAGTTTATCGCATAAAGGATGAGGCGCAATTCCGCTTGACCGGCTGCCCGAATCTTCTGTAACGGGGATTATGGTTACCGCTTCTGCCTTCTCCACCTTCCTGGCGCCTTTAAAATTCCCATCCAGATCAACAGAAATTTCCAATTGTGCATTTTGTGTTGAATGGGCAATCGGCAGAAGTATACATCCTTTTTCATCCTCAATTCCTACCTGTGCTTCCGCTTTTTGATAGGTTTTATACAAATCCTGGATCCATCCCATATTATTTAACCTCCGCCAGTTCCCCGAATTCGGCCAGCCCAGAAAAATTTTCTTCTCCAAATTCCTTCCTTTGCATGTCCCTGATTTCTCTACGGATCGCGCAGTCCTCCGGACGGATAAAAGAAATAACCCCTTTTTTCATTACAGGACGCCAAAATCTGGCAGTCAGTTTATTTTCATCCGTTTCCAGGACAGCCTCGTCCGGATAAGTCAGTCCATGAACCATCAGCCCTAATGCCAGCTCGTCCAAATCATCATAGTGACCTGTGCCTTCATCAAAATCACATGGTTCCACATATCCCTGGCACTCTCTGCTGCCCAGAAAAATATCCCTTCTGCCGCCTCTTTCCAACATTCTCTTTGCAATAAAAAAATGCTTGTTTTCAATCCTGTCCTCCTTCAGATTAGGACGGTTTTCATTCCATTCAAAATGCGCCTTTACATGATATTCCACATCCTTCAAATAGGTATAAATAGAAAGCGTATTTCCCCCGCTGTAATCAAGCGGCCGAACTCCCTGTGCCTCTGTTCGGATACGTTTCATCACTCTTACCTTATCAATGTACCAGATAAATGTCGGTTTCCAGTAAATGCTCTCTGTAATTCCCTTCAGCGCTTGATAGGTTGGCACCAGATAAGTACTCTTTTCTCCTCCTGTTCTTGTAATAGGCTCGGAAAACAGCGCTTTTTTTCCATATACCTTAAATTCAATACTATTATCTTTCTCCATACGTCATGTGTCCCTCCTTTTTATTCCGGATTATAAGTAAGCCCTGAATTATCATCATAATATTCTTGCTTAACGGCCCATACACTGCCGCAGTTCAGTTCATAAAACATATCCATATTTAGCTTTTCCGGATTAATATCCACAACATATTGCTGGGCTTCTCTAAGCAGTGACTGCATTTCCTCCTCCTTCGGACTCTCATTCAATTTTTTAATCAGTACTATTCCTCTTTCAAAAGGAACTAAAACTCCTGTTGTATGCTTCTGGATTACATGAAACTCTCTTCCGGCGGTTTTAAATGCCTGGAACATCTCAAGGCCGGGATTCTCTTTTCCATCATTTTTGCTATGATAAGCTTTTCTGCCTGCCTTATTCATACAAAGAAGATCAACCATGCTGCTCCCCCATTCTTCCAAAGGATAATCCATCATCCTTCTCTGATCCGCATCATAATAATATCGTTCGTAGAATGCATTCAATGCCCGGGGAGATAGAAGATCGTTTTCATATTGCTCCGGATGTTTCTTATAAATATCAACTATGGTTTCGCTGCAGACAGCTCCTTTTCGTATTTGTTCCAGGTATCCCAGCTTTTCTTCCTTATAATGAATCAGATATATAACGCCTTCCTCCTCCTCCCCGTTACGGTTGCATCTTCCCGCTGCCTGTGCAATACTGTCCAAGCCGGCAAAAGAGCGGATTACACAGGAAAAAGACAGATCCACCCCCGCTTCAATCAGGGAAGTTGCTATGCATATCACCTTTTCTTTTCCAAGTACACTTTTTAATTTACCAATATTACGCATGCGGTGGGCAGCGCACATATCAGTGCTTAAATGGAGCAGCAAAATCCGCTCTTCCGTTGTTTCGTAATGGGAATGCAGCACTTTATACAACTGCTTTACCGCTTTCCTGGTATTAAGGATTACCAGAACGCTCTTTTTATTTTCCCCGATTTCTTCTACAAAACTACAAAGTTCTTCCGTATCAAGATGTCCTCTTTTTTCTTCCACTCTCACGCGTTTTAACCTATGGTATAAGCTGTCTGCTTCACCTATTATATATCGCGGCTCGGTCAAATGAATTGGATTTTTCACCTTATCCAGAACAGGCTGTGTTGCCGAACAGAGAACTATTGTAGTATTACAAAGCGCAGAGATATAGTTCATCGCCATGTTGAATAAATGAATCATCTGAACAGGCAAAGTTTGAATTTCATCAATCAGGATGACGGCATCTGCCAGATTATGAAATCGCCTCACTGAAGCCGTACTGTCGTCAAACAAGGCTTCCAGAAATTTTACAAATGTTGTAAGTACAATTGGTGCATCCCAATTTTCTGTTAACTGTTGATAACGCTTTGCTTCTGTCAGCTCTTCCTCTTCATCATCCTGAAAAACAACATTGGAATGATGCTCCAAAATCATATCCTTATGGCCAATAAGACTGCGGAATTCTTCTGCATTTTGTTCCAGAATACTCAGATAAGGAGCGATATAAAAAATGCGCCTCTTTCCATACACCTTCGCATGATTCAATGCATAACGCATGCTTCCTATTGTTTTTGCACCACCGGTTGGAATTGATAACAGATAAATTCCGGATATTTTTACAGCAAACTGCAGACATTCATCTTCGACCCTTTTTCTGATTTTGTATACTTCACTATCCGAATCAAATTTCCGCAGTTTTATCTTCAGGTTCTTCTCAAAATCATTACAAAGTTCCTTCCATGGGACCTCTCTTTCAGCCAGAGTCTCCTTTCTTCTGTTCCCGCAGAATATAGCTGTGTCTAAACGATCTGCATCAATCAAAAATGACAAAAGCATTCTTTCCAATAAAGCCTGGCTGAAATGCTTGCTTAAACCACACGCCGCAAAGCTTTCCAGTAAGTGTCCCACTTCTATGACAGCACCCGCAAAGTGTTCGTCCAGATTTTGTTCTGATATGGAACTTTCACTCAGGTTATCCATGACTTCTTCCAGATCCAGCCCTTCCGCATTATCTACCCGCTGATGGAATCTGTCCGTTCCATCCGGTGTCATACAATCATTCAGCCCGTGATGGGATAAAACAGCAACTGCTATTATTTGGGCGGTCAGTCGTTGTACGGGGCTTCCGTTATAGTATTTGCGGTATATATAGATTGCTCCTGCGGAACTGTGATTTATTTTTTCCTTTTGGACAGAATCTCTTTCATAAAAAGCCCGTCTGATATATGCTTCAAACCGTTTGCGCATTTTCCCCAAATCGTGGAGTATCCCGGCCAGAAAAGCAAGATGGCGCATACCTGCGGCAGTTCCCATTCTTTCAGCAATGTATGCTGTATTCTGTAAATGTTCCGTAACTGGCTGCTCCTTATATGTACCACCCTTTGTTTTGCAGATATGAGCTATCATTGCTCTCCTCCTTTTGGCCTGCTGCTATTCTTTATGGGCTTCCTTACTGCAAATACGGCATCCGTCCGCTTTCGCATATCCTCTTGCCTTTGCTTCCTTTACGGCATCTACTCCGTTATCCCAATAGCCAAGGTATATGCGGTTGTAAGATGGGCATCTCCAGCAGTCGGAGGTATGCACTTCATTATCAGCATTCGGATTTGTTGTTGTGTCTAAATTCAAATAATATTGTTTCATATATTGATTCTCCTTTTACGAATTTTTATCTATGATAAAATAGCACCGGACAAACAATATGCTCTTATTTTCTTTCCTCCTTCCCGCATTTTTACTGGAAAGACTTGATTTTATATACCATATCATTTACATTTAATATGGTAATTGCTTTGTCCTGATGGAAAAGCCGTTCCAGCTTCGCCCATCTGATTGGTGGATCGGATGGGTGAATTTGTTAGTTCAGAAACTATTTTCTAATATATTTATTTGGGTCAATCTTGTTATACTCTACATATTTTAATCTGTCAATATAAAAATAAAATTTTTTATTCTTGCTTTTCATTACATATATTGATAAATTAATTATGTCGAGAATTTCTCGTGGATCTAAATTAATATATTTAATTGGGTTTTTTAAATAATGATTGGCCTCTTATCTGATTTAATCACTCTGATAGGCGGCTATTTCATTTATTGCAATCTTTTCTTACATTTTTTAATAAATTCAGCCGGATATCTCTCTGCAACTTACAATGCTATGATTATAAGTTGGTGACTTGAAAACAAAATAAAATACTCTCTGCAGAATATTTACAGCCTGCATAACAACTGTTATAATAAACACACATCGGCGACCGGAACTATGTGTAGTCTCCTGTCTGACGGAAATAATCATATTAATCAGCATTTCGTATTTACATTTCAAAAATTCTGTCCGATTCGGACAATTATTCAATGCATCTTTGCAGGAATATAATCTATAAAAGAACATAAAGTAACCACCGAAATTAACAAATTTAAAATGTAAGATGCGGTTGTCCGGTGTCGGATTTTCAGTTATAATTATATGAAAGACAGGATTTTGCACATGGCTTACGGAACAGGAGGCTGTGTGAAAAAACGCACGAAAAAGATT
>OLQH01002294.1_pt1 | contig 11410 bp, 9 predicted proteins | sample 1672671 | NCBI WGS metagenome assembly OLQH01 (sample SAMEA3136712, study PRJEB25190) | human gut metagenome
AAAGCATTGCTTCCAATTCCGGCTTTCGCAGAATATGAACAGGCACTTCGGACGGCAGACTGCATCAAAAGCCGTACAGGGGACCAGCACGAGGTCGAGCTGGTCTGGCCGTAAAACCTCCGACCGGCTTAAAATGGGAGTGCGGATGCCGTAGAGCCCCACTTCCCAGCCGTCCGGCCCCGGTACGGCGGCTGTCAGCGAAAAGCCCTCGCCGCAGACGGGGTAGGCCGGCGTTTTGCCCTGCCGGGCCGCTTCCACAGCCAGCGCCGAGAGGTCGGCTTCGCCGCCGAAGGCCGCGTAGAGCAGGATGTTTTCTGCCTTTTTGAAGCAGTCCAGAGCCATGATGCGGGCGCAGAGAGCGGCGTTGGAACGGGTGCGCTCGGTGTCTGACAACGCCCGGCGGGCCGCAATGCCCGCTTTGCGCTGTGCGGCTTTTTGCTCCGTGATGGTCATGGCAATGGGCTCCTTTCTGCACCCGGTGGGCAAATCTGCACAAAAACCGGGACGGATTTTTGTTATAATAATAAGCGCTGGGCGCAGAAAAAGCAAGGCTTTGGCAGGATGGGTGAAATATCTTCATCCAACCGAAAAGAAACGAATCAAACTGTATCGGTTTGTGCGAAATGCTGTTGAAGAAATCCACGATGTCTGGTATCATGGAAGCAGGCGGGCCGGAATGAGCGGACGCCCGCGCGAACTGATTTTTTGCATCAGAGAGAGAGGGGTAAATCGTATGTACAACGATATGATGGATACCATCGGCCTCGTGGAAAAGGCCGACCCGGAGCTGGCTGCGGCCATGGACCGTGAGCTGACCCGCCAGCGGGAAAATATCGAGCTCATCGCCAGCGAGAACATCGTCTCGCCCGCCGTCATGGCCGCTATGGGCAGCATCCTCACCAACAAGTACGCCGAGGGCCTGCCCGGCAAGCGCTACTACGGCGGCTGTGCCTATGTGGATGAGGTGGAGAACATCGCCATCCAGCGCGCCTGCAAGCTGTTCGGCGCAAAGTACGCCAACGTCCAGCCCCACTCCGGCGCACAGGCCAATCTGGCCGTCTACTTCGCCCTGCTCGATCTGGGCGATACCGTCATGGGCATGGACCTGTCTCAGGGCGGTCATCTGACCCACGGCTCTCCGGTGAATATGTCCGGCAAGAACTACCACTTCGTCTCCTACGGCGTGGGCGAAGATGGCCGCATCGACTATGCTGAGCTGGAAAAGCAGGTCAGGAAGGTCCGTCCCAGGATGATCGTGGCAGGCGCTTCGGCTTATCCCCGTGCCATCGACTTCGAGAAGCTGGCTGAGATCGCCCACGGCTACGGGGCCTTCCTGATGGTGGATATGGCCCACATCGCGGGCCTCGTGGCCGGCGGGATGCACCAGAGCCCGGTGCCTTATGCCGACGTCGTGACCACCACCACCCACAAGACCCTGCGCGGCCCCCGCGGCGGCCTCATCCTGACCAACAACGCCGTGCTGGCCAAGCGCATCAACTCCGCCGTCTTCCCCGGCACTCAGGGCGGCCCGCTGGAGCACGTCATCGCGGCCAAGGCCGTCTGCTTTGGCGAGGCACTCAAGCCCGGGTTCAAGGACTACGCCCGCAGGATCGTGGAAAACGCACAGGCCATGGCCGCTGAACTGCAGGCCCGCGGTGTCAAGCTGGTGTCCGGCGGCACCGACAACCACCTGATGCTCCTCGACCTGCGGGACGAGGAATGCACCGGCAAGGAGCTGGAAGCCCGCCTCGACAGCGTCCACATCACCGCCAACAAGAACACCGTCCCCGGCGAGACCCGCAGCCCCTTCGTGACTTCCGGCGTCCGTCTGGGTACTCCGGCTGTCACCACCCGGGGTATGGGAGAAGCCGAGATGAAGGTCATTGCGGACTGCATCGCCGACTGCATCTGGCACTACGACGAGAAGAAGGACGACATCTCCGCCCGCGTGCTGGCCCTGACCAGGGCTTTCCCCCTGTACCAGTAAAGCGCCCTGCCCCCCGGCGGGAGACTGAAAAAATACTGCACCTGCAGCCCCGGGCTGCCGCCCCAAAAGCGGCCCCGGGGCTGCATTTTTTTGCTTTCAGCCCCTCAGATCCTGTTATTTTGTGGAAAATGCACGGTTGATGGAATCATATTTTGTAAATGTGACGAAAGTGAGAAAAATCTATTGACAGACCGGTAGGGGGGGGGGGTATAATTAGGCCACAGGCCGACAGTCGAAAAATGCTAGCCTGCCTGTATAATTTATCTTTATTTATGGAGGCAAAAATCATGAAAATGGCAAAGAAACTTCTGGCCGTCGTCCTCGCTGGTGTCATGGCTGTGTCCATGCTGACCGGCTGCGCAAGCATCTCTTCTCGTCGGGTCGCTGACGAGCTGGAGGGTATGCTGAAGGCCGCTAACGACAAGGCTACCGTTAAGGCTGTCGGTGACGAGCTGGCAAACAATGCAGCCAAGGTTGCTAAGGACAATAGCGGCGCTCTGAAGGCTGAGACCACTCTGCAGTCTGACGTCAAGACTGAGCTGACCAAGAATAACAAACTCGGTGACTCCTATATCTGGATTGCCTACTTTGCAACCAAGGATGTGAATAAGACTGTTAAGGCTCAGAACATCGCCAAGGCGCTGATTGGCACGGACGGTAAAATCGCCACCAGTAAGGCTATCAACAGCACCGATGTCAAGGTCGGCACCATGAGCGGCAATGAGCTCAAGGCTGGCAATAAGTTCGAGCTGAGCATGAAGGACTTCAAGGTTGGCGACACCGATTACGTCATGTTCGTTGTCACCTGCAAGGCTGTTGCTGCTGATGCTCAGGGCTAATTGCACATAAGCTGACACAAGCCCAGCGATAAAACGATATTATCTATTCCTCGAAATAAAAATGGCACAAGGGCCCGGAGTGGAAACACCCCGGGCCCTTGTGTTTTTTGCTGTCTTCCCACACTCTGACATGCTTTGCCTTTCGTATCTGGTAGGATGAAATCGAGGACAGGCCCCGAGGGCGCTGACTCTGAACGAGGAACAAAAAACTTCTCACCAGCGGAAAGGAAAGGATACTATGAGGAATCATCAGATGCGGATGCCCGCCCAGTATACATCCATCGGGGACGACGAAATGGAGCTGCTCTGCGGCGGCGAGACCACGGCATGGCAGATGTTTCAGGACATTGGCCGGGTGCTGAACTATGTGGCCCGTATCTTCTCGGCAGGCAGCTCCATCGTCAACAATGTGGTCACCATCGTCAATTATTTCAATAAGCTCGAAGACCTGCTCCCGGTCATCGGGGAAGTATAAATGAAAAGAGGCTGTTGCAGTGCAACAGCCTCTTTGTGTTATAGCTTAGTAGTGCAGCCCGTCGGCGGTCAGTGCCTCGAGCAGGGGCAGCATGGCGGCAGCCTCAGCCCTTGCGGCGGGCAGGTCCATGTCGCGGTAGTTGCCGCACTCCACCTCGCTTGCGCCGGGGACATCGCCCTCAAACGCAGCCATGAAGCGGAAGGACTCCACCGTCAGGCTCAGCGCCTCGGCGGGGGTCAGGCCCCGGGTCAGCAGATAAAAGCCGGTGCGGCAGCCCATGGGGCCGACGTAAATGACGCCGTCCTTATACTGGCTGTTGCGGGCGTAGGTGGCGAAGAGGTGCTCCAGCGTGTGGGCTGCGCCGGTGGAGAGATAATCGCCCTGGTTCGGCTTCTTCATCCGGATGTCCCAGGTCAGAACGTCGCCGTCCTGACGGCTCAGGTAGATGCCGCGGTCGAGCCTGGTGTGGTCTACACAGAAACTTGCAATGCGCTCCATGCTGTGCCTCCCGAGATCAGGCCTGCAGGCGCTGGACGCTGCCGTGTGCGCAGTCCACAGCGACCATCAGACCGTCGCGGATGTGGGCGGTAGCGCCGACGGCGCCCACGATGGTGGGCTTGAGCAGGGCCTTGCCGGCGATGGCGGCGTGGCTGTTCAGGCCGGCTTCCTCGACCACCAGAGCGGCAGCGTCACGGACGTAGCTCAGCATCTCGTTGGAGGTGGAGGGGACGACCAGGACCATGCCGGGCTTGAACTTTGCACGGATCTCCTCGATGGTGCGGCAGACGCAGGCCTTGCCGGTGGCGTTGGCCAGAGCAGCGCCCTCGGGGCCGACGCCAACGCCGGTAGCCAGACAGTTGCCGATCATGTGGATCTTGATCATGTTGGTGGTGCCGGAGACGCCCACGGGGACGCCGGCGGTCACGACAGCCAGCTCACCGTCGTGCAGATAGCCGTGCTCCTTTGCCAGAGCGGTGGACTTCTCGATGAGCTCATCGGTGCTGGTGGCGAGGTCCATCATGAGCGGGGTGATGCCCCAGGAGACGGACAGCTGGCGCTGGACCTGCTCGTCCATGACGCAGGCGATGATGGGCTGAGAGGGGCGGTACTTGCTCAGCAGGCGGGCAGTGTTGCCGGACTCGGACACGGTGACGATGGCAGAAGCGTTGACGTCCTTTGCGGTCAGGCAGGCAGCGTGTGCGGTAGCGTCGCTGACGCTGATCTGGCCGGTGGTATCGGTCAGGCGGTTGTCGCGGTAGTGGACCTCGTTCTCGGTGCGCTCTGCAATGGCGGACATGGTCTTGAGGGCCTCAACAGGGTATGCGCCCGCAGCGGTCTCGCCGGAGAGCATGATAGCGGAAGTGCCGTCGTAGATGGCGTTTGCCACGTCGGAGATCTCGGCGCGGGTGGGGCGGGGGTTGACGATCATGCTGTCCAGCATCTGGGTGGCAGTGACGATGGGCTTGCCGAAGGAGAAGGAGCGGTCGATGACGCTCTTCTGGATGCCGGGCAGCTCGGTGAAGTCGATCTCGACGCCCAGGTCGCCGCGGGCGACCATGACGGCGTCGGCAGCGGACAGGATGCTGTCGATGTTATTGACGCCCTCGCGGTTCTCGATCTTGGCGATGATGCGGATGTTGGAGTCGTACTCGTTCAGCAGGTTGCGGATGTCGTAGACGTCCTGTGCGGTGCGCACGAAGGAAGCAGCGATGAAGTCGAAGCCCTGCTGGACACCGAAGATGATGTCATCCCGGTCGCGCTGGCTCAGGTAGGGCATGGACAGGTGGACGCCGGGGACATTGACGCCCTTCTTGGTCTTGATCTTGCCGCTGTTGAGCACTTCGCAGACGATGTCGGTGTCCGTGACGCTCTTGATGGCCAGCTTGATGAGGCCGTCGTCCAGCATGATGGTGCCGCCCTCGTGGACGTCCTGAGGCAGGTCCTTGTAGGTGATGGAGCAGATCTCCTTGGTGCCCTCCACCTCGCGGGTGGTCAGGGTGAAGGTCTGGCCGGCTTCCAGCATCTCAACGCCGTTCTTGAACTCCTTCAGGCGGATCTCGGGGCCTTTGGTGTCCAGCAGGGCAGCAACGGGCTTGTTCAGCTCAGCGCGGACAGCCTTCAGCATGTCCAGACGGCCCTTGTGCTCCTCGTAGGAGCCGTGGGAAAAGTTGAAGCGGGCCACGTTCATGCCGCTGGCGACCAGCTCGCGCAGGACGCCCTCCTTATCGGTAGAAGGGCCAAGGGTGCAGATGATCTTCGTTTTTCTCATAAATATACCTCTAACAGTCTCTTTTTTTCCTCTATGATGGGCGCGCAGGTGCCAGATATGCCCTGCGGCCGCTGGCCGGACATCGACCCGGTCAGGTGTGTTTGAAAACCATACCATCCTATATTATAACCGCTTGTGTACAAGAGAGCAAGAAAAAATTCGGCAAAGAAAACCTTAAATTTTCGTGATAGATGCCGAAGCGATAAAAAGCTTGCGAAAAGTGCGTCCATCGCCTATAATAGGACTAAGCAAAAGTCTCACTTCTGCCCCGAAGGGACAGAGGGGAGCGCAAAATAATAGAAACGGAGTGAAAGCGTAATGGAAAAGCGCGTTTTTCTGATCGTCCTGGACAGCTTCGGCATCGGCGCAGAGCCGGACGCCGCCGCCTTTGGCGATGAGGGGACCAACACCCTCGGCGCCATCGCCAGCCACCCCAACTTCAACTGCCCCAACCTGAAAAAGCTCGGCCTGTTCAACATCGACGGCGTGACCGCCGGCGAGAAGGATGCCGCCCCCATCGGCTCCTTCGCCCGCCTGCAGGAGCAGAGCATGGGCAAGGATACCACCATCGGCCACTGGGAGATCGCCGGTGTCGTCAGCCCGAGACCCCTGCCCACCTTCCCGGACGGCTTCCCGGACAGCCTCATCCATGAGTTCGAGGAGAAGACCGGCCACAAGGTCCTCTGCAACAAGCCTTACTCCGGTACACAGGTGCTGAAGGACTACGGCGAGCAGGCCATGCAGGAGAACGCCCTCATCGTCTACACCAGCGCCGACAGCGTGTTCCAGGTCGCCGCCAACGAGGAGCTGGTGCCGGTGCATGAGCTGTACCGCTATTGCGAGATCGCCCGCGAGATGCTGAAGGGCGAGTACGGCGTGGGCCGCGTCATCGCCCGCCCCTTCCTCGGCCATACTGCTGATACCTTCTACCGCACCACCAACCGCCACGACCTGAGCCTCAAGCCGCCCCGCAAGACCATGCTGGACCTGCTCAAGGACGCAGGCAGGGACGTCATCGCCGTGGGCAAAATTTTCGACATCTTCGACGGCGAGGGCGTGACAGAAAAGATCAAGACCACCGGCAACACCAACGGCATCGCCTTCACCAAGGCTTTGCAGACCCGCGACTTCGAGGGTCTGGCCTTCGTGAACCTCGTCGATTTCGATATGCTCTACGGCCACCGCCGCGACGTGGCAGGCTACGCCGCCGCCGCCACCGAGTTCGACAAGTTCGTTGCCGACTTCATCCCCGGGATGCGGGAGGGCGACATCCTGATGGTCACGGCTGACCACGGCTGTGACCCCTCCTACACCAAGACCACCGACCATACCCGCGAGTATGTGCCGTACCTCATCTGCGGCAAGGGCGTCAAGCCGGGCGTTGACCTCGGCACCAAGCTCTGCTTCGGCACCATCGCACACACCATCTGCGACTATCTGGGTGTGGATGCTTCCACGCTGGACGGCCAGAGCGTGCTGGGCGACATTTTAGCTTAAACAGGCAAAAGAAAAAGGACTGCATGAGCAGTCCTTTTTCTTTTGCAATTCTATTTACGCTGCATCATTTTCAGCGCTGGAAGCGTCGCCGCTGCCGGAGCCGAACAGGGCGTCCAGCACGGTGGAAGCGGCCTGATGCAGGGAGGAAGCCGCCTGCTCCACCTGCTCCTGGGTCGGCATACTGAAGGACGGCGACTCGGTGGAGTCTGCCGGGGCTTCTTCGCTGCCGTCTGCAGGGACTTCGGTGGAAGCGCTGGGCTCACCGGAGGCATCGCCCTCGGCGGGCTGGCTGTCAGCGGGGGCCTCTTCCGCCGGGACTTCGCTCTCGGCGGGCTCTTCTGCGATCACGCTGTCGGGAGATTCCTCCGGAATGGATGCACCGGCGTTGGGATCGGCGGTCGGCGTGAAGACATCGGTCTTCTCGGGGGTCTGGCTGGTGCCGGTGAGCTTGTCCTCGCCGCCCAGAACCGCTGCGATGAGGGCCTTGGCCTCGTTGACCGAGTTCTCATCCGGCTTCATGACGTAGAGGCTCTGGCCCTTGGCGGAGTAGCACTTGCTGCTCTTCGCGCCCGAGCCGGTGACGGTGTAGCTCTGGATGTCCCAGTTGGCAAGGTCGCCCAGCTGCATCCGGACCAGCGCAGAGATCTGTTCCTGCGAGAGGCTGGTGACGAAGCAGTCGGCGGCGGCGTCCATCAGCTTGGAGAAGCCCATGAGCAGGGCCGGGGATTTGAGCTTGTTGGCCATCGCGTCGATGACTTTCATCTGGTTGATGCCGCGCTGGATGTCGCCGGTCTTGAAGGCGTGGCGCTCACGGGCAAAAGCCAGAGCAGACTTGCCGTCCAGATGGTTCCAGCCCTCGGCGAAGGTGGTGGGGTCGTAGTAGCCGGGGCTGCCCACCGAGGTGAAGGCCTGGTCGGAGTAGACGTCCACGCCGCCGATGGCGTCGATGATGTTGATGAAGCCCGCAAAGTTGATGCGGAGGTAGTGCTCCACATCCACGCCGTAGAGGTTGCCCAGCGTGGCCATGCTGGTCTCGACGCCGTAGAGGCCGGCGTGGGTCAGCTTGTCCTTGCTGTCGGTGCCTGCGAGGTCAACATAGTAGTCGCGCGGGGTGTTGATGAGGGCCGCCTGCTTGGTGGTGGGGTTGACCACGGCGAGGATGTTCACGTCGCTGCGGGCCTTTTCGGTCAGCTCGCCGCGGTTGTCCACACCGCTGAGGTAGACGACGAAGGGCTCTTTCGTGATCTTATTCGCCTCTGCGCCGGTGAGCAGGCCGGAAGTCATGCTGTCCAGTGCGGTCAGACCCTGCTGCGCCCAGACACAGCCCACGGCCAGCGCGGCGCAGAGCAGGACGGACAGCACCCGGGCCACGACGGCACCGCTGCGGGAGGCGAGGCACTTGCGCACCAGCAGCCAGAGCAGCACCAGAAGCGCGGTGATGATAACGAGGTAGAGCACCGGCAGCATCTGGGTGCGCCAGAGCTGCACCAGCGCGGCAAGGCTCAGGACGGCCTGTAGTACCAGCAAGACCATTCCTCCTTTCGGAAGTTTGTCGTCAGCGGGGGCGGGCTCGCTGGGGCGCAGCGGCTCCCACTGTCTGCGGGGCGGCACCGGAGGCTTCGGCGGCTCAGACGGAGGCGTCGGTGCCGGTTTCGGCGGCGCTTTGGGGCGGGGAGGCTCCGGCGAGAAGAAATCGGCGCTGTCTACCTCCACTTCGTCGGGCTCGCTGCGCTTGATGCCCCGGTGGATGTGCCGGGGGCCTTCGTCGTTATTCTGGGGATGGAGATGCTCGTTTTCGTCAAACATAGGCGTTCACTCCTTTGGATGTGTATGCCGTCATGTGGTGGGGATGATGCTCAGCACAGCCCGGGCGGGCAGGCAGGTGGCCGTCTGGTCTTCCTCGCTGAGCCAGCCGAAGGATTCGCAGATGTGGTCAGGGCAGGGCGAGTCCACAAAGCGGGCCGCGCCGTCCTGGATCTTGATGTGGACGGTGAGGTAGCCGGTGTCCACATCGTAATCGGCGTCTTTTTCGAGAGGAAAGGTGAGCTTGGTGTTGCTGTCGCCATAGATGAGCTCTGCGCAGAGCGGCGCACCGGTCTGGTTTGCTTTCCGCACCAGCAGCAGCACGGCGGCTGCGGCCAGAATGACGGCAGCAAAGACCAGATCCATCAGCAGTTTTTTGTGTTGTTTCATAAAAAATTATCCTTTGAGCGGGATCTGCTCCAGCTCGGCCAGCCAGAGCGCGGCGGCTGCGTCGCTGGGCATCCGCCAGTCGCCCCGGGGCGAGAGGGTGACGCTGCCCACCTTGGGGCCGTCGGGCAGGCAGCTGCGCTTGAACTGCTGGGCGAAGAACCGCCAGTAGAAGTTGCGCAGCCACTTATAGAGCACTTCGTCCGGGTACTCGGTCCGGTCTGCGAAGGCCGCTTTCGCCAGCCGGAATATTTTCGACGGGCCGAAGCCGAAGCGAAGAACATAATAAAGGTAGAAGTCGTGCAGCTCATAGGGACCCACGAGGTCTTCCGTCTTCTGAGAGATCTCGCCGTCCTTGGCAGGCAGCAGCTCCGGGGAGACGGGGGTGTCGAGGATGTCCAGCAGCACCCGGCGCAGCTCGGCGGAGGCAGCAATGTCGGCCTCATACTGGACGAGGTGGCGCACCAGCGTCTTGGGGACACCGGCGTTGACGCCGTACATGCTCATGTGGTCGCCGTTGTAGGTGGCCCAGCCCAGCGCCAGCTCGGAGAGGTCGCCGGTGCCGACGACGAGGCCGCCGGTGCGGTTGGCAGTGTCCATCAGCTCGAGGGTGCGCACACGGGCCTGTCCGTTCTCGAAGGTGACGTCCAGCACGCTCTCGTCCTGACCGATGTCCTTGAAGTGGCTGTGGACGGTGTTGGCGATGTCGATCTCGGTAAAGCTGACGGCCAGCTCGTCGCATAAGATCTCCGCATTGCTGCGGGTGCGGTGGGTGGTGCCGAAGCAGGGCATGGTCACGGCCAGCACATCGCTGGTGGGGCGGCCCAGCTGTTTCATGGCGCGGACGGCCACCAGCAGAGCGAGGCAGCTGTCCAGACCGCCCGAGATGCCGATGACCGCCGTCTTGGCGTGGGCGTGCTCGAGGCGCTTGGCGAGACCGTCGGCCTGCATTTTCAAGATCAGCTCACAGCGCTCAGCCCGGCGGCGCTCATCGTGGGGGATGAAGGGCGTGGGGTCTACCCAGCGGGAGAGCTTGGTCTCGGTGAGGGCAAGGTCGAAATCGACGGTCAGATACCCCTCGGCGCTGGGCTCGAAGCTGGTGTTGCGCGCCCGCTCCGACTCCATCCGCTGGCAGTCCAGCTCCGTCTCAGCCCAGCCGCCCTCGAAGGGAGACGTCTCGGCGAGGATGGTTCCGTTCTCGGCGATGAGGTCGTGGCCGGCGAAGACCATGTCCTGGGTGCTCTCGCCGTGGCCGGCAGAAGCGTACAGGTAGCCGCAGAGCAGGCGGGCGGACTGGTTCGACACCAGCGCCCGGCGGTACTCGGCCTTGCCGACCGTCTCATCGCTGGCCGAAAGGTTCGCAATGACGGTGGCACCGGCCAGCGTGTGGAAGGTGGAGGGGGGCAGAGCGCTCCACAGGTCTTCGCAGATCTCCACGCCCAGAACGAAGCTGGGCATCTGGCGGCAGCGGAAGAGCAGAGATGTACCGAAAGGCACCTCCTGCCCGCAGACCGTCACATTTTCCACCTCAGTGCTGCCCGGGGTGAACTGGCGCTTTTCGTAGAACTCGCCGTAGTTGGGCAGGTAGGTCTTGGGGACAAGGCCCAGCAGACGCCCGCCGCAGAGGACGGCGGCGCAGTTGTACAGCTTGCCCCGCACCAGCAGCGGCAGGCCCACGAGGGCCACGACATCCAGCTCCCGGCTGGCGTCCAGCACGGTCTGCAGGGCGTCCAGCGCGCCCTGCTGCAACGTGCGCTGCAAGAACAGATCGCCGCAGGTGTAGCCGGTGAGGCAGAACTCGGGGAACACCGCCAGCCTGACGCCGCGGGCCGCAGCGTCCTGTAGCTGAGATACGATTTGGGAAGCGTTATAATTGCAGTCGGCCACCCGCAGTGAGGGCGAGAGGGCGGCTGCTTTCAAAAAACCATCTTTCATCGGAGGATTTCACATCCTGTCTGTTGAATTAAGGCCCCGGCGGAGACGTGCTCTGTGGGGTTTTGTTCAGTATACCACAAACCGGCCCAAACGAAAAGTGACAGTGTGGTTAAAGAAACAAAAAACGCTGCCTGCACACCGCAGACAGCGCTGAAAACAAAAGATGGAAAACGAGATAGACCGTAAGCCGGGTTCTGTATTAAACGACGATCTGTCTA
>OLQH01002295.1_pt1 | contig 11402 bp, 9 predicted proteins | sample 1672671 | NCBI WGS metagenome assembly OLQH01 (sample SAMEA3136712, study PRJEB25190) | human gut metagenome
TCTGCAGGTATATTACGGCATGATCCAGGCTCTAAAGGGAATCTCTTTTCAAGTGGAAGAGGGAGAAGTAATCGCCCTGATCGGTGCCAACGGAGCGGGAAAGACGACAACGCTTCACGCGGTTACCGGGCTTTTGCCGGTAAAGGCAGGGGAAGTAAAGCTGGGAGGAACAGATATTCTGAAAGTTCCGTCCCATAAAATTGTGAGTATGGGAATGGCTCACGTGCCGGAGGGACGCCGGGTGTTTGCCCAGCTCTCTGTCTATGAAAATCTGCGCATGGGCGCTTACACGAGAAAAGATAAGGAAGAGTTTCACAGAACGCTGGAGATGATCTATGAGAAATTCCCACGGCTTCAGGAGCGGCGCAATCAGCTGGCAGGAACCTTATCCGGCGGCGAGCAGCAGATGCTGGCTATGGGGCGGGCGCTGATGTCCCAGCCGAAGATCATCCTGATGGATGAGCCCTCTATGGGACTTTCTCCTATCTTTGTAAATGAGATATTCAAAATTATTCAGGAAGTGAGCGCAGCAGGCGTGACGGTGCTTCTGGTGGAACAGAATGCGAAGAAAGCGCTCTCCATCGCAGACCGGGCGTACGTGCTGGAAACGGGAAATATAGTTCTGGAAGGAAAGGCGTCAGAACTTCTGAATGATGAGTCGATCAAGAAAGCATATCTGGGTGAATAGGGGGGATTTACAGTGGAAAATGTGGTAATTACCATCGCCCGCCAGTATGGGAGCGGCGGACGGACGATCGGACGTATGCTGGCAAAGGAATTGGGGATTCCGTTTTATGACAGGGAGCTTCTGGAGATGGCTTCCGAGGACAGCGGGATCCATGTGAAATTCTTCGGAGCTGCAGATGAAAAAGTAAAGACGGCGGCCAAATTAAAGGGCACAAAGGTTTACAGCGGAGAACTGCTCTCACCGGAGGACAGGGCCTTTGTATCAGATGACAACCTGTTCAATTATACAGCCAAGACGATCAAGCACCTGGCAGAACAGGAGTCCTGTGTGATCATCGGCCGCTGTGCAGATTTTATCCTGAGGGATTACCCCAATGTGGCAAGTGTGTTTATCCATGCTTCCGAGGAGTTCTGCCTTCAGCAGGCGATGGAGCGGAACAGCATGAGTACCCGGGAAATGCAGAAATTCATTGAGCGGACCGACAAATACCGCGGGGATTTTTATGAGCATTATACGGGACACAAGTGGGCGGATCTGCGCAACTATGATCTCTGTCTGAACAGCGGAAAACTGGGATTTGAGAAAACGGTGGAAGAGATCAGAGCCTATTTAAAGGTGCGTTTCGGAAAAGAGGAAGAGGATTAATAGACTGGGGCGCGCAGCATATAAAGAGGAAAGCGGATGCAGGAGTTTGCATCCGCTTTCCTCTTTCTGAGGGGGAACGCTCTTTTGGTTTCTATTCTTGACAGCAAATTCTGCATACAGTACTATTTTAGAAGGAGTGAATAAAAATAAGGCGTATGTAAGATGAGGTGGATAATGAAGAAAAATGATCTGCTCCACGGCGGTATTCTGGCGATTCTGTTTTTTGCCGCCTGGTTTCTTCTGGGAGAAGATGTGATTCCGTTTTTGAGCTGGTGGGTTATGCTGCTGGCGCTGGGCCTGGGATTCTGGCCCCTGACATCCCGGATCTTTTCCGGGTTTGCGGACAGGGGATGGCTGTTTTCCAAGGTGCTGGGTGTTGCGGTGGCCGGCTATGTCATGTGGCTTTTGAATACGCTTCATATCGTAAAGTTCAGAAATCTGGCCTGCATTCTGACAGCGGCTGTCTGTATTTTGGCGAATCTGTTCTGGATGAAAAAGAAGAAGGCGGTGATTGAGGCCAGAAGAAGCCTGGTGCTGACGGAGGAATGTCTCTTTCTGGCTCTCTTTCTTCTGTGGACGTATCTGGCGGGATTCCGGCCGGAGGCCTACGGCACCGAGAAATTTATGGATTACGGGTTTATGGCCACGATGATGCGGGGAGATTACATGCCTGCGGAAGATCTGTGGTATGCGGGGGAACAGCTGAATTATTATTACGGCGGCCAGTACTACGCCGTCTTTCTTACCCGTCTTACCTTTACCAGGATCCAGGAAACGTATCACCTCATGCGGACGATGGTGGCCGCGTTTGCCTTTGTCCTTCCCTTTTCTTTGGTGCGGCAGATGCTGGAGGACAGGTGGAAGGAGAAAAAGAGAAGGCTGGCGGCGGCCGGAGGCGTGCTGGCGGGAACGGCAGTCTCCCTGGCCGGAAATATGCACTATGTGCTGTTTGGAAAACTGATTCCCTGGATCCGGGAGATTTTCCAGATTCCTTTTGACGGGAAAGAATACTGGTTTCCCAATTCGACCCGGTATATCGGCTACAATCCGGAGGTGGTCAATGATAAAACAATTCATGAATTCCCCTCCTACTCCTTTATTCTGGGGGATCTTCATGCCCATGTGGTGAATCTGATGTTTGTACTTCTGGTGGTGGGGATTCTCTACACCTGGCTGCAGCAGCGCCGGGAGGCAGAGGACAGGCCAATGCTTCTTGTCAGAGGACTCAGGCAGCCGCAGATCTGGCTTTTGGGATTCTTTATCGGAATTTTCCAGTGGACAAATTACTGGGATTTTGCCATTTATTACGTAGTTGGAGGAGCGGTGCTGGTGCTTACGCTGATCCGGGCGCATGGAAAGAAGATCGGAAAGATTTTCTCCAACACGGTTTTCTATGCGGCAGTGATCCTGGTCTTTTCCTGGATCGTGATTCTGCCCTTCACTCTGCGTTTCGAGACGATGTTTCTGGGGATCGGGATTGCAGAGCGCCACTCGAAGCTGTACCAGCTGGCGATTCTCTGGGGCCTTCCCGTGGCTGTGGGAATCCTGCTCCTTGTGTGGGCAGTGACAGAGCACAGAAAGGAACGCAAAAAGGGAGAACGGCTCGTGACTTTTTTCCGGGAACGGCCTCTTCCGGAACTTTTTGCAGTGATCCTCACACTCTGTGCCATGGGACTGGTGCTGCTTCCCGAGCTTGTGTATGTGAGGGATATTTATGAGGAAAATTATGCCCGCTCGAATACCATGTTCAAGCTGACGTATCAGGCCTTTACTCTTTTTGGGATTGCTATGGCCTACACCCTGACCAGTCTTCTGGCACAGAAGGGGAGGAAGGCGCTGCGGGCGCTTTCCGGGATCTGTTTGGCACTTTTCCTGTGTACCACGGGATATTTTGTTACTTCTGTTCATGCCTGGTTTGGAAATGTCTGGGATCCGAAAGGATATCAGGGACTGGATGCCACCGCCTTTCTGGAGAAGGATTTTCCGGAGGATGCGGGGGCGATCCGCTGGCTGCAGGAGACTGTAGAAGGGCAGCCGGTGGTGCTGGAAGCCCAGGGAGACAGTTACAGTGACTGCGAGAGGGTATCCGCCATGACAGGGCTTCCCACTGTGGCGGGCTGGTATGTCCATCAGTGGCTCTGGAGAAATGATCTGGCAGAGTTAAACGGCCGGGTCGAGGATGTGGAAAATATCTACACCGGCACAGATCCGGTTTTTGTGAAGGAACTTTTGGACCGGTACCAGGTGGAATATATCTTTGTGGGAAGCCAGGAACGTCAGGAGTATCCGGAGATTAACGAGGCGCTTTTGAGAGAACTGGGAGAGGTGGTGTACCAGGGGACAGGAGCGGAAGCCTACGTGATACAGGTACGGGATTAAATACAGGATTTCAGAACGGCCGCGTTGCATTTTCAAGTGAGAATGTTATAATGAGAACAAGCGGCGGCGGAAAAGGAGAAGGAAAAATGCTCAGAGGAAAGACAGTGCTTTTGGGAGTGAGCAGCAGCATTGCGGCATACAAGGCGGCGGCTCTGGCCAGTCTTTTAAAGAAACAGGGGGCTTCGGTCCATGTGATCATGACGAAAAATGCCGTGCAGTTTATCAGTCCGCTCACTTTTGAGGAACTGACGGGAAACCGCTGTGTGGTGGATACTTTTGACCGGAATTTCACATATCAGGTAGAACATGTGGCGCTGGCAAAACAGGCGGATCTGGCTATCGTAGCTCCGGCCACGGCCAATGTCCTGGCGAAACTGTCCTGGGGACTGGCTGACGATATGCTGACAACGACACTGCTGGCCTGCCGCTGTCCCCGGCTTGCAGCGCCGGCCATGAATACGGCCATGTATGAGAATCCGGTGACTCAGGATAACCTGAAAAGGCTGAAAGAATATGGATGGACCCTGCTTGAGCCGGCGGTGGGGCTTCTGGCTTGCGGAGATGTGGGAGCGGGGAAAATGATGGAACCTGCGGATATGATCCCTTTTATTCAGAGGGAGCTGGCTTTTGAAAAGACGATGGCCGGGAAAAAGGTGCTGGTTACGGCAGGCCCCACCCAGGAGGCCCTTGATCCGGTGCGCTATATCACCAATCATTCCACCGGGAAAATGGGTTATGCCATTGCCCGGGCTGCGGCTATGAAAGGCGCCGAGGTTACCCTGGTGAGCGGTCCGGTGGCGCTTCCCGCCCCTCCTTTTGTGGAGCGGGTGGATGTGCAGTCGGCCAGGGAGATGTTTGAGGCGGTGACCGGAAGAAGCGGGGAACAGGATATGATCATCATGGCGGCTGCCGTGGCGGATTACCGGCCGGCTGAGGTCAGCAAAGAAAAAATAAAGAAAAAAGATTTTTCTTTAGAACTTTCGCTGGAGAAGACAGACGATATACTGAAATATCTGGGGGAACATAAAAATCCGGGCCAGCTGCTCTGCGGCTTTGCCATGGAGACCCAGAATCTTCTGCGTAATGCCAGGGAAAAACTGGTGAACAAGCATCTGGATATGATTGTGGCTAACAGCCTTAAGGTAGCCGGAGCTGGATTTGCCGGAGATACCAATGTGGTGACCCTGATTACGGATAAAGAGGAACAGCCGCTGGAACTTATGACCAAGGACGAGGTGGCTGTCCGGATCCTGGACAAACTTTTGTCCATGTAACAAAATTCAGGCATTGTATCCCCGAAGGAGGGGAACAGTAGCAAGGAGGAAAAAATGAATACTGTAACCGCAACAAGCAACACGAGAAACCGTCGTCTTGTAAAGGGAGTGACTCAGGTGGCACTATTCGCTGCACTGATTATCCTGATGGCATTTACGCCATTTCTTGGGTATATCCCCCTGGGATTTACGAGGGCGACCACACTGCACATTCCGGTAATCCTGGCATCGCTTCTGCTGGGGCCGAAAAAGGGAGCCCTTCTGGGAGGCGTTTTCGGCATGACCAGCCTGATCAATGCCACGGTAAACCCGACGCCGGCATCTTTTGTCTTCTCTCCCTTTTATTCTCTGGGAGAATTCAGCGGAGGCTGGGAGAGTCTGGTGATCTGCTTTATTCCCAGGATTCTAATCGGGATCGTGCCCTGGTTTGTCTACCGGGCGGTGCAGAGCGTTCAGAAGAAGAGCGGGGTAAGCCCTACAGGGCTTGTACTTTCGGGAATCGCGGGTTCGCTTACCAATACGCTTCTGGTAATGAATCTGATCTTTTTGTTTTTCCGGGACTCGTATGCGGCGGTAAATGAAGTATCAGCCTCGGCCGTTTATGGATTTATCCTTTCTGTTATCGGGATCAACGGGGTTCCGGAGGCCATTGTGGCGGGAATTCTGGTTCTGCTGATCGGAAGGGTGCTGATGAGAAAAAGTGTAAAGCAGCGTCTCGGCATTGAGTAGGCGCTGGGGATGGAGAACGTATGATATTAACCATTGATATCGGAAATACAAATATTGTGGTAGGCTGTATTGACGATGAGAAAACCTATTTTATCGAACGGCTTTCTACCGTAAAGACGAAAACAGAGCTGGAGTACGCCGTGGACATCAAGACGGTTCTGGAGATCTATAAGATCGACAGGAAACAGATCCGGGGCGGGATCATTTCTTCCGTTGTCCCTCAGATCACCAATATTATGCGGGAAGCGGCGGAGAAAATCATACGCCGTCCGGTGAAGGTGGTGGGTCCGGGGCTTAAGACGGGGCTGAATATTCTGATGGATAATCCGGCGCAGCTGGGGAGCGATCTGGTGGCAGATGCGGTGGCAGGACTGGAGGAATACCCGGTGCCGCTCATTATCTTTGATATGGGGACAGCTACTACCGTCTCTGTTATAGACAGCAGAAAATGCTATATCGGAGGGATGATCCTTCCCGGGGTGATGGTGTCCTTAAACGCGCTGGCAGCCAATGCGGCCCAGCTGCAGGGAATCGGCCTGGAACTTCCCAGAAAGACCATCGGAAAAAATACGGTGGACTGTATGAAGAGCGGGATCATTCACGGGAATGCCGCCTGCATCGACGGGCTGATCCTGCGTATTGAGGAGGAGCTGGGGCAGAAGTGTACCGTTGTGGCCACAGGGGGCCTGGCGAAATCTATTGTGCCTCACTGCAAAAGGAAGGTGATCCTGGATGACGATCTGCTCTTAAAAGGACTGCTGGCTATTTACGAAAAAAATCAACAGGAGAAAGGATAAGAAAGATGAAGAGAGATACCATGTGCATACAGGCAGGATGGGAACCGGAAAACGGAGAACCTAGAGTTATGCCGATCTATCAGAGTACCACATTTAAGTACTCCACCAGCGAGGAAATGGGAAAGCTTTTTGATCTGGAAAAAGAGGGATATTTTTATTCCCGTCTTCAGAACCCCACCTGTGATCTGGTGGCGAAGAAAATCTGTGAACTGGAGGGAGGGGCGGCTGCCATGCTGACTTCTTCCGGCCAGGCGGCCACGCTTTTGGCAGTTACCAATATCTGCAGCGCCGGGGATCATGTGATCTGTGCGTCCAAGGTTTACGGAGGAACGTCCAACCTGCTTGCCGTGACGCTGAAGCGCTTCGGCATTGAGACCAGCCTGGTGGATCAGGATCTGCCGGCAGAGGAGATTGAGAAGTATTTCAAACCGAACACAAAGGCAGTGTTTGCGGAGACGATCTCCAATCCGGCAGTGGTAGTGCTTGATATTGAGAAGTTCGTGAAACTGGCGCACAGTCACGGAGTTCCCATGATCTGCGACAATACCTTTGCCACCCCCATGAACTGCCGTCCCTTTGAGTTTGGTGTGGATATTATCACACATTCTACCACAAAATATATGGACGGGCATGCCATGGCGGTGGGCGGATGCATCGTGGACAGCGGAAATTTTGACTGGGAAGCGCAGGGGGACAAATATCCCGGGCTGACTACTCCGGATGATTCTTATCACGGAGTGATCTATACAAAAAAATTCGGAAAAGGTGCATATATCACCAAGGCTACGGCTCAGCTGATGCGGGATATGGGAGCCTGCCAGTCTCCCATGAACGCCTTTCTTACCAATATTGGTCTGGAAACGCTTCATCTGCGCGTTCCGCGCCACTGCGAGAATGCTCTGAAGGTGGCGGAGTATCTGGAACATCATGAGAAAGTGGACTGGGTGGAATATCCGGGACTTAAGAGCAGCAAATATTATCCGCTGGCACAGAAGTATATGCCGTCCGGAACCTGCGGTGTTCTCTCCTTCGGCCCCAAAGGGGGAAAAGAGGGAGCTATGCGCTTTACCAACGCGCTGAAGCTGGTGTCCATCGAGACCCATGTGGCAGATTGCCACACCTGTGTCCTTCATCCGGCCAGCCATACGCACCGGCAGCTCAATGAGGAACAGCTTCTGGAGGCAGGGGTTCTGCCGGAACTGATCCGTTTGTCAGTGGGAATTGAGGATGCGGAGGATATTATCGCAGATCTGGAACAGGCATTACAGGAAGTCTGAGAAAAAATGAGGTGAAAAGCGTGGAGGAGACAAAACTGGCCCGGATGCTTGAGGAGAAAAAAGCCGAGGGGATCCTGGTGACCGATCCTTACAGCATCCGCTATCTGAGCGGTTTTTCCGGGGGAGAGGGAGCACTCCTTCTGACAGAAGGAAAACAGATCCTGATTACAGACTCCCGCTACACAGAGGCGGCGGGCAGGGAGACGGATTTTCAGATCGAGGAGGAGAGCAGAGAAAGGCGAAGAGGGCAGATTCTGAAAGAGCAGGTAAAGGAGCAGGGGATCAGAAGTCTTGGCATTGAGGACGGGACGATTACTCTCCGGGAATATCGGGCGCTTCAGGAAGACCTTGCCGGTGTTACTTTTCTCCCGCTGGGAACTGCTCTGGAAGAATTGCGGGCAGTGAAAGCCCCCTGGGAACTGGAGCGGATCCGCCGGGCGGAAGCGATCGGTGATGCGGCTTTTGCCCGGGTGCTTCCCCTTCTGAAACCGGGTCTTACTGAGCTGGAGGTGGCCGCAGAGCTGGAATATCAGATGAAGCTTCTGGGGGCAGAAGGCTTAAGCTTTGATACCATTGTGGCTTCCGGCCTTAACTCTTCCATGCCCCATGCGGTGCCGGGAGAAAAAAAGCTGGAGGCGGGGGACTTTGTAACCATGGATTTTGGCTGCCGCTATCGGGGGTACTGTTCCGATATGACCCGCACGGTCGTGCTGGGGAAAGCCGGACAGAGGCAGAAAGAGATCTATGAGACGGTCCGGAAGGCGCAGGAGGCAGCTCTCCTGGTGATCCGGGCGGGAATCCGGGGAAAGGAAGCGGATCAGGCTGCCAGGAAGGTGATCGAAAAAGCTGGTTACGGCGCTTTCTTCGGTCACAGCCTGGGTCACAGCCTGGGACTGTTTATCCATGAACAGCCTTCCCTTTCCCCGGCGTCGGAAAAGATTCTTATGCCGGGGATGGTGGAAACTGTGGAGCCGGGAATCTATGTGCCCGGGTTTGGCGGCGTGCGGATCGAGGATCTGGTGCTGGTGACGGAGACAGGGTGTGAGAATCTTACTTCGTCACCGAAGGAACTGATGGAATTATAGAGGGTTTTTACGGGGGTAAAAAACAAAAAACAGGAGGATGTTACAATGGGGGATGCAGCAAAAACAAAACAGGATATTTTGGAGGGAAAGACGGCTCTGGGGATTGAGTTTGGTTCTACCAGGATCAAGGCGGTACTGGTGGATGAGACTCATGCGCCGGTTGCTTCCGGAAGTTATGACTGGGAAAACAGTTTGATCGATCATATCTGGACGTACTCGATCGACGAAGTCTGGATCGGACTTAAGTCATGCTATGCCAGCCTGGCGGAGGAAGTGAGGGAACGGTACGGGGTGCCTCTTACTTCCGTAGGGGCTCTGGGAATTTCCGGCATGATGCACGGCTATATGCCGTTCGACCGGGAGGGAAAACTGCTGGTTCCCTTCCGCACCTGGAGAAATAATATTACCGGAGAAGCTTCCCGGGTGCTGACGCAGCTGTTCGGCTATCAGATCCCCCAGCGCTGGAGTATCGCCCACCTGTATCAGGCAATTTTAAACGGGGAACCTCACGTGAAGGAGGTAGATTACATAACTACGCTGGCAGGATATGTCCACTGGAAACTGACAGGGCAGAAAGTTCTGGGTGTGGGGGAGGCCTCCGGTATGTTTCCCATTGATACAGAAGAAAAAACGTTTAATCGGAGGATGATCCGCCAGTTTGATGAAAAGGTGGCGGAGAAAAACTTCCCCTGGAAACTGGAGGAGATCCTGCCGAAGGTTCTGACGGCGGGGGAGAGCGCCGGGACACTTACAGAGGAAGGAGCCAGACTGCTGGATGAATCAGGAACTCTTCAGGCCGGGATCCCCTTATGTCCGCCGGAAGGCGATGCGGGAACGGGTATGGTTGCTACAGACAGCGTTGCCCGCCGTACCGGAAATGTTTCCGCGGGTACCTCGGTGTTTGCCATGGTAGTTCTGGAAAAGGAACTCTCCCGGGTTCACGAAGAGCTGGATCTGGTTACCACGCCCGCCGGCGATCTGGTGGCTATGGTACATTGCCAGAACTGTACCTCCGATCTGAATGCCTGGGTGAATCTTTTTGAGGAATTCGCCCGTTCCTTCGGGATTGAGGCGGATAAAAACAGATTGTTCTCTGTGCTGTACAACAAGGCACTGGAGGGAGATGCAGACTGTGGAGGGCTTCTGACGTATAACTATTTCTCCGGAGAGCATATCACCGGATTTACTGAGGGAAGACCGCTTCTGGCACGGCAGCCGGACGGCAGGTTCAGCCTGGCAAACCTTATGCGGGCCAATCTGTTTACCGCTCTCGGTTCGCTGAAGATCGGCCTTGATATTCTTCTGAAAGAAGAGCATGTACAGATTGATTCCATGCTGGGGCACGGAGGTCTCTTTAAAACGAAAGGCGTGGGACAGAAGATTATGGCGGCAGCCATCGATGCACCGGTGTCTGTGATGGAGACAGCCGGAGAGGGCGGCGCCTGGGGGATTGCGCTTCTGGCTGCTTACAGGAAAAACAGGGAGGAAAATGAGGATCTGGATTCCTACCTGAAGACGAAAGTATTTGCAGGACAGTCGGGCAGCTGCCTTGATCCGGAGCCGGAACTGGTGGAGAGCTTTAATCTTTTTATCGAGCGTTATAAGAAGGGGCTTCCCATCGAGCGGGCGGCAGTGGAACATCTCGCCTGAGGATGGACTAAGGGAGAAGAAAAGTAAAAATTTAGAAAAATATCCGTACAGTTTTCATGGAATCTGTGCGGATATTTTTGTATTGACAAGAGCTTTTTGACTTAGTACAATTACTAATAAGTAGAGATTGTTTTATAAATCTTACTTATAAGAATGATTAATAAATAACCATAAGAAAAGGAGAAAGACCATGGCAAAAGTTGGAATTGTGATGGGAAGCGACTCTGATATGCCGGTGATGAGCAAAGCGGCCGACATGCTGGAGAAATTTGGTATTGAATATGAGATGAAGATTATTTCTGCACACCGGGAGCCGGATGTGTTTTTTGAGTATGCGAAGACTGCAGAAGAAAAAGGCTTTAAGGTGATCATTGCAGGCGCAGGCATGGCAGCTCACCTGCCGGGCATGTGCGCGGCAATTTTCCCCATGCCGGTGATCGGAATCCCCATGCATACCACTTCTCTGGGAGGACGGGATTCTCTGTACTCCATCGTGCAGATGCCCTCCGGCATTCCGGTTGCCACTGTTGCCATTAATGGCGGAGCCAACGCGGGAATCCTGGCTGCCAAGATCCTGGCAACCTCCGATGAGGAGATTCTGGCAAAATTAAAAGCATACAGTGAGGAAATGAAGGAGCAGGTTGTGGCAAAAGACGAGAAGCTGCAGGAAGTGGGCTATAAAGCTTACACAAAATAAATCACAAGGATCTGGAGGAAATTATGGATTACAAGAATGCGGGCGTTGATATTGAGGCCGGTTATAAATCAGTAGAACTGATGAAAGAACATGTAAAGAAGACCATGAGAGAGGAAGTGCTGGGCGGTCTGGGCGGATTTTCCGGAGCTTTTTCTCTGAAGAAGATCAAGGAGATGGAGGA
>OLQH01002296.1_pt1 | contig 11397 bp, 9 predicted proteins | sample 1672671 | NCBI WGS metagenome assembly OLQH01 (sample SAMEA3136712, study PRJEB25190) | human gut metagenome
ACTCTTCGCCGACCTCGGCCTGAATGCCGAAGGCATCGCCGCTACGGTGCGCGAGCAGCTGAAAATGAAGAAACGATCTGGCGTGGACGAGATGATTGAGCTTGCGAAGAAGCATGCAGGCAGTCCCATGGCCGATCTCACCGATCGGGAGATTCGCGATTTTAACGAAAGCCGATATGAGTAGCTCTCTCGCTCTCTCGACAGTGTAAGAGCTACTACCGTTCGTAGATGTAGTCGAAGTTGAGGAGTTTCTTGTAAGAGTCGAACATCTGGTGCGGCCCTAAGGTCGCGGTGCGCGAGCAGCTGGGCTAATTCCTGCTGCCGAAGTCTCGTATTTCAAGACTCGGATAATTTTTTGAGACTGTCCAAGTGTCGTCTGGGGTATCCTCCGGCGCTCTTTTTCACTATTTCCAAAATAGGATAAATAAAGCGATTGAGTGTCATAGGTAACTATGTTACTATGCAGCTATGATGATACGGCCGAATCAGAAGAGGCCGAAGGGGGAGGAGCTGCTCGGGACTGTCGGTTGCCGTGCACAGCAACACATCGCGATTTCGGGCATTCCTCCTTTCCTTCGGCGGCTAACGTCATTAAGGAGGAGAGATGAGTCAAAGTCTGACAAGACGTCGGTTCTTCGAAGGGGCTGCGGCACTCGGCGCGCTGGCCGCGCTCAGCGGATGCTCCCCGAAAGTAAGCGAGAGCGAGGATCTTGCCGACACGGGGGAAGCTCCCGAGATTGAAGCAATCAATCTGGATGAGTACGAGGTCAAGCACTCCTGGTGCTACATGTGCGGCCCGGCCAAGACGATCTGTTCGACCCTCTGCTACCTCAATCCCGAGGGGCGCTGGGTGCACGTCGAGGGCAACCCCGTCGCGGGCAACAACTGGGGCTACGGCTGCAAGAGCCTGTGCGCCAAGGGCAATTCCGCCATGCAGACGCTGTACAACCCGGCTCGCCTGGAGTACCCCATGAAGCGTGTGGGCGAAAAGGGCGAAGGCAAGTTCGAGCGCTGCACCTGGGAAGAGGCCCTCGAGGGAATCGCGGCCAAGTTGCTTGAAAACCGCGAAAAGTACGGCCCTTGGTCTTACGCGGCCCTTTCCCCACAGCAGTGCAACTTCATCAGCTCCATCGGGCGTCGGTTCATGTACGTATACGGCAGCCCGAATTACCTTCACAGTGCCATTTGCCAGAACCAGATCACGGTGAGCCGGCATCTGAGTATCGGCAAGAAGACCGATTGCTACCCCTATCAGCTCGGCAAGACCAAGCTGTTGGTGAACTGGGGCGTGAACGGCGAGAACGCCGATGTGAACAACACCAACGACAAGGCGAACCCCTACCGGCGTTTTGACGCCATGGAGCAGGGCCTTGAGTTCATCGACGTGCGCCCCATGCTCGATCCCCTGGCGGCCCACGCGTCGGAATGGGTGCCGGTGCGGCCCGGCACCGATGCGGCCCTCGCCCTCGCCTTCCTCAACGTCATCATCGAGGAAGACCTCTACGACCACGATTTCTGCGAGAACTGGTGCAACGGCTTCGACAAGTTGGCCGAGCACGTGAAGCAGTTCCCGCCTTCCTGGGCCGCCCCCATTACCGGTATCTCGGAAGAGCAGATCGTGCACGTGGCCCGTCGCATCGGCACGGAGAAGCCCATGGGCGTTATGTACGGCAACGGCGCCGGCGACCAGGCGAACGACGGAAACTGGCTGAGCATCTGCCTCAACCTGCTTGTGGCCATTACGGGGAATCTGGATGTGCCGGGCGGCGGTGGCGCGGGCAAGAAGATGCCCGACCCGCTTTTCGATACCAGCAAGATCGGCAAGATCAAGCCGCTCATGGAGAAGCTGCCCGTGTATCCCGAGGACGCCGAGAACGGCTGGGCCCCGAGCGTGTCGAAGCTCGTTGCCCCTGAGTTCCCGCGCTGGTTCCAGGATCCCGAAACCTACACGGCGGACACCACTTTCAACTATCCGCGCAGCGCCTACAACCGTGCTTTCCAGGCGATCCTGACGGGCGAGCCCTATGAGTTGAAGTCCATGTTCGCCCACAGCACCAACCCGCTGTCCCAGACGCGCCAGCCGAAGATGGTGGCCGAGGCGCTGAAGAAGCTCGACTTCTTCTTCGTCATGGACACGGCGTGGAACCCCTCCTGCGACTACGCCGACTACGTGCTGCCCGCCTGCACGCGCTACGAGGACAGCTGCCAGATCGGTGTGCGCAACATGCCCGAGGGCACCTTCATCGGCATCGAGCAGCAGATTGCCGAGCCGCTCGGCGAGTCGCGCTCCGACTGGCGGGTTTACTGCGACCTGGCCATGGCCATGGGCTTTGGGGAGGATTTCTGGAACGGAGACTTTGACGAGGCCCTGCGCACCCAGCTTGAGCCCACCGGCTTCACGTTGGAGGAGCTGCGGGAGAAGGGCTACATTTTCGTGGAGCGCACCGACGGCGCCAAGCCCACGGAGCCCGAGTACCAGCGCTACGCCGAGCTGTTCGCCGACCTGCCCAACGGCAAGGTGCAGTGCTACAACGAGATCATCGGCGGCAAGCCCAACAACCGCGAGGACGGGGAGCTCGGCTACCTGCCCGTGTACGTGGGGCCGCCCGAGGGCATTGCCGAGACGCCGGAGATTGCGGCCGAATACCCGCTCATCTTCACCGACGTCCACGCCCATCGCCTGAGCGTCCACAGCTACTTCTCCAACCTGCCCTACCTGCGCGAGCGCAACCGCCTGCCCTGGGTGAAGATCAACCCGGCCACGGCCCAGCAGTACGGCATCGAGGACGGCGACTGGATGAAGATCGAGTCGCCCCACGGCTGGGTGAAGATGGTGGCCGAGTACTTCGAGGGCATCTCCCCCGAGGTCATCATGGGCAAGCGCGGCTGGTGGCAGGACTGCGAGGAGCTCAGCGAGCCCGGCTACGAGTGCTTTGACGGCGGCTCCGAGGTGAACAACCTCTACGATGCCACCATCGAGAACTTCGATGACTTCCATTCCGCGATGGCCAAGCAGACCCTCGTGAAGATCAGCAAGTGGGAGGGGTAAATCATGGCAGAACAGTACGGATTCTTCGTCGATTCGAGCCGCTGCGTGAAGTGCTGGGCCTGCGAGGTGGCCTGCCAGCAGTGGCATGAGATCAAGGCCGCCACGGTGCACCGCCGCGAGGTGCGCGAGGATGTGGAAGGCACGTTCCCCAACGTGAAGCGCACGTTCACCTCGCTCTCGTGCATGCACTGCGAGAACCCTGCTTGTGTGGAGATTTGCCCTCAGGGCGCTCTCTACAAGCGTGAGGAGGACGGTCTGGTGGTGCAGGACAAATCGAAGTGCATCGGCTGCAAGACCTGCGGTACGGCCTGTCCCTTCGGTGTGCCCGACTATTTGGAGGTCGAAGGCGGCGGCTTTCTCATGGACAAGTGCGACGGCTGCTTGAGCCTGGGTCGCGCCGCCGATGAAACGCCCCGCTGCGTGAACACCTGTCCCACCAAGGCGCTGCATTTCGGTAAGCTGGCCGACATGGAGGCCATGGCGGCCGAGAAGGGCGGCTCGCGCCTGGAGGGCGAGACCATCCCGTCGGTGTTCGTCGCTCGGCGGCAGCACTAGGGATTTGCCGAGGCTGCAACTGTCCGAGTAAGGTAAACTGCGCGGGGCTGGGGCGCTGCTCCGGCCCCGCGGCTTTGCCGATGAGGCGTCAAGGCCGCGGGTGGAAACGAGGGGAGGATGGCGGTGCAATACGGTTTCTTCGTCGACGGAACGCGCTGCGTGAAGTGTTTTTCCTGCGAGGTGGCCTGCCAGCAGTGGCATGGCCTTAAGGCCGGCACCTGGCTGCGTCGCACCGTGTTCGAAACCGTTGAAGGGAAATTTCCCTCGGTGACGCGTCGGTTCACCTCTCTTTCCTGCATGCACTGCGAGGATCCCGCCTGCGTTGCCGTGTGCCCGGTGGGGGCTCTTTCCAAGCGCGACGAGGACGGCCTCGTCGTTGTCGACAGCGCCCGCTGCATCGGGTGCCGAAGCTGCGCTCTGGGCTGCCCCTTCGACGTTCCGCGCTATCGGGAAGACAAGACGATGGACAAATGTGACGGTTGCCTGAGCCTTGGCCGCGCACCCGGCGAGGAGCCCCGCTGCGTGCTTACCTGCCCGACGCGGGCGCTGCACTTCGGCCCTTTGTCCGAGATGGAGTCGCTGGCTAGCGCCAAGGGCGGTGCGCGCATGGAGGGGGAGACCGCCCCCTCGGTGTTCGTCGCCCATCGCTTGAAGCCGACATCGGAGAGCTAATGTACGTTGGGGCTGCAACGCCCGTATTCTCAAGGAGTGATCATGGACGAGAGACTGACGGCCGCCCAGGCGCGGGAAGTCATGGAGCAGCGCGCGGCGATCTACGAATTCCTCAGCATCGCCTACGGCGAGGAGGTGCCGCTGGCCTTCCTGCGCTCGCTGCGAGAGCAAGGCCCCGCGCTCGATGGAGAGCTCGGCGACTTCGTTGCTTCTCTGGCAGGGGCCGACGATGCGGCTTTGGAGGCGGTGCGCACCGATCTGGCCGCTGAGTACGCTCGCGTATTCCTCGGCATGAGTCGGCGCCCGGTGGCTCCCTACGAGTCGGTGTACACCAGCCCGACGGGGCTTATGATGCAAGAGGCGCGCGACGAGGTGGTTGCCCTCTACCGCCGCGAGGGATTCTCGGTGGACGAGAGCATGCATCTGCCCGAAGACCACATCGCTTTCGAGCTCGGCTTTATGGCCGGCTTGATCCGCAACGCCATGGCTGCTCTTGATGCCGGCGATGGCGCCGAGGCGGAGCGCTTGGCCGCGGTGCAGGAGTCGTTTGTCGCCGATCATCTCGCGTCTTGGGTGCCCTCCCTCGCCCAGGACGTGGAAAAGCGGGCGGCAACGGGTTTCTACCGCGGCCTTGCCGCGCTGACGCGCGACTTCATCGAGGCCGAGGCTGACGATTTGGCCGCATCGCGATAGGTTCCGACGGAGCGCAACGCCATGGTCAACTCGTTCATAGCCTGGTATCTGTTCCTGGCGGGCATGGGGGCCGGTGCCTTTTTCATCAGCGCCGTGGTGGATCTGTCGCTGCGGCGATGGAGTCCCGCGTGGCTGGAAGCGGCAGCGACGGTCACCGACGGGGGCATGTACCTTGGCCCCGCCACGGTTGGCCTGGGACTTGTCTTTCTTCTGGCCGACTTGGGCTACCCCGAGCGCTCCTTCCAAGTGTTCTTCACGCCTTCGACGAGCCTGCTTACCCTTGGATCCTGGGCCATTGTCGCCTTCATCGGCTGCTCGGTGCTCGCTTTGCTTGTCGGCGGTCTTCTGGAGACGCCGTTGATGCGACGGCTCGAGACGGCGCTGCAAGTGCTGGCGACGCTGTTCGCCGCCTTCGTCATCCTGTATTCAGGTGTGTACCTATCCGCGTTTCCATCGGTTCCGTTCCTGAACAATGCTCTGGTGCCGGTCATTTTCATGTTGTCGGCACTGTCGACGGGCATGGGAATGCTGCTCATCTTCGGCTTCGTGACGCGCGACGGGGAAGACGTGGCACCGGGTGTTTCCATATGCCTGAGAGCCGACGGGATAACGGTCGCACTTAAGGCGATTGCACTGGCGGCACTGCTGCTGTGGGCTCATATGAGCTATCCGGAGAGCCTCTCGGCCGAGGCGCTTGCCATAGGACGCTTGGCGGGACTGTTCTGGTGCGGCGTCGTGGGGGCTGGGATCGTTGTGCCGGTCGCCACGGAGCTCTGGTGCGTGAGGCGTCCCCACTCGCTTTCCTATGTGGTGGGGGCCGGCGCTGCCATCGCAGGTGGTTTGTGCCTGCGCTATGCCTTCTTGCTGGCAGCTGTGCGGTTTTCCGCTGTGACCGGAGGGGCGGTGACTTTCTGGGGATGAGCAGCGCAGCGCTTCAAGCGGAGGATATCCGTGATACCATAAAGGTCATCATGATCCAAGACGCTTACGAAAAAGACGCGCCCAGCGACGCCCTCGGCTCGTTCCAGGTGGACGAGCGCTCCGGCGTGCCCATCTGGATGCAGATTCGCAAGCGCCTCGTTTACCTCATCACCTCGGGGAAGTACGCTTGCGATACGCGGTTGCCCTCCGTGCGCGAGCTGTCTGTGCGGCTGGGCGTGAACTACAACACAATCAACAAGGTGTACCAGGATCTCGAGCGCGACGGCTTCATTTTCACGAAGCGCGGCCGTGGCTCGTTTGTGGCCGATGTGAGCCGGGTAGACTACTCCGCCGACGACGGCGAGATGGAGGCCCTGGCCATGGACTTCGTGCAAAACGCGCTGTCCCGCGGCATGGAGCCTGATGACATCATCAACCTGGTGCGCGAGCAAATAGTCAGACTTGAGGAGTCCCGCTAAGGGCGTGTCCTGAGGGCTGCTCTCGCAGGCAGCGAGGGGAAGGGGATCGAACATGCGCAACAAGAATCGGAAAATCGAGGAGAAGGCCGCTGAGGGCGCTCGCAAGCCCATTGCCGCGGCACCGCCTTCGCGGGGCACCAAGACCTCGCGCAACGGTGTGTACCTGTTCTCCATTGCGGTGTTCCTCGTTGGATTTGCCGTCGTTATGGCGCTGTTCTGGTCGGCGATGTCGGTGCCGCTCATAGTGGTCGCCATGGCCGTGGGCTTCCTGCTCGCCTGCAGCATCCGCATTGCGCCCCAGTGGGAACGCGTGGTCGTGCTGCGCTTGGGCAAGTTCCATCGCATCGCTGGGCCCGGTCTGTACTTTCTCATTCCCATTGTGGAGCATGCGGCCGCCCATGTGGATCAGCGCATCATCACGACGCCGTTCACGGCTGAGGAGGCCCTGACGGCCGATCTCGTGCCGCTGGACATCGACGCCGTGCTGTTCTGGCTCGTGTGGAACCCGAAGGACGCCTGCGTGGAGGTGGAGGACTACGCCGCCGCCATCTGGTGGGCCGCCCAAACGGCTCTCCGCGACGCCATCGGCCGCATCAATTTGGCCGAGGTGGCCACGCGCCGCGAGCAGCTCGACTGCGAGATCAAGGAGATTCTGGACGAGAAGACTCGCAGCTGGGGCATCACCGTGGTGTCCGTGGAGATCCGCGACATCGCCATTCCCAAGGAGCTGCAAGATGCCATGTCCCGCGAGGCCCAAGCCGAGCGCGAGCGCAACGCCCGGCTTTTGCTGGCCGAGATCGAGAAGGACATCTCCGAGATGCTCATGGATGCATCCGAGGTGTACGCCGGCGACGCCGACGCCATGAAGCTGCGCACCATGCACCTGGCCTACGAGAGCGTGGAGAAGTCCGGCGGCACGCTCGTGGTGCCGAGCGCCTTCAGCGAGGGATTCGTGGAGGGCGGGGCCGAGAAGGCAGCCAGGGATGGCCATCAAGCGTAGATAATCGTTCGCTGTCATATGCCCCCGATATCCTGACTGATCATATCATGGTGTAAAATCCCTGTTCAGCTACTATTATTCTATAAATAGAATAATAGACTGTCATAGTCTGTCATACTTCCTTATTGATAATCATAGTGACGTATGGCAGACTATGACACAGAGGGAATCGGCCGATTTCTGATATGAGGGGGACATCTCGGAAAACGCACCGGGCGCGCCTGCGCCCGCCATGCGACCGAAGGGGACTGCCGTTCGCAGAACGCTCGCCTTCGTCCGATGCGCCCCTAGGCATTCTGCATCAAGAATGGAGGAGGAGACATGTCGGAAACGAAGAGCCCGCACGGCGGACTCACGCGCAGGAGCTTCCTGAAGACGACCGGCGCCGTTGCAGCAGCAACCGCAGCGGTGGGCTCGGGCGCGACTCTGGCTGGGCTGACGCCAGTGTCGGCTCACGCGGAGGGTGCCGCATCTGTTGAAGGCGAGCAGGTGTTTCGCAGCTCGTGTCGGGGCAACTGCGGAAGCAAGTGCCCGACACAAGTGGTCGTACGCGAAGGCAAGGTTGTACGAGTCGCATCGAGTGAGCTTCCTGGGGAAGATAATGTGCGTCGCCGCTTCTGCGTGAAAGGTTACACTCAACCCCAACGAATCTACGATCCGGATCGGCTTAAGTATCCGATAAAGCGGGTTGGGGAGCGTGGCGCAGGCGAATGGGAGCGCATTAGCTGGGACGAGGCTATTGATACCATCGCTGGAAAAATCGGTTCCGCTATAAAAGAATACGGGGGATCATCGATCGGCGTATGGTCCTCGTACGGATCGTACGGCGTGCTCAACGGTGCCATGAGCGGTTTCATGTCCGTGGGTTACGGACGCTTCATAACAGCTCTCGGAGCCACGATCTTTGGCGCTGGGGCCGACTATGCTCAAATATACGAGCAGTCTTCACTGCTGGGTGTGAGCGGAAACGATACCACCGATATCGTAAATGCTAAAGTCATCATGTCGTGGGGCGGCAACCCAGCCGAGGCGTATGTCCATGATTGGCAGTTCGTTTGCGAGGCGCGAGAAAAAGGCGCAAAGCTCATCACCATTGACCCCCAGTTTACTGCCTCTGCCATGCATTCCGATATGTATGTGCCCATTCGTCCAGGCACCGATGGGGCGCTCATGCTCGCTATGGCGAACTGGATCATTGAGAACGATCTGGTGGACGTTGCGTTCATGAAACAAAAGACCGTCTCTCCGTTGCTCATCAAAGAGGATGGCACATATCTACGCATGAGCGATCTGGGCGTGGAGCCTACGGAAGGCCCTATCAATCCCCAGACCGGTAAACCCACGGTAATCGATCTGAATGTTGTTTGGGATGCAGCTGCGGGCGGACCCCTGCCGGCGGCGAAAGCTACCGATCCTGAATTGCTTGGCAAGTACGAGGTTGCGGGCTATCAGGTTCAAACGGTTTACCAGAAGGTGAAAGACAGCATTGGCGAGTACACGGTCGGCAAGGCTTCTGAGGTTTGCGACATTCCGGTTGAAACCATTGAGAAACTGTCCCGCATCTATGCCACGGAAGGCCCAGTTGCCGTACTCACATGGCAAGGGCTTGGGCATCATGTGAACTCACACCACAACTACAAGAATCTTGCTTTCATCGCGGCACTTACGGGCAATGCTGGCAAACCCGGCGCCATGATGACGCGCGGTGGCTGCGGTATGTATCCGGTCAACACCAAAGCGTACTTTATGGGGAAACCTGGTGACAACATTACCGGCATGTATCTCCCCCAAATCATGGAAACAGGCAAATGGGGCGAGAAGGACCTGACTATTCGCGTCCTGTGGATCTGCAATGGCAATGTTCTTTCGTGCGAGTCGGGTCGCCTCGATCTGATAGAGGCGGTGAAGAAGATCGATTTCGTTGTGTGCGCCGACACGAACATGACTGACACCACGCAGTGGGCAGATATAGTGCTTCCAGTCCCTCATGCTTACGAGACGGTAGATTTCGATCCTATCTGCCCGACACCGTATCCGACACTGTACAACAAGGCTATCGATCCTCTTTACGAGTCGAAGACCGACATCGACATTCTTCGTGCCGTTCTTGGCAAATTGGGCATGGATAAAATTCTTGATAAATCCGACGAAGAATTCTTGCATTTGGTGCTCGACACGGAGGCGAATCTGAAAGCCGGCGGGGGTTACCAGGCCTTTGCCGATAACAAACTCGGTCGTAACTTTGCGTTCACGGAAGCATCGAAGATCGATACGTTCAAAAATACAGCAACACAACGCTTGCAGTACTACATCGAGAAGCCCGTGCCGCGCAATAACTTTGGCCAGAAAGTGGCTGACTATGAGCGAATTCCCTATTACGAAAACGCCAACGAGGCTTACTGGGACAATCCTTTGCGCGAGAAGTATCCCCTTATGGGTTGCAGTCAGCATCACAAATACCATGTGCATTCACAATGCGCTTACACGCCTTGGCTTCGCGAGCTCGAGCCCGAACCGCTGCTTAAGGTGAATGCGACAGACGCGAAAGAGCGGGGCATCGAGCAGGGTGACTACGTGCGTGTGTACAACGATCGCGGCTACGCGGTACTGAAGGTTTTAGTGACTGAAGGCATTATGCCCGGGGTGGTTTCTATTCCCCATGGTTTCCAGGCGGATCAGTTCGTCGAGGGCCATACGCAGGATCTTACAAATGTGTTCATGAACGACTTCTGCTCGAACAGCGCGTTCTACGACTTCCTCTGCGAAGTCGAGAAGTACGAAGGGGGTGAGCGGTAATGGCCCATTACGGAATGGTCATCGACACGTTGCGGTGCGTAGGCTGCAACGCTTGCTCTATGGCGTGCAAGATGACGAACAACCTGCCTGACACGAACTGGTGGACCCGCGTGCTCACCGAGGGCGGCGACGAAATCGACACGCCAGCGGGCATCTTTCCCGATGTGTCCATGCGCTACCTCACGGTGAGCTGCCAGCACTGCTATAACCCGGCCTGCACGAAGGTGTGCCCCGTGGGCGCCACGTACAAGGACCCGGAGACGGGCGTCGTGCGTCAGGACTACGACAAGTGCATCGGCTGCCGTATGTGCATGGCGGCTTGCCCGTACACGGGCGTACGCTCGTTCAACTGGGAGGAGCCGAAGTACCCCGTCGACCATGCTGTCGGCGATGCAGACGTCCCGAAGCACCAGAAGCATGTGGTCGAGAAATGCACCTTCTGCTACCAGCGCCTTGCCCGTGAGGAGGTGCCGGCATGCATGGAGTTGTGCCCGGCTCGCGCCCGTCACTTCGGTGACTTCGACGATCCGGATTCGGAGGTGTCGAAGCTTGTCAAAGAGCGCTCCTACGAGCAGCTGCTGGCCAGCGAAGGCACGAAGCCATCCGTGTACTACCTCGTGTAAGGGAGGGAAATCATGACTGAGAACGTATCGGCGGCCCAGCCCGCCAAGACCCCTGCTGCCAAGTTCGGCGGCAAGGGGCTCACCATCGCTATCGCGGTGGCCGCGGCCGTCACGGTGGCGGGTCTGGCCTTGTGGGTATTCCAGCTGTCCGGTGGCATGGTGAACACCAACATGCGCAATCTCGACTCGTGGGGGCTCTACATCACCATGTTCATGTTCCTTGTGGGCCTGTCCGCCGGCGGCCTCATCATCTCGAGCGCGCCGCGCGTGTTCGGGGTAGAGGGCTTCGGCGGCATCTCGAAGATCGCCGTGTGGACATCCATCTGCTGCACGGTGCTGGCCATCGGCTTCGTGGTGGTCGACCTCGGTCAACCGCTGCGCCTTTGGGAGCTGTTCGCGTACTCGAACCTGGGCTCGCCGCTCATGTGGGACATCATCGTGCTGGGCACGTACCTTATCCTGTCCATCGTGTACCTGTGGGCGATGCTGCGCTTCGAGGGCGGCAAGGGTTCCGTGACGGGCCTGCGTGTCGTGTCGGCCATCGCGCTCGTGTGCGCCGTGCTCGTGCACTCGGTGACGGCTTGGATCTTCGGCCTGCAGCAGGGACGC
>OLQH01002299.1_pt1 | contig 11386 bp, 10 predicted proteins | sample 1672671 | NCBI WGS metagenome assembly OLQH01 (sample SAMEA3136712, study PRJEB25190) | human gut metagenome
ACCTGATCAATGACTATAGCAGCGAGATCATATTCATGCATCGCCTGGATCTCAATTCTGTTATGAATGTGACGGAGGTGCCCTGCGTGATCGTAACCGACACTATGGAGGAGCCGGAACTGTTCAAGATATTGAAATGCCCGGGTGTCAAAGGCCTCTCTGGAAAGTTTGTCAGCCAGACGGATATGGATTTCGTGGAATTCAAGGAAAAATGCGGCCAGGAGGAGATTAAGATGACTTCTTTTGAAAGCATGATGGAATTCTCCCAGTTCAAGACGAATGAGCAGGGGCTGATCCCGGTGGTCGTACAGCACTATAAGACTCAGGAAGTCTTGATGCTGGCATATATGAACGAGGAGGCTTTCTATAAGACCATTAAGACGGGGAAGATGACCTACTATAGCCGCAGCAGGCAGCAACTGTGGACCAAGGGGGAGACCAGCGGACATTTCCAGTATGTCAAATCCCTGACTATCGACTGCGACTACGACACCTTGCTTGCAAAAGTGGACCAGATCGGGGCGGCTTGTCATACGGGCAATCCTACCTGCTTCTTCCAGCCTCTGGTAGGCAACGATTATGACGAGACCAATCCCCTCCAAGTATTTGAAGCGGTGTACGACACGATCGTAGACCGGAGGGAGAACCCAAAAGAGGGCTCCTATACCAACTACCTGTTTGATAAGGGAATCGACAAGATATTGAAGAAGGTGGGAGAAGAAGCCACTGAGGTAGTGATCGCTGCCAAGAACCCGAATCCGGAAGAGGTAAAATACGAGATGGCCGATTTCCTGTACCACGCTATGGTACTAATGGTTGAAAAAGGCATCAGCTGGGAAGATATCATAAAAGAACTGGCGGACCGCTAGAAACAGGAATGAACAGGCATGGGTCATGCATATACTTTCTTAGGCTATGATTGTTTCATAAGTAAGAAAGGAAGATCAGCATGAATGATTCTGAAAAACGAAGACGCCAGCTTCTGGAGGAGACCCGTTCCTTATACAGCGACAGAAATTCGCCGCCGGCAGTCCATCCAAGGTACAAGTTCGCCTACGCAAGGCTGTACGGGAGTGAGGATGAGATGGCGCCAGGCACGTTTGGTCTGCGCCTGTTCCTGTGCTTTATGCTTTTTGCGGCATTTGTAGCCATGGATAATAATGGGATTACCGTAAAAAGCGTAAGCAGCGACCGCATCGTCCAGGAGATCACGACGGATCTGGATGTGGCGGAAGTATGGAAGAACCTATAGATTTCAACATTTGTTGACACAGGAAAAAGAAATTGATATAATAGTCTCCGTGAGAGAAGAAAAAAGCGTTGATTTACTCTAATCAACGCTTTTATTATGCTAAGGAGGGTGTTAGAATGATCAAAATCTGGATAGTAGGTTCCTCCGGACAGATAGGAACTGCAATTAATGAAGTCCTGGATCCGTTAGAAGTGGAAGTCTTCAACACGGATAAGGACGAACTGGATATAACAGAAACGGACGAGGTGCTGAATTTTGGCGAGATCAACCGTCCGGATGTTATTATTAACTGCGCGGCGGTCACGGACACGGATGTATGCGAGAGGGAGCCGGAACTGGCTTTCCGCGTCAATGCGCTGGGCGCGCGCAACTTAAGCATCGTGGCGCGCAAAGTAGGGGCCAAGATGGTCCAGTTGTCTACCGATGACGTGTTTGACGGGCTGAGCAAGACTCCCTACAGCGAGTTTGACGATACCAATCCAAAGACCGTGTACGGCCGCTCTAAAAGAGCCGGGGAAAACTATGTAAAGGAGTTTACCCATAAGCATTTCATCATCAGGAGCAACTGGGTCTATGGACGAGGGAATAATTTCGTGACGAAAGTACTTGATGCGGCGGATGAGGGAAGAACGCTTGCAGTGGCATCCGACCAGTTTGGCTCTCCGACCAGCGCCAAGGATCTGGCAAGGATTATCCTGTATCTGATCCCTACCAATGAGTATGGTACCTACCACGCCACTTGCAAGGGCGTGTGCAGCCGCTATGAATTCGCCCAGGAAATCCTGAGATTTTCCGGCCGGGAAGGCAGCCTTAAGGCGGTGCCGACCAGCGAGTCGGATCTTTCTTCCGAAAGGCCTGCCTACGCGGTGCTTGACAACTTCATCCTGCGGATCATCGATGTGTACGAGATGCCGGAATGGAAGCGGTCATTGGAAGAGTATATGAAGGAAAGAGAGGAGGACTAGGATGGGAAAGACAGAAAAAGCAAAGAAGATTGGACTTACGACAAAGATTTTCATCGCCCTAATCGCGGGTGCGATATTCGGGATTATCCTATGCTATCTGGTACCTTCCGGGCATGTCAGAGATGATATCATTGTAGAAGGAATCCTATATGTAATTGGACAAGGGTTCATCCGGCTGATGAAGATGCTGGTGGTGCCGCTGGTATTCTGTTCTCTGGTGTGTGGAAGCATGGCCATCGGGGATACGAAGAAACTTGGCACGGTAGGGGTGAGGACGCTGATCTTCTATCTTTTTACAACAGCCCTCGCCATCACCGTAGCGCTGACAGTAGGAAATATTATCGATCCAGGCATTGGGCTTGATATGAGCGCGATCAAGACGAACGCTGCCGATGTGGCGCAGATGGAGGCCACATCGCTTACCGATACCCTGCTGAACATCATCCCGGACAATCCGGTCAACTCTCTGGCCAGCGGCAGCATGCTGCAGATCATCGTTTTCGCGCTGATCATCGGCGTGATATTGGCCAAACTGGGCGATCGGGCTGAGACGGTCAGCAACTTTTTCGGACAGTTCAATGATATCATGATGGAGATGACCATGATGGTCATGAGTCTGGCTCCGGTTGGCGTATTCTGCCTGATTTCCAGGACATTTGCCAATATCGGCTTTAGCGCGTTCCTGCCACTGGGGAAGTATATGATCGGGGTGCTGCTGGCTCTGGCGATCCAATGCCTTGTCGTATATCTGGGACTGCTTAAAGTATTCACGGGACTTAATCCGATCAAATTCATTAAGAATTTCTTCCCGGTGATGGCATTTGCGTTTTCCACAGCCACGTCCAATGCCACCATCCCGCTGTCTATCGATACGCTGGCGAAGAAGATGGGCGTATCCAAGAAGATCTCATCTTTCACCATCCCGCTTGGCGCGACCATCAACATGGACGGTACTGCCATCATGCAGGGCGTAGCGGTGGTGTTCGCAGCCCAGGCATTCGGAATTCATCTGACGATGACGGACTATATTACGGTCATCGGAACCGCAACGCTGGCATCCATCGGAACCGCAGGCGTTCCCAGCGTAGGGCTTGTAACCCTGACTATGGTATTCAATTCCGTAGGCCTTCCGGTGGAGGCGATCGGGCTGATCATGGGCATTGACCGTATCCTGGATATGACCAGGACGGCGGTCAATATTACTGGAGACGCTGTGTGCACGACGATCGTGGCGCATCAGAACAAGGCAATAGACAGAAGCATATTTGAAAATGCTCAGTAAAGCCGCAAACTGTCAAAGGAGAGCCTTCCGCGTGGGGCTCTCCTTTCCTTACATTGAAAATTATTTGCTTGAAGTTCTACCATAGGATGATATAATAAAAGCGTTATGTAACATGCATAAAGTATAAAGGATGAAAACATGAGAAGATTAGCATTAAGTGATGAAATATTATTAAAAATCGAAAAGCCGGCCCGCTACATCGGCAATGAAGTAAACTCGACATATAAGGATAAGACGAAAGTGGACGTCCGGTTTGCCATGTGTTTTCCGGACGTCTATGAAATTGGCATGTCCCATCTGGGAATCCAGATACTGTATGATATGTTTAACCGGCGGGATGATGTATGGTGCGAGCGGGTCTATTCTCCGTGGACAGATCTGGATGCGATAATGAGGGAGCAGAAGATTCCTCTTTTTGCGCTGGAATCTCAAGATCCTATCAAGGATTTTGATTTTCTGGGCATTACGATCCAGTATGAGATGTGCTATACGAACATTCTGCAGATCCTGGACTTAAGCCAGATTCCCTGGAAGGCCTCGGACCGGGATGAGTCAGACCCGATCGTCATCGGAGGCGGTCCATGCACTTATAACCCGGAACCGCTGGCCGAATTTTTTGACCTGTTCTATATAGGAGAAGGGGAGACGGTCTATGATCAGCTCCTGGATGCTTATAAAGAGAACAAGAAAAATGGTGGTACCAGAAAGGACTACTTAGAAAAAGCGGCTGAAATCGAAGGAATCTATGTTCCGTCCTTCTATGACGTGGCGTATAAGGAGGATGGGACGATTGCTTCCTTTACTCCGAATAATTCCCATGCCTCAGCCACGATTCAGAAACAGATGGTAACGGATGTGACCAATACCTATTATCCCAAAGCCCCGGTGGTTCCATTTATCAAGGCGACGCAGGATCGGGTCGTACTGGAAATCCAGCGGGGATGCATCCGCGGCTGTCGTTTCTGCCAGGCAGGCATGCTGTACCGCCCAACCCGGGAGAGGGACGTAGAGGTGCTGAAGGAATATGCCTACGAGATGCTGAAGAATACAGGCCACGAGGAGATATCCTTAAGTTCCTTGAGTTCCAGTGATTACAGCCAGTTAAAGGAGTTGGTCACCTATCTGATTGAAGCGTTTAAGGAGGAAGGAATCAATATTTCCCTGCCGTCCCTTCGGATCGATGCCTTTTCTCTGGATGTCATGAGCAAGGTTCAGGATGTCCGCAAAAGCAGCCTGACATTTGCGCCGGAGGCAGGCTCCCAGCGTCTGCGGGACGTGATCAACAAGGGGCTGACAGAAGAGGTGATACTGGAAGGGGCCGGACAGGCCTTTGAAGGAGGATGGAATAAGGTAAAGCTTTATTTTATGCTCGGCCTGCCTACGGAGACCGAAGAAGATATGAAAGAGATTCCGAGGCTGGCGGATAAGATCGCCCGGAGATATTACGAGATCCCCAAGGAGGAAAGAAACGGAAAATGCCAGATCACCACAAGCACCTCCTTTTTTATCCCCAAGCCATTCACTCCATTCCAGTGGGCAAGGATGTACAGCAATAAAGAGTATATTGCCAGAGCCGCCATCGTAAAGCACGAGTTCCAGGAGCAGCTCAACCGCAAGAGTTTGAAATACAATTGGCATGACGCGGAGACTACGGTACTGGAAGGGGTCCTGGCCCGCGGCGACCGGAAGATCGGGCAGGTCATTGAGGAGGCCTACCGCCAGGGATGTCTGTACGATGCCTGGAGCGAGACGTTTTGTTATGATAAGTGGATGAAAGCCTTTGAAAACACGGGCATTGATATTGAGTTTTATAACTGCCGGCAGAGAGACGCGGCGGAAATATTCCCCTGGGATTTTATTGACATCGGGGTTACCAAGGCCTTCCTCCGCAAGGAATGGGAGCGCGCACTGGCAGGAGAGGTGACGCCCAACTGCAGGATGCAGTGTTCCGGGTGCGGAGCCGCAAAGTATAAAGGAGGTGTCTGCATTGAAAGCAAGAATTAAATTTCGGAAATATGGAGTCATGAAATTCATCGGACACCTGGATATGATGCGTTTTTTCCAGAAGGCAATGCGAAGGGCCCAGATTCCCATCGCACTCAGCGGAGGGTACAGCCCTCATATGATTATGTCCTTTGCCCAGCCCCTAGGCGTTGGTCTTACCAGCGACGGCGAATATATGGATGTGGAATTAAAAGCGCCGATTGCCTCTGCCGAGGCAGTAGAACGGCTGAATAAGGCCATGGTGGAAGGCGTGGAGGTCGTAAGCTTCCGGGAGATTCCGGATGAGAAGAAGGCAAGCGGCATGACGATCGTTGCCGCCGCTGATTATAAGGTGACGCTGCTTGCGTCTTCCAGGACATCTGAGATAACAGAAGATATCCCGGATCGCTGGATCGAAAAGACGGAAGCATTCATGGGCCTTCCTGAGATCGTGGTGATGAAGAAGACAAAACGCAGCGAGAAAGAAGTGGATATCAAGCCGATGATCTATAATATGGAGGCATGCAAGGATGGATGGCATCTGTTCCTTGCGACCGGAAGCGAGCAGAACTTAAAGCCGGATCTGGTGATGGACGCATTTCTGAAGTATTGTGGAGAAGAGCCTCAGAATGTGCCGCTTCATTTCCATCGCCTGGAGGTATATGCCAGACAGGACGGAACGCCGTCAGGCTACGTAACCCTAGAATCATTGGGAAAGGAAATAAGCCTGTGATCGAATATATTCCTGCCAAGACCATCGTGATGAGGATGAAAAAGCCCGGGGAATGGTTTGGCGCTGATTATAATATGAATATCTATAAGGGCTGCTGCCATGGCTGCATCTACTGCGACAGCCGCTCCGAATGCTATGGCATCCAGGAATTTGACAAGGTCATGGCTAAGGAGGACGCGCTTCGGATCATCCGGGACGATCTGCGCCGCAAGGTAAAGAGAGGAGTCGTGGCCACGGGAGCCATGAGTGATCCTTACAATCCCTATGAAAAGGAACTGCTTCTTACCCGGCATGCCTTGGAACTGTGCGATGCGTTTGAATTTGGCATTGCCATCGCCACGAAGAGCAGCCTGCTGACGCGGGACATAGACGTTCTATCAGATATCAAGGAGCATTCCCCGGTGCTGTGCAAGGTGACCATAACCACCAGCGACGATGAACTTGCTGCCAAGATCGAGCCTGGCGTAGGCCCATCCTCGGAACGCTTCCGGATGATCCGGAGACTGTCGGATGCCGGAATCTATGCAGGGATACTGCTGATGCCGGTACTTCCTTATCTGGAGGATTCCCCGGAGAATATCCGCCAGATTGTCCAAATGGCGGCGGATGCCGGAGCCAGGTTTATCTACCCGGCTTTCGGAGTGACGCTTCGGGGCAACCAACGGGACTGGTATTACGGCAAGCTGAATGAACTATTCCCGGGACAGGGATATGTGGAGAAGTATCAGAAAAGATATGGCTCTTATTATGAATGCAGAAGCCCGAAGGCCAAGAGTTTGTGGAACGTCCTGAAAGAAGAATGCGAGAAGCATCATATTCTTTACCAGATGAAAGATATCATCCACAGCTACAGGCACCCTTATGCATACGAGCAGTTAAGCTTATTCTAACATTGCGCGGCATGCACATGCGACAGGAGGAATGATTATGAGCAAGAAGGAAGTAAAGACCAATGCCATGCGCATCTTGGACCGGCTGAAGATTTCCTATGAGTATACGACTTACGAATGCGATGAATTTACGGACGGAGTCCAGGTGGCGGACAAGCTGGGCTATCCCCATGAACTGGTTTACAAGACACTGGTAACCATTGGAAAGAGTGGCGGATACTATGTATTTGTCATTCCCATAGAGGCGGAGATAGACTTTAAGAAGGCAGCCAGAACGGTGAAGGAAAAATCCCTGGAGATGCTGCATCTTAAGGATCTGACAAAAGTGACGGGTTACATCAGAGGGGGATGCACGGCAATCGGGATGAAGAAGCAGTTTCCTACCGTAATTCAGGAAAGCGCAAAGGAACTGGAACAGATTCATATCAGCGGAGGGCGGCTTGGCATGCAGCTGAAATTATCGCCATTTGACTTGCAAAAGGCAGCAAATGCCGAATTCGCCGATGTGATACGGAGGGATTGAACCGGTGCAGATGCCGTGTTCTATGATGACCGCCCTGAAAATGTAGGAACCGCACAGAGGCTTGGAATTTAGGGAATTGTATTTCATAAAGATATTTCATTGCAGATGATGGAAAAATGATGTAATATAATAGAAGTCATTTATTGAAGTCATAGGATTAAGCAGTTTGGAGGAATACAAAAGAGATGAAGATAGTTGTAAAGTTTGGTGGAAGTTCATTAGCAAGTGCAGAGCAGTTTAAGAAAGTTGGCAAGATTATTAAGAAGGATGAGGCAAGAAAATATGTGATTCCTTCTGCACCCGGAAAACGGACGCCGGACGATACAAAGGTTACGGATCTGCTATACAGCTGCTATGGGCAGGCGATCCTGGAAGAGGACGAATGCGAGGAGAATTTTGAAAGCCTGCTTGCTGCAATAAAGAAACGGTATGAAGAGATTATAAGCGGCCTGGGGCTTACGCTTAGCCTGGATGATGAGTTCCGGACGATCCGCGAGAACTTCAGCAAGAAGATCGGAAGAGACTATGCGGCGTCCAGAGGAGAATACTTAAATGGCATAATCATGGCAGCCTATCTGGGGTACGAATTTATTGATGCCGCGGAAGTCGTCCTGTTTGACGCCGCCGGCAATTTTGACGCGGAGAAGACAGACAAGTTATTGTCCAAAAGGCTGGCGAAGACGGAGCGGGCCGTTATACCAGGATTCTACGGTTCCATGCCAGGAGGAAAGATCAAGACATTTTCCAGAGGGGGCTCCGACATTACGGGATCCATTGTCTCAAAGGCTGTCCATGCCGACCTGTACGAGAACTGGACGGATGTGTCCGGGTTCTTGATCGCGGATCCAAGGATCGTAAGAAAGCCCAAATCCATCGACGTCATTACATACAGGGAATTAAGGGAATTATCCTACATGGGCGCGACGGTGCTGCATGAAGATGCCATCTTCCCGGTCCACAAAGAAGGAATTCCGATTAATATCCGCAATACCAATTCACCGGAGGACAAAGGAACCTTGATCGTGGAGGGAACTTGCAGAAAGCCTCGGTTTGTTATTACGGGAATTGCCGGTAAGAAGGATTTTGCGTCCATTACGGTGGAAAAAGCCATGATGAACTCAGAGGTGGGATTCTGTAAAAAGGTGCTGGAAGTCTTTGATGGAAATGACATTTCCATCGAGCATATGCCATCCGGGATCGATACGATGACGATCTTCGTCCATCAGGATGAGTTCGAGGAGAAAGAACAGAAGGTAATCGCCGGAATCCACAGGGCTGTGGAGCCGGATTTCCTGGAACTGGAATCAGACCTTGCTCTGATCGCCGTGGTGGGAAGAGGAATGCGCGCGACCCGGGGAACGTCTGGAAGGATCTTTTCCGCTCTGGCGCATGCCAACGTCAATGTCAAGATGATTGACCAGGGCTCCAGCGAGCTTAATATCATTATCGGAGTAAGGAACCATGATTTTGAAACCGCAGTCAATGCAATCTACGATATATTCGTAAATACAATGATATAAAGTCTTGGGGAGGTCTAAAATGAATATTTTATTTTTCTTGAAGCCGAAAAGCGAGCTGGCATACATCTATGATTACCATACGCTGCGCCAGGCTTTGGAGATTATGGAATACCACAAGTATTCTTCGGTGCCGATCTTGAATCGGGAGGGGAAATACGTTGGCTCGATTACAGAAGGCGACGTTCTGTGGTCATTGAAGAAGCTGAATATTCTGAGCATTAAAGATGCGGAGGATATCAGCATTATGAAGATTGAACGCCGGATGGACTATCAATGCGTAACAGCTGAATCGAATATGGAGGATCTGATTGGAAAGGCGATGGAACAGAATTTTGTTCCGGTGGTTGATGATCAGGAACACTTTATCGGTATTATTACGCGGCGCGATATCATCGGCTATTACTCTGATAAAATGAAGGAATGTGACAAATAATTATGATAATAGATTTTCATACACATATGTTTCCGGATAAAATTGCAAAAGGGACCTTGGATTTTCTGGAGGGGATCTGCAAAGTTACCCCATATACAAACGGCACATACGAAGGGCTGAAGGCGTCCGGCGAAAGGGCGGGAGTTGATATCTCTGTGGCGTTGCCGGCAGTAACAAAGGTATCCCAGATACCTTCCATCAACAGGTTTGCCTCTGGCTATCTTGAGGGCCCGGTGATTTCTTTTGGCGGTATCCATCCGAAAAGCGAAAACTACAAACAAGAATTGCAGGAGATTAAGAGCCTTGGAATGAAAGGCATCAAGCTGCATCCGGACTATCAGGAAATGTATTTCAATGATATCCGTTACAAGAGGCTGGTGTCCTACGCCTCAGAACTAGGGCTGATCACTGTCGTGCATGCCGGACGGGATCCAAAGTGCCCGGAAGACGTCCACTGCACGCCTAAGATGGCGCTGGAATTAATCCGCGAGGTAGAGCCCGAGAATATGGTGCTTGCGCATCTGGGGGGCAATGAGATGTGGGATGACGTGGAAGAGTATCTGGTAGGTCAAGACGTCTACTTTGATACGGGCGTGGTACTTGGCAAGATACCGGATGAGCAGTTCGTCCGAATCGTACGGGCCCATGGCGCTGACAAGATCTTATTTGCCACCGACTCCCCATGGGCAGGGCAGAAAGAGTTCATAGAACTTCTGTCCTGCATGCCTCTTACGGAGGAAGAAAAGGATCAGATATTTTACAAAAATGCCTGCAGTTTATTAGCGATATAGCGAAAGGGAATGCCTATGAAGAAAATAGCCCCGTTATTCGTATTGATGGCCTCCGTCTTATGGGGTTCGATGGGAATTGTTACCAGATATGTGGCAGACATTGGATTTACTACGAGACAGACAGCAGCAGTCCGCATTTGCTCGGCTGCTGCTGTTTTGATATTGTTTCTTCTGATTACCGACCATCGGAAACTGAAGATTGAGAAGCAGGATTTGAAATGGTTCTTAGGAACAGGGCTGGGAAGCCTGTTCATCAATAACCTGGCTTATGCGGAGACGGTCCAGAGGGCGTCCCTGTCTGTGGCAGTGGTCCTTCTTTATACGGCTCCGTTCTTTGTCATGATCATGTCGATTCTGTTTTTCAAGGAAAAACTGACGCTTCAGAAAGTTGTGGCGCTTCTATTGTCTTTTGCCGGATGCGTGCTGGTGGTGGGACTGTCCGGAGCCAATGCAGGAAGCAATGGGGCGGTTACGCTGCTGATCGGCCTTTGTGCCGGATTCGGCTATTCCCTATACAGCATCTTCGGCAAAGTGCTGGTAGGAAAATACGATTCTCTTACCGTAACCGTATATACGTTCATCTTTTCCTCCATCGGAACGCTGATCATCTGCCAGCCGGCATCCATGGCGCAGCGCATCGTGGAAAATTCTTCCAAGATGCCTCTGGTTATCATCGGAAGCGTAGTGACGCTGGCGCTTCCCTATGTCAGCTATTCCATTGGGCTTAAGTATATGGAGAGCAGCAAGGCCTCCATCATCTCTTCTTTCGAAGTGGTGGCAGCCAGTTTGTTTGGCGTGGCGCTGTATCATGAGACGCTGGATGCGTACAATATGATAGGCATCATCTGCGTGGTGTCGGCCTTGATACTTTTGCAGGTAAATTTTCACAAGAATACTTGATTTTTGCCAATTCCTGTGATATTATATACCAGTATGCCGCACAATGAGGTCTTAAAGTTCCCGCAGGGACACCGTAATTGGCGAGTAATGATAATAGGAGGTGCCATATGTACG
>OLQH01002300.1_pt1 | contig 11384 bp, 9 predicted proteins | sample 1672671 | NCBI WGS metagenome assembly OLQH01 (sample SAMEA3136712, study PRJEB25190) | human gut metagenome
CTATGATAAGAAAGAAAATAAATCTGTAACTTTAACTTCTGCTTTGAAACGTGTAGATGCTGTTACAGAGGCTGTTTCTAAATCTGTATTGGACAACAAGTTTAAAGCTGGTTTGCAGACTTATGACAGTTCAAATGATGGTGTAGGTTTACCTGATGAAAACCCTAACCTGTCTGATGACATCAAGAAAGCTGTTGAAGATGCATCTGCTAAAATCAAATCTGGTGAAATCAAAGTTTCTGCAGAACGTACGATTGCTCCAGGAAGCAACGGTTAATTATTTCTACATATGTGATAAAGTCTCTCTTGTGAGAGGCTTTTTTTGCATGAAAGAGAGTAACGTAAAGATAAAAAAGTTATTCTTTTCCTGTCTGTTTTTGTATATTTCCTAATAAAAAATATGATATAATAAATCAGTAATAAGCAATCATTTGCGTAACTCGCCTACTACATGGAGTGTGTGAATCCTTTGTAAGATATGAGTACGCATGATTTGCTATAACGAAAACATTATTTTCGTATATTGTTTTCATGAATCTAAAGGAGGAAACCTATGACTTATGCAGTTGAACTGCTGAATATCACAAAAGATTTTCCTGGTATTCGTGCAAATGACAATGTGACTGTACGCCTAAAGCAAGGGAGCATTCATGCTTTGCTTGGTGAAAATGGTGCGGGAAAATCCACACTGATGTCCATTTTGTTTGGCTTATATCAGCCAACCAGTGGGACGATCAAGGTAAATGGCAAAGAAGTCAAGATCAATGATCCAAATGATGCAACCCAGCTAGGCATTGGTATGGTGCACCAGCATTTTAAACTGGTGGAATGCTTTACAGTTACTGAAAATATCATCCTTGGTATGGAACCTACCAAATTTGGTATGGTAGATATTAAATCAGCGGCGAAGAAAATCGAAGAATTTTCTAAGATGTATGGTTTAAATGTTGATCCATATGCCAAAATTTCCGATATTACGGTTGGCATGCAACAGCGTGTAGAAATATTAAAAATGCTCTACCGCAATGCAAACATTTTGATTTTTGATGAACCTACTGCTGTATTAACACCACAGGAAATTGAAGATTTGATGGAAATCATGCAAAAGCTGATTAAAGAAGGAAAAAGTATTTTGCTTATCACACATAAGCTGAATGAAATCAAGCAAGTTGCTGATGAGTGCAGTGTATTGCGTCGTGGAAAATATATCGGTACGGTCAATGTTGCGGAAACATCGACACAGCAAATGGCCGAAATGATGGTCGGTCGTGAAGTGAATTTTAAGGTAGAAAAAGGACCCCATGCTCCTGGTGAGGTAGTTTTGGAAACAAGACATCTGAATGTAAAAAATAGTAAAGGCGTCTTAGGACTTAAGGATTTTAATTTAAGCGTACGGGCAGGGGAAATCGTTGGTATTGCTGGTATTGATGGAAATGGACAGGAAGAACTTGTGCATGCATTAAGCGGTTTGACCTCTGTAGAGAGCGGTGAAATTCTTTTAAAGGGTGAAAATATTACCCATACAAGCATTCGTGATCGTTTTGATAAAGGAATGGGACATATACCAGAAGATCGTCATAAGCATGGACTAGTACTAGATTATAATTTAGCAGAAAATATGATTTTAAAAAATTATTTTAATAAAGATAACCAGAAACATGGTTTCTTAAAATTTGAGAACATTTATAATTATGCAGATAGATTGATTGAAAAATTTGATGTTCGTTCTGGTCAAGGGTCACATTCGATTGTTCGAGGAATGTCTGGTGGAAATCAACAAAAAGTTGTCCTTGCAAAATGGATGATGAAGGATCCTGACGTTATTATTTTTGATGAGCCGACAAGAGGTATTGATGTCGGTGCAAAAGCGGAAATATATAAACTGATGAATGAATTTGTGGCAAAAGGCAAAGCAATCATTATGATTTCTTCGGAAATGCCTGAGGCCATGGGAATGTCAGACAGAATTCTTGTTATAAGTAATCATAAACTAAGTGGTGAGTTTAATCGGGATGAGTTTAGTCAGGATTCAATTATGACTATGGCCATGCGCTATATGTAAGGAGGGAAGGAAGAAAATGAAGAAAGAAGCAACAGGAGAGAAAAGCGCAGCGATGAAAGTGCAACAACGCAAAAACTTTATTGCAAAATATGGTTCTTTGGTGGCATTGGTTGTAATGGTAATCATTATTTCTCTCGTAAAACCTAGATTTGTCAGTTTTATTAACTTGAGAAATATGTTCAGACTTGCGTCCATTAATGGATTACTTGCGGTTGGTATGACTTTTGTCTGTCTGACTGGAGGAATTGATCTTTCGGTAGGTGCTGTTATGGGATGTGCAGGTATGTATTCGGCATATTTTGCACAAGAGAGTATGAATCAACCAATGATTGTGGCTATTTTGATTGGTGTTGCAATGGGACTTGCAATAGGTATTTTTAATGGTATTTGTGTAGCTTATCTGAAAGTACCAGCTTTTGTTGGAACTCTTGGATCGATGAGTATAGCAAAGTCGTTGACCTATCTTTTGACAGATGCAAAGCCCATTCCAAAACTGACTGCAGAATTTAAATATATTGGTGGTGGAATGTTCGGTGGTGTGCTCCCTGTTCCAATTATTATATTTGCGATTATTCTGGCAATTTGTTTCTTGCTTTTGTACAAGACAAGATATGGAAGGTATGTGTTTGCAGTAGGTGGTAACGCAAATGCAGCACGAGTTTCAGGTATTAACATTAAGAGAATTATTGCATCTGTATACATCTTATCAGGTGTTTTAGCGGCACTGGCCGGTGTTATCACCTCAGCTCGTGTTACATCTGGTGTTACAAACACTGGTGAGGGATATGAGACAGATGCAATTGCTATGGTTGTTATTGGAGGAACAAGCTTGGCGGGAGGAAAAGGAAGACTTTGGGGTACTGTAGTAGGTATCTTGCTTATGGTTTGCCTGTCAAGTGGGTTGGATATGTTGGGAGTATCTGCATATTATCAGATGATGGTAAAAGGATTCGTAGTAATTCTGGCAGTAATGTTAGATGGTCTGAGTTCTGACTGATAAGATTATATAAAAGTATGAACTTTTAAGTTGTAAGACTTAAAATAAAATCCACAAAAAGAAGGAGGAAAAATATGAGAAAGTGGAAAAAATTAATAACTGTAGCTTTAGTTGCCGTGATGACATTATCATTAGCAGCATGTGGCTCAAAAGAAGAGTCTTCTGAGGGAAAAGACTCGGCTGAGAAAAAAGATGGCTACACAATCGGAGCAACTTACTACACATTGGAGACAGAGTTCTGTATGAGAATGGATAATTATGCGAAGAAGTATTGTGAAGAAAAAGGCATAAATTATACATCATACAGTGGAAACAACGATGCAAGTACACAACTGAAGCAGGTTGAGACAATGATTACAGATGGTGTTGACGCTATTATTCTTAACCCACAGGATGCAGACGCATGTGCTGCCTGTGTTGATGCAGCAGATGAAGCTGGTATTCCTGTATTTGGTGTCAACACAATGGTTAACTCTGATAAGCTTACAGCTTATGTAGGGTCTCAGGATGTTGGAGCAGGTGAGGAAATCATGCAGTTTATGATTGACTACATGCAGAAAGATGCTTTCAATATTGTAGTTCTTGAAGGACCTATGGGACAGTCAGCGCAGCTTCAGCGTTGGGAAGGTATCAACAACGTACTTGCAGACAACCCTGGAATTAAGATTTTAGCATATGATACAGCTAATTGGTCACGTTCAGAGGCTATGACTCTTATGGAGACATGGTTAACAACATATGGGGATGAAATTAATGCTGTAGTTGCTGAGAATGATGAGATGGCTCTTGGTGCTCGCCAGGCAATCGAAGATGGTGGCTATGACATTCCATGTATTGGTATCGATGGAATCACGGACGCTGTAACAGCAGTTAAAGAAGGAAGAATGATTGCTTCTGATTTCCAAGATGCTGAAGGGCAGATTTCTGGTGCTATTGATGCGGCTATAAAAGTTCTTGATGGTAAAGAGGTAGAGAAAGAAATCTGGATTCCATTCCAGATGATCACAAAAGACAATGTGGCTGATTTCGAGAACAGATATTAATTTGTGAGTTGGATGGAGGAAGGGCAGCGGCGTATAGCCCTGCTCTTTCTTTATACAATATAAGATTCTGAAGAATCATAATGTATAAAATATATTAGTTAGATGGAGGGTGTTAAAATGTTACCGAATTTTTCAAAGGAAGAGATTATGTCAATGGATTTTGGCCTGGCAGGAAAGACAGCAATTATTACTGGTGGAGCAGCGGGAATCGGAAATATGACAGCGGAATACCTGTTAAAGCAGGGAGTGAATGTTGTTTTGGCTGATATGAATCCGGGAGTGAATGATATTGCAAAAGAAATGGGCGAAGACAAAGCAATCGGTGTTGCAGGAAATGTATGTGACGCTGAGTATAGAGCATCTGTAATTGACAAGGCTGTAAAGACTTTCGGTCAGGTTGATATCCTTGTAAACTGTGCGGGAATTGTAGCGCTTGAGAGTGCTGAAATTATTGACGCAAAGGATTGGAATCGTACTATAGATATTAATCTTTCTGCAAGTTTCTTTATGGCACAGGCTGTTGGAAAATATATGATTGATAATAAGATCAGCGGAAGTATTGTTAATATCGCATCTCAAGCAGGTGTGATTGCGCTTGATAAACACGTTGCGTATTGTGCAGCAAAGGGCGGAATTATTGCTATGACAAAAGTAATGGCTATGGAATGGGGCAAGTATGGAATTCGTGTTAATGCAGTAGCTCCGACGGTTGTTCTTACAGCGCTTGGTCATAAAGCATGGGATGGTCCGGTTGGAGATGCATTCAAGAAGGAAATGCCAAGTGAGCGTTTTGCAGAACCAGAAGAAATTGCGGTGGTTATCGGTTTCCTTTGCAGTAAAGCGGCAGCTATGGTTACTGGTCATAATCTTTTGATTGATGGTGGATACACAATTAAATAAGGAGGAATCGGGGATATGCAGAGAATATTAAATAATCCTGATAATATTGTTGATGAAATGCTGGAAGGTTTTGTGAAAAATCATGGGGATATTGTTAAAACAACACAGCATCCAAGAGTAATTGCAGCAAAAGAAGCACCTATTGATGGGAAAGTAGGAGTTGTCACAGGTGGAGGTTCCGGACACAAGCCGGCATTCATCGGTTATGTTGGAAAAAACATGTGTGATACAGCAGCAGTTGGCGAGATTTGTTCATCTCCGACGGCGGCAGCTTTTTTAGACGCATTTCGAGCAGCAGATGGTGGTGCAGGAGTTGCTTGCCTGTACGGCAATTATTCTGGTGATAATATGAATGTAAAGATGGCAGTCCGTATGGCTAAAAAAGAGGGATTAAATGTAAAGACTGTTGTCGCTAATGATGATGTGGCATCTGCACCGAAGAATCAGAGAGAAAAACGTCGTGGTGTTGCCGGAGAAATTCTTATGTGGAAATGTGGTGGAGCTAAAGCCGCAAAAGGCGGAAATCTTGATGAAGTTATTGCAGCAGCACAGAAAGCAATTGATAATACAAGAAGTGTAGGAATTGGATTAACACCATGTACGCTTCCTGCAGTAGGACATCCGAATTTTGAAATTAAAGAAGGAACAATGGAAGTTGGTATTGGACATCATGGCGAGCCGGGTATTGAAGTCTGCGAACTTGAGACAGCAGATAAGATGGCAAAAAGAATGGTGGACATTGTTCTTCCAGATTATCCATTTAAGACGGGCGATGAAGTTGTTGTATTGGTTTCAGGACTTGGAGCGACCCCTGTAATGGAACTTTATGTTCTATACAATGAGATTGAGAAGATTATGGTTGAAAAAGGGATTAAAATTTACAAATCTTATGTAGGTAACTACTTTACATCTCTTGAAATGATGGGAGCAACTTTGACCGTGATGAAGCTAGATGATGAGTTAAAAGACCTTATTGATCTTGATTGTAACACAATGGGATTAAAGCAATTTTAGGAGGATAATATTATGGTAGTTAAAAATGCAAAAGGTCGTGAGATCTTACTTGCAATGGTAGGGGCTGTGCATGAAAATAAACAGTATCTCGGAGATATTGATGGTCTGATCGGAGATGGAGACCATGGGATGAATATGAATAAAGGTTTTGTTACATATGGTGAAAGACTTGGGGATAACGAGACAACATTTACGGACGGCCTTACGGAATTGGGAATGGTGCTTTTAAATGAGATTGGTGGTTCTATGGGACCAATTTACGGGACCATTTTTATGGAGATGGCGGATGCTGCTGAAGATGCAGAAGATATTACGTTGTCTTTGTTTGGAGATATGCTTGCAGCAGGTCTTGAAGGTCTGTATGGTATTGTTGATGCGAGACCAGGAGATAAAACCCTTGTAGATACATTGAATCCTTGCGTTGAATGTGTTAAGAGTGCTGCAGAAGCAGGAAAAGATTATGCTGTTGCACTAGATGAGATGCAAGAATGTGCGGAAAAGGGGAAAGAGTCAACAAAAGAGATGGTGGCAATGTATGGACGTGCCGCTAGACTTGGTGAACGTTCCAGAGGTGTGTTAGATGCAGGAGCAACTTCATGCTGTATTATTTTGAAAGCAATGGCAGATGGAATGAAAAAAGTTCTTGAATAAATAGTAGATTTGTATATAAAAAAAGGGGGGCGATGCTATATGAACTCGCAATTCATCTCTATGTGTTCTGTAGTGTGTCAGTCTTATAAGAAGACAATATCAGAAGGAAAATTGATTAGAAAGCCAAAAGGTTAGCCATCGGGTTTCATAACCCCATCGGTGCCTTTCGCAGAAAGGCGGATTATAACGATGAAAATAGCAATTGGATGTGACCCTAATGCAGAAAAGGAAAAACAAGATCTTATTAAGTTTATCGAAAGCAAAGGATTAGGTAAATGTACTGATTTCGGTAGTGAGGATCCTATTTATGCAAATGTTGCGTTTAAGGTAGGAAAGGCAGTTGCAGCAAAAGAGTATGACAGAGGTATTCTTTTGTGTGGAACGGGTCTTGGCGTATCTATCGCAGCAAACAAGGTAAAAGGTGCTTATGCAGCTCTTCTTTCAGATGTATATTCAGCACAGAGAGCTCGTTTAAGTAATGATGCCAATATTGCCTGTATGGGAGCATTTACAACAGGAAGCAAAGAACGTGAACTGATGACACAGATTTTCCTGACAAATGAGTTTGTACCGGGATGCAAATCGCAACCAAAGGTAGATGCCTTTAGAAAATATGATATGGAGCGTAAATAAATTCAATTACGGAACATACAACAAAAAGGACGAGGAACAGAAAGTTCCCGTTCTTTTTTACGTGTGACAGAGGGGAAGAAAATATAATTTTAAAAAATTTTTCATCAGAATAATCAAGAACTATACGAATGAATTTTCGGTTGCGAGATATATTTTTTACATCTATAATAATATGGAAACATTATCGAGGAAGGAGGGGAATCGGGACAATGCGGGATAAAAAATGGCATGTGTTAATTGTAGATGATGAATTTAGAATAGGGATCTTAATCAAAAAATTGATTCACTGGGATGAATTTAATCTGGAATGTGTGGATGTAGTCGATAATGGGGAAACGGCGTATGAAATCATACAAGGTGAGAAGTGTCCAGATGTGGTAATTACAGATATCCGAATGCCAAGGATTAATGGACTGGAACTGATCGCTATGACAAGAGAGAGTTATAAAAATGTGAAATTTGTTGTCATTAGTGGGTATAAGGAATTTGAGTATGCGCATCAGGCGCTGCAATATGGTGTAGAAGATTATCTTTTAAAACCGGTAAATGAAGAAGAATTAAATCGTGTTTTGAAAAAAATCTCAGAGGAACTCAGTTTGCAATGGCAGTCAGAACAGGAGAAAAGAGCACTGAAAGAAGCAGTGTCTGAAAGCCGTCATATTATAAAAAGAGATTTTTTGAAAAATATTATCGAGACAGAAGAACCGGAAGAAGTGGACGACCGGGTAGAATTTCAGGGAGAAATCTACCGTGGAATATGTATTAAACTGGATTATGCAGATTATAACAAAAAAGATAAAAAACAGGATAAACTTACAATATCCAGAATTGAGGAAATTGTAGAGATGATATTGAAGGCAGAGACAGAAGAAATTCTGATTTGCGAGAAAGAGAATCTACATATATATTGTTTGTTCAATTATGAGTTTAGTAAATCAAAGGCAATTAAGAATAGTATTAACGATATTTTACTTGAGATAAAAAATTATCTGATGGGATTTGAACAATATGAAGTGACGATTGGAATTGGAACAGAGCGAAGAGAATTTGCAGAGATTCGCTTTTCTATAAAAGAAGCGAATCGTGCAGTTGGCAATCGTATCAAACAGGGGGTCGGACGCATTATCTATGCCGAGACAATACATCATGAGATGAGAGGGGAAGAAGGCTACCTGACAGGAGAGGCGAAAGAATTGATTCGGTCCAGTATCGAGAACTATTCGGTAGATAAATTGGAGCAATGTATTAATCATATGTACAGTGGATACATGACACAGGAAAACAGAGACTTTTCGGAATGTTATGATATGGCAGAAGAAATGGTTCATTATTTTTTTGATCATGTAGAAGTACAGCAGGAAGAAACTGACCGTGAGAGGAAATATGTTCTCTCGAATTGTCAGCATTGCTATACAATTAGTGGATTAAAACGTTTTTTGAAAAATAGTCTTGGAAAATTTGTTGAAGAAAGTAAAGAGGCTGCGAAAGCAGAATCCGTAAAACCAATACGACAAGCCAGAAAATACATGGAAGAACATTATGGAAAGAAAATTGTATTGGAAGATCTGGCAGAGATTGTCGGATTGAATCCGGTCTATTTTAGTGTATTATTCAAAAAAGAAACTGGAATTAATGTCAGTGCTTATCTTTTGAATGTGAGGATGGAGAAAGCAAAAGAATTTTTATGTAATACAAATGAGACAATTTCTACAATCGGGGACCGGGTCGGATACAAAGATTCCAGATATTTCAGTCAGACTTTTGCAAAGCAGGTTGGTGTAAAACCAGCACTGTATCGAAAGCTTCACTCATAGGAGACTGTCGGGATGAAATTTGTAAAAAAGATTGAAAAAGTAGTTTTGGCAGAAGGAATACTTTGTCTGGCAATACTTATAATGATATGGAGTGGGAGAACGTTGACTGCAGTCGTTAGTTTGGCATTACTTTTACAGGTCACACTTTTGATTTATGCGGTAGTCACACTTGTTCATCCACTTCGGGAATTTGCAAAGATTCTAGATCACATAAGTGAGATGGAGTTTGAAGAAGAAACACTAAGAATTGCGCCGTCCGGAGTACCATTTATAAAGAAAATATATCGATTGCTGGATCGATATGCTGCTTATAAAACAAGAAAAAATAATGCGCAGATATTGAATAAACAGACTGAATTGACCGCATTGCAAAGTCAGATTAATCCACACTTTTTGTATAATACGCTGGAGACGATTCGAGGGCAGGCGCTCATTGATGACAATGTGGAGATTGCCAGAATGGTAGAAGCGCTGTCTGCATTTTTTAGATACAGTATAAGCCGTAAAGGAAACCTTGTGACCTTACGTGATGAGCTGGCGAATATCGAAAACTATATGTTGATACAGAGGTATCGATTTAATAATCGTTTTTCAATGGAAGTAATTGTAGATGAAGAAGATGAAATGGCATATGATTTTCTGATACCAAGACTGATTATTCAGCCGGTCGTGGAGAATGTAATTTTCCATGGTCTGGAGGAAAAGTTGGAAGGTGGAAAAGTCACGATTGAAGTTATTGTGACAGACCAGAATCTGATTCTGACGATATCAGATAATGGTAAAGGAATCGATGGACAGAAGCTTAAAGAATTAAATTCCAGAATCCAGTCAGATGATGTGGAATTAGATGAAGGAGAAAAACGTAATCAGAGAAATACAGGAATTGCGCTTCCCAATATTCATAAGAGAATCCAACTTCTTTTTGGCGATGAATATGGAGTGAATGTATACAGTACAGCCGGACAGGGAACAGATGTTGAAATTACGATTCCGGCAAATTATAAAAATGACCGGGAGACAGACAATGAAGAGAGAACTGCTGAGAATTAATCATCTGAATTATACTTATACCCGGACCAGGAAACTCGAGAATGTATCTTTTTGTATTCAGGAAGGAGAATGCATTGGATTTCTCGGGCTTACTTATTCAGGAAAAGATCTGCTGGCAGGATTACTGGGTGGTGAGATTACCGAGGGAAGAGGAAGCGGCGCGATTTATGTGGGGGGTCAGAAGGTAAGTGATTGGGATATGCTTGGAAAAGGAATCTATCGTATGCGTCCGGATAATTATAGAATAGAAGACTGGACGGTGGCAGAGTATTTATGTCTGGTAGATGCCCGGTGGGCCGGTGCATTTTGGAGAAGAGGAGTACTGGAAGCCGAGGCAGGAGAATATTTTATAGAACTGGAATTAGATGTTGATGTTTCTGAACGCATGAGTCATCTTTCGGAGATAGAAAAACGGATTGTAGATGTGGTAAAAGCCTATCGTCAGAGAGCCAGGATTATTATTTTAGAAGATGAATTTGATGGCATGAGTCAGGATGATATTAGAAAATTCGGACAGATTATGCGTAGATTAATCTGCAGTAGGATGTGTGTGATCGTGAATAGTAATTCTAATTTTATTTTGTCAGTACTGTCGGACAAATATATCATTTTTAATAAAGGCCGTATTGTGAAAAAGTGTGCCAAAGATTATATAAAAAGTGAAGAACAGATGGAACTTTATCTTCTGGGGGAAAATGGCATGTCTGCGAGAGATAAAGTAGAAGACACGCAGGGGGGGCCAGAGTTGGAAGAGGATGTTGTGTATCGGGTTAGAAACCTGAAATTCCGTAAGAACCGCAGAGAAGATCTAAATTTTATGAAGGGGGAAGTGGTGACGCTCATTACTCTCGACCGGCGGGAAAAAGAAAGGTTATTTCTGACTTTATCTGGACGTAGAAAAAGTGAAGATGTTCATTACATTTTAAGTGGGAAACGATATGACAATATGGATTGTTATGAACTTACACAGGAAAAGGTTGTATCTGTGCGTGCACTTGGAAGCAGGGAAGAAGTATTTGAACATATGACGATAGGAGAAAATTTAATGCTTCCATCGCTGAAAAAGATTTCTTTTTGGGATTATATACGTTCATCAGGAGGAATCCGGAAGATGATGTTGGAGGATATGGAAGGAAGGCAGAATACAAAAGATATCAAAGTAGAAGAACTGGGTGTTCATGAACGAATTCAAATGACATTGGAGAGATGGTATATTTTTA
>OLQH01002301.1_pt1 | contig 11383 bp, 10 predicted proteins | sample 1672671 | NCBI WGS metagenome assembly OLQH01 (sample SAMEA3136712, study PRJEB25190) | human gut metagenome
TTTATATTGTTTTAGGGCTTTATATTACCTGTACCAATCTGGGGAAGCTTCCGGACATATTTGGGGAAATATTCGCCGGCGCTTTTGATTTCAAATCCATTGCAGGAGGATTTGCAGGTTCCTGTGTAATGTATGGGATCAAAAGGGGGCTTTTTTCTAATGAGGCAGGTATGGGATCTGCCCCCAACGCAGGGGCAACAGCAGATGTTTCCCATCCTGCGAAACAGGGAATGGTACAGATGCTTTCTGTATTTATAGATACTATTTTAATCTGCACCACTACGGCAATGATGCTGCTGAACTTTGGGACGGGCAATCAAGAACTCACCGGCATGCCCTATGTCCAGCAGGCTGTGAATGCCGAGGTAGGGGTGTGGGGAATTCACTTTATTACAGTATCTATTTTCCTGTTTGCGTTCAGCTCGCTCATCGGGAATTACTGCTACGCAGAGTCAAATCTGAAATTCATCAAAGACAGTAAGGGCCTGCTTTTCGTCTTCCGCATAATTGTGGTGGGCGTGGTATTTGTAGGTGCACAGGCCAATTTCGATACCGTCTGGAATCTGGCCGATGTGCTCATGGGGCTGATGGCTATTGTGAATATCGTAAGTATTCTTCTTCTGAGCAAAATATCTATGAAAGTCATGAACGATTATACCAGACAGAAAAAAGAAGGAAAGGATCCGCAGTTCCATCCTGACAAGCTGGGGATTAAAAACACCCAGTGCTGGAAATAGATTATAGATTGGTAAGAATCATAAATTATTGATAAAATCTTTCTATAAATGGGGAAATCGTCTGATAATATGTTATACTATAGAAGTATCTTACGAAGAAACTTTCGGAATTTTAGAAAAAGAAAGGAAGGTCCTTATGGAGATAGGCGAAGGATTAAAGAAAATATTTTTGGCAGGAGTAGGCGCAGTGGCTACTACCGCGGAATCTGCGAAGGAGATTGTGGATACCCTGGTAAAAAAAGGTGAGATTACAGTTGAACAGGGAAAGGTTCTCAACGAAGAGCTGAAACGCAGCGCCAAAGAGAAAGTAAATGATCATGTCACAGTTAACATCGTAAAGGAATACAGAGATGCCATGAAAGCTGTGGATCATATGACAAAAGAAGAGTTAGACGAATTAAAAGAAAAGATTGCCAACCTGGAAAGACAGGAGGCAGAGGAAGCAAAAGGCGATGACTGCGGATGCGAAGAGACGGAAGCAGAAGCAGAGGAAGAGAAACAGGAAGAGGAATAGACATGGAGACTTCCAGCGGCCGGCTGAGCGAAATACTCTGTGTGCTGAAGAAGCATCATTTAACAAAAGGGCTGACCCCTGTAAAACTGAGGGAGATTCTTGAGGAACTGGGGCCTACGTATGTAAAGCTGGGACAAATTATGTCCATGCGGTCAGACATGCTTCCGGAGGCTTACTGTAGAGAATTGACAAGACTTCGGACACAGGTAAAGCCCCTTCCATTTGAGACAATTAAAGATGTCATTGAAAAAGAGCTGGGAAGGCCTGCGGAGGAATTGTTTTCTGAAATTTCTCCAGAGCCTCTCGGCTCTGCTTCTATTGCCCAGGTACATCCAGGGCGTCTGAAAAACGGGGACAAGGTTGTGCTAAAGGTGCAGCGCCCGGCCATAAAGGAAATTATGGCAAATGATATTGAACTGATGATGCGGGCGGTGAGGATCCTGAAAGTCACCATGGGAACCGGAGAGCTGATTGATTTCAAAATGATTATTCAGGAGCTCTGGAAAACTTCTCAGGAAGAGATGGATTTTATGCGTGAGGCGGGCAACTGTGACTTGTTTTATGAGAATCAGAAGGATATTGTTTACGTCACATCTCCCCGGGTATATCATGAGTATACGACTCCTAAGCTTCTGACCATGAATTATATCGGAGGCGTACAGATAGATCAGACAGACCGTCTGACGGAGCTGGGCTATGACATGGAGGAGATCGGAAGAAAAGCAGCGGAGAATTACTGCAAGCAGATTCTCGAGGACGGCTTTTTCCATGCGGATCCACATCCGGGGAACCTTTGGATCTCCGACGGACAGGTGGCATGGCTGGATCTGGGAATGGCAGGACATCTGTCCGAGCACAATAAGATGCTTCTGAAACGGGCTATTATGGCTTTGCTGAAGAATGATATGTATGAGCTGAAGAATGTTCTCCTGGCGCTCGGTGAGGCGAAGGAGCGGGTGAATCACGCAAGGCTCTATACAGACATTGATGATATTGTGAGCAAATATATGACTATGGATTTTGGCAATATGAGACTGGGTGAACTGATTGAAAAGCTTCTGGATCTTGTAAAAGAGCATCACATAGCCATTAATACGGATATCACCCTGCTGGGAAGGAGCATGATTACCATGGAGGGCACCCTGAGTGCCTGTGCACCGGAGGTGAATATACTCCAGATCCTCACCAACTATATGTCTTCCCTGCTGTTCCGTGAGATGGATCTGAAAAAGGAACTCAGGCATAAAGGGCGTCTTTTGTATACATCACTGGATAAGTATATGGAGATTCCCGCACAGCTCTCAGATCTTCTGAATATAACGAAGAATGGCCAGACAAAGCTGAATCTGGATCTTGTGGACAGCAGAAAGATGCAGGAAGTATTTCAGAGATCAGCAGACCGCCTGGTGTGGGGGATTCTGGCAGCTGCGCTGTTTATTGGCTCAGGGCTATTCTGTCTGACAGACATCAGGCCTCAGATACTGGGAATGCCCTGGGTAAGTTTCCTGGGATTTGTATTGTTCTGTCTGCTGCTGATTGGACTGTTCCTGGGAACAATCCGCAGAAAAAAGTAAGAGACGGGCTTCTTCCCTGTGAAGCCCGTCTCTTATCTTTACCGGATGGTCATCAACAACTCTCCGGCTTTGATTTCTTTGCCTTCTTTGACGTATACCTGATCTACAACTCCGTCCATCAGGGCGGCTACATTGGTCTCCATCTTCATGGCCTCTACCACAGCCAGAACCTGATTTTTGGTAACCTTGTCTCCGGGTTTTACATGTACCTGACTGACGAGACCCGGAATAGAGGCGCCTACGTGGCTGAGATCAGAGGGATCAGCCATTGGGATAGACTCTACGGTAACCTTAGCACTCCGATCGGTGACCGCAACTTCTCTGCGTATCCCGTTCAACTCAAACATCACACTCCGGGTTCCGTCCGGATTTGCATCGCCTTTGCCCAGATATTTAATTACAAGAGTCTTTCCGTCTTCAATGTTTACTTTGTTGGTTTCACCCTCTGCCAGGCCATGGAAGAATACATGGCTGCCCAGCCGGGTGATATAGCCGTACTCCTTGCGGTTCTTCAGGAAGTCTTCCACAACCTTGGGATAGAAGCACCAGCTGATTACCATTCTCCAGTTGGGAGAAGGGATAAATTCTTCCAACCGCTTTCTGGCGGCTTCGAAGTCCATGGGCGGAAGCAGTTCTCCCGGACGGCAGGAGATTGGCTCTTCACCTTTTAGGACCACCCGCTGGAGATCTTCAGGGAATCCCCATTCGGGCTGGCCCATCATCCCCTTGAAGTAGCTGACAACGGAGTCTGGGAAATTCAGAGTTTCCCCTCTCTCTGCAATGGTTTCCGGAGTCAGGTCATTTTGAACCATAAAGATTGCCAGGTCACCTACCATTTTAGAGGACGGCGTTACCTTTACCAGACCTCCCAGCATAGTATCTACCGTCTTATACATCTTTTTGACCTCGTCAAAACGGTGTCCGAGTCCCAGACTTTCTACCTGAGGCTTCAGATTGGTATATTGGCCTCCTGGAATCTCGTACTCATAAATATCTGTGGCGGGATATTTGATGCCGCCCTCAAAGGCGCCATACCGATCTCTTACATCGCACCAGTAGTCAGACAATCCCTGCAGCCGGTCAAGACTCAGGCCGGTATCACGTTCCTGCCCCTCCAGGGCAGCTACCAGAGAATTCATAGAGGGCTGACTAGTGAGAGAGGACATGCTGGAAATGGCAACGTCTGCGATATCCACACCAGCTTCTGCGGCCATGAGCAGGGTAGCGATCTGGTTTCCGCTGGTATCATGGGTGTGCAGGTGTATGGGAAGTCCAATTTCCTCTTTTAGGGTTTTTACCAGTTTATATCCGGAATAAGGCTTCAGCAGTCCGGCCATATCCTTGATGCAAAGTGTGTGAGCCCCTGTTTTTTCAAGCCGTTTTGCAAGGTTTACATAATAATTTAACGTGTATTTATCATCTTTTGGATTCCCCACATCTCCCGTATAACAGATGGTGGCTTCGGCGATTTTATTCTGGTTTAATACCTCATCCAGAGCAACTTCCATTCCGGGCACCCAGTTCAGAGAGTCAAATACACGAAAGACGTCTATGCCGCTGCGCGCCGATTCTTTGATAAATTCCCGAATCAGATTATCCGGATAATTGGTATAGCCTACAGCGTTGGCTCCCCGCAGAAGCATCTGGAAGGGGATGTTAGGTATTTTTTCACGGAGCATATCCAGACGTTCCCAGGGGGATTCTTTCAGAAAGCGGTACGCCACGTCAAAAGTAGCGCCTCCCCACATTTCCAGGGAAAATGCATCCGCCAGAGCTTCTGCGGTAGCGTCAGCTCCCTTTACCATATCCCTTGTCCGAACCCGGGTTGCCAGAAGGGACTGATGGGCATCTCTCATGGTTGTATCAGTGAGCAGGAGCTTTTTCTGGTCTAGAACCCATTGCTTTACAGCGTCAGGACCCTTGGTATCCAGGAGCTGCTTCAATCCCGGCTTCTTCTCCCCGGTCAGCTTCGGAAACCGGGGAGTATCGTACATACGCTGTCCCGCTGTGGGATCATTGACTACGATATTTCCTATGTATTTCAGCATCTTGGTTGCCCGGTCTTTGGAGTCTCTGATGATAAATAATTCAGGTGTTTCATCGATAAATTTTGTATGACATTTTCCAGCGCGGAACATTGGGTGTATCAGGATATTATCAATGAAGCCGATATTGGTTTTTACCCCGCGGATACGGGTTTCATTCAATGCGCGCAAGGCTTTGTTGCAGGCTCCCTCAAAGGTACTGTCATGAGTGGTTATCTTTACCAGAAGACTGTCATAGTAAGGCGTTATCTCAGCCCCTGCGTAAGTGTTGCCCCCGTCTAAACGGACTCCAAAACCGCCGCCTGTACGATAGGCCGTAATTTTGCCTGTATCGGGAGCAAAATTATTCTGGGGATCTTCGGTTGTGATCCGACACTGGATCGCATATCCGTGGCCCTTCACATCCTTCTGACTGGTAATGCCAATCTCCGGTTCAGCCAGTGTCTTTCCCTCGGCGATCAGGATCTGAGCCCGAACGATGTCAATGTCTGTAATCATCTCGGTAACTGTGTGCTCTACCTGTATCCGGGGATTCATTTCAATAAAATAATGATTTCCCTGTTTATCCACCAGGAATTCCACGGTACCGGCGTTCACATAGCCCACTTCTTTTGCTATTTTGACTGCGTCACCGCAGATTTCTTCTCTCTTTTCACTGCTCAGCGTAAGTGCCGGAGTAAACTCCACCACCTTCTGGTATCTGCGCTGAAGCGAGCAGTCACGCTCAAACAGATGTACCACATTTCCGTGCTTATCCGCAAGAATCTGCACCTCAATATGTTTTGGTTCTTCCAAGAATTTCTCTATAAAAATATCCCCGCATCCAAATGCTTTTAAGGCTTCACTCTGGACCAGCGGGAAGGTGTCAATCACTTCCTGCTCGGTATCGCACCGGCGCATGCCTCTTCCCCCGCCCCCGGCGGAGGCTTTTAATATCACAGGAAAGCCGTAGGATACAGCCCTTTTTGCGGCATCCTCTGCATTCGCCAGAGGAACCTTGGAACCTGGTATAGTCGGAACCTGGCAGCGCTTAGCGATTTCTTTGGCGCTTAATTTATCTCCCATCTGTGCCAGGACGTCAGACGGCGGTCCTATAAATTCTATTCCGTTATCCTCGCATGCTCTGGCGAAAGCGGCGTTTTCTGATAAAAATCCGTAACCCGGATGAATGGCATCAACGTGGTGCTTTTTTGCGATATCAATCATCAGATCGATATCCAGGTAAGCGCCCAGGGGGCTTTTATTTTCGCCGATCATATAGGATTCATCGGCTTTCACCCGAAAGATGTTGTATTCGTCCTCCTTTGAGTACACTGCTACAGTGTTCAATCCCAGGTCATAGCATGCCCGGAAGATGCGGATAGCGATTTCCCCACGGTTTGCCACCATTACTTTACGGAAATCTTTCGTTTTTGCTACTTGATTCATGTTTCTCCTCCTTAGATTATGTAAACCATCACCGGCAGCTGCCCATGAGTTTACACCCCATCATACTTTTATATTATTTTTTTCTATATCAAAAAATATCCCTGCAGGTCTACTACATCCTTTGCTGCCGGCGCCCTGCAATTTGATTCATTCCCCCCAGGATTGAATCAGTTCGAGGCGGTCAGGAGTATTGCCCGTAGAACATTCAGGATATTTCATTATTGTCTGTGCATATTGTTTGGGGTATGTAAGAACTAAGATGCCGTTAAATGCAAATCTTTAAGGAAAGAAGCCCTTGAGAAAGTACACAAGAAGTAATGTAAGGTTTCTTTCTGATAACCGTCACTGTATCTCGAAACAGATAGTGATAGTACATATTATACTTAGCATTTTGAAAAATATCAATTAAATATTTATTAAAATACCAAAAAAAGAAAGAGATAAAATAAAATCCTGCAAAAAATGACTGATAACAGCGTAAAAATAGCCCTCCGTGCATTATTTGAACGGAGGGCATGCAAAAGATGATGAAGTGTGGACGCTGACTATTTTGCTGCCTTTTCTGCAAAGGAAGTGTTAACCAAATCATTATAGTCTACTCTGGCATCCAGTTCACCTGAGCTTTCCAAAATATCCTGAAGAAGATCCAGACTGGACTGCTCAAAAATCAGATTGTCTTTCCAGGTATCTTGATCATAATACCGTTTCACAATAGTTGTAATCGTATCCAGGTCTGTCTCTTCAAACTGAGGGGCAATTACCTTGGCAATCTCTTCCGGCGTATGTGTCTGGACATAAACCATTCCTTTCTGGAGTGCATTGGTAAAACTCTGAATAATTTCCGGGTTCTTTTCCATAAAGCTGTTTTTAGCACTGTATGCCGTGTAGGGAACATAACCGGAATCTACCCCCACAGAAGCTACTACATAGCCCTTTCCCTCTTTTTCCAGGGCAGTGGCGCTGGGCTCGAACTCAACTGTGAAATCTCCCTGTCCTCCTGAGAAGGCCGCTGCAGTAGAGCCAAAGTCGATACTCTGATCAATGGCAACATCCTTTTGGGGATCGATATTATTCTGGCGGAGTACATATTCAAATACCATTTCCGGCATTCCGCCTTTTCTCCCCCCTAAGACGTTTTTACCCTTAATATCAGACCACTGGAAATTATCCATCTTCTCTCTGGCCACCAGGAAATTTCCTGCACGCTGTGTAAGCTGGGCAAAGTTTACAACCGGGTCGTTGGCGCCTTCCTGGTAAGCGTAGATGGAAGCTTCAGCCCCCATGAAACCAATATCTGCTTCCCCGGACAGTACAGCGGTCATAGTCTTATCCGCGCCAAAACCTGTCACCAGTTCCAAATCAATTCCTTCTTCTTCAAAATATCCCTCCTCAATGGCCACATACTGAGGCGCATAGAATATGGAATGAGCAACTTCATTTAATGTAACTTTTGTGAGTTTTTCCTCTTTATCTGCAGAAGTGTCTTTCTGGCATCCGCCTAGAGCAGCTAATACCGTTACCATCAAAGTAACAATAGCAATTAACCTTTTATGCATTACAGTCCCCCGTAAATCTTTCCTGGTATAGTATATTGAGTAAGGGGAGAAAGTGTGACAGAAGCAAAATACCATTCTTCTGCCGGTGGAATAGCAAAAAAATAAAACCGCCCAGTATGGACGGTTTCTTATTTTGCAGAAAGCTTTATTCAATGCTGTATTTACATGGAGCATACGGGATTCGAACCCGTGACCTCCACACTGCCAGTGTGGCGCGCTCCCAGCTGCGCCAATGCCCCATTGCCATCGTAAGTCCGATGCTTGTATATTATAGCACAGGTATTAAAAAAATAAAAGAACTATTTTTTATTTTCTGGGTTTTCTGAGGCGTTTTTTTCCCGCTCTTTCCTGGCAAGACGCTGAAGATCCAGCCAGGTAAGTGTACCTGCGATAATAAAGTACCAGATAATGGGAGTGACCACTGCCTGGATATTTGTGCTGGGGTGAAAGAAATTTGTCTGCATCATGGCAATAACCGCCAAAATTGATATAATGATATTTTTAAACAACATACCCTTCTTTTCCTCTGCCAAGCAGAGAGATGACTTTTTACAGTATATGCTGCCCGGGTTGTATTCTTTTCCTAACATAGAATGAAATATCCTGCACATACTAAATGTATCAAGGCACAGCAATGGCTGGCTGAGTGAAAGGAGAATATTATGATGGAGATAAATCTGGTACCGGAACAGGGCGGAACTGACTGTCACCGCAGCAATCCACAGGAAATCGTAACGGAGTTTCCAAAGGAAATGGATTTGGTCCCCGGAGAAAAAGACGATCGTCCCAGAAAGGACGGACCAGGCGGGGAATAATGTTAGAAAGGATTAGGTGATAAAATGTCTTATGTGGCACCCCAGGTCAGGGATAAGTTTGAGACTTTGTCTGTAGACCTGAAAAATATAATACTTGAAAAGAATGTTCAGATTAATAATCTTCACGATTTAATCAGGGTTTTAGAGGAAATTGTGAAAGAAGGGGAAGAATAGTAAAAACTAACCATTGACTATTCTGCAAAATGCGTTATAATAATAAATGTCAATGCAGATATGGTTCATCGGTAGAACGCTAGCTTCCCAAGCTGGAGAGGGGGGTTCGACTCCCCTTATCTGCTTACTAAAACCCTTGTTAATTCAAGGGTTTTTTTGTGCTTCATTTTTCTACATCAAATAAAAAGGCCAACGGTATTTATGCTTCAAAAAAGCATAGTACCGTTGGCCTGTAATTATGACTGCCCTTACAATTACCTGTACTTAGGCAACGCAAACATTAACTGCCTGTAAACCGCGCTGTCCTTCTGTAATATCAAATGTTACAGACTGTCCGTCTTCCAGTGTTTTGAATCCGTCCATGGCAAGTCCTGAAAAGTGTACAAACACTTCTTCGTTTGTCTCGTTGTTAGTGATAAAACCATATCCCTTAGTTGAGTTAAACCATTTTACTGTACCTTTATTCATGAAAGATACCTCCTAATTTTTATATGCATTTTACAAAACAAAAAAAGCATATAACAGTAAATCATTAATAAAAGAATAACTTACGGATATATGCGAAATCAAGGCTTTATCAAAACACTTTCTATATCTTATCACATGAAATTCAGAATGTCAAGAAGAAATTGAAAATTTTTGTTGTGGTAAAATTTACAATAATAAAGTAAAATCGATTATAAGGGGAAATCGGCTATAAGGGATAATTTTAACAGGAGAGGGGAATGAGCTTGTAAAATAATGAAAAAATCGTTATACTACATACTTGCAGGAGCTCTAAAATGTGAGGGTTCTCACTGTGCAGCGATGTTCTTTTAGTTAGTGAACTGTTGCGAAGTGAAATATATGGATCACAAAAGAAATTTGCTCCGGAAAATAAAAAAATTGTATTTGATTTTGCGGTATCGAAAAGTTTTTTTAGAACAACAAAGACTTTTGATGCTTTGGTGCCCGAAGGGAGTCCGGATTTTCTAAGATGATATGGGCAGATATAAGGGAACATATAATCGACAAATCGGAATCTCATGGAGGTGAAATCATGCAATATGCAATAGAATTATATTATGATGAAGATACTGAAAATAAATGATTTCAGTTATCCGAAGGGATTGCAGATAAGAAAATCAGCACAAAGTTTTTGGAGTGGAAGACAAGGCCGCATCTTACTTTAGCCTGTTTCAATGATGTAGATGAGTTATTATGTATAGAAAAAATAAAAAAATTTGCAGAAAGTCATAAAGTAATGCCTGCTTATATTGGTTCAATAGGAATGTTTAATGACACGAAGACAATTTTTGTATCGCCTGTAATGAACAGTGGCATGTATCAATTTCAACGTGAGTTGCATGATAGTTTAAAGAATTTTGATACCAACGGATGGGAATGGTATCATCCTGACCATTGGGTCCCGCATTGTACGATAGCGCTTACAAAGGAGGATGATGGTGAAGCATTTTTTCAAGCAAGTAATTATATATTGCACGAGTTCAAAAAGATGTGGGGAAAGTTTGTCTCTATTGGTTTGGTGAAAATTACATTTCCGGTAGAAGAGATTTTTACCGCGGGACTATCGCTATAAATTACAGTTTGAAGGAGGGCTTGGAATATTTCCAATAAGAAAAATTCTCTTACTCCCGCAGACGAGAAAGAGAAATTTTTATGGAAAAAGCACCTTTTTCCTATGTTTGCTACGGAACTTATGCAGTCCTTTTTCTCAGCGGCGGATTTTGGGAAAGGAATGGAAAAGCTGTCCAACAATGAATAGCAGATTTATGGTATTTGGAATGTTATGCAGTTAAAGGTTGATTTCAAGTGCAAAGGTATAATTCCCTTGCTATTTGAAAATCAAGCCGGTAAAGCTCTTATTTTCAATGCTTATTCTACTCCTACTCCGTAGTTGTGCCACAGACTGGGAAGGCCATCGTGCAGCGATTTTGTTCAATAGGCATTTATGGAGGACAATATATGGATAAAAAAGTATTAAAGAAATTTCTTTTTGTGTTAAGTGTCCTTTTCACAGTATTAACTTTCCTGGGAACTGTATATGTATTGCTAAACAAAGGGCAGGTCAGTGCGGGATATGCAACAGTTCCTATGCTCTGGGCTGTATTGTTCATAACAATCTATAATAGAGTAAAAAAGGATTTGGAAAGCGAGTAATAAACTAAGGGTGCCGGACCGATTTAAGCATGCCTTATTTGTAAAACTGACAGGACGGCTGCGCTTGCTTTCAGGAGTTAAGATAATAGGGCCATTTATCTGTGGTTGAGGATCGGATATTTTGACCGCCTGAAAGGAATCATAAGAACCTGCCTTGAAGAGCAGGATAGTTACGGCTATAAACTTCATATCACCATGCCTCAAATAAGCTTTAAACGATTCGTGTGCGCCGGCTGAAAAGAAGGACTGCGATGCTTTAAATGGTGCCCAACTTGACAAAATGTTTGATAAAGGAATCTAAAAAAGAGGTTAAAAAATACCAGTCTGATTATGATTCGTTAAAATCCGAATTTGATACCTACAAAGAAAAAATGAAACCA
>OLQH01002302.1_pt1 | contig 11375 bp, 9 predicted proteins | sample 1672671 | NCBI WGS metagenome assembly OLQH01 (sample SAMEA3136712, study PRJEB25190) | human gut metagenome
CGTCACCACCAGTGAACGGCTGATGCCGGCCAGCGAAGTGTCCGAGCAGATCAGCCTGGCGGGCACGGAGGCCTCCGGCACCGGCAATATGAAATTCATGCTCAACGGCGCCATCACCCTGGGCACCATGGACGGAGCGAATGTGGAGATTGTGGAAGAAGTGGGAGCGGAGAATGCGGTGATCTTCGGTCTGAGTTCCGATGAGGTGATTCAGTATGAGAATTACGGCGGATATAATCCCATGGATATCTTCAACAATGATCCGGACATCCGCAGAGTGCTGATGCAGCTGATTAACGGAACCTTTGCGCCCTACGATACGGAGCTGTTCCGCCCGCTGTATAATTCCCTGCTCAATACCCAGAGCACGGCAAAAGCGGATATGTATTTCATCCTGAAGGATTTCAAGCCCTATGCGGAAGCGCAGCGCAGGATTGAAGCGTTCTACAGGGATGAGAAAGCCTGGGCCAGAAGCGCGATCCTCAACGTGGCATGCAGCGGCAAGTTCAGTTCTGACCGTACGATTCAGGAATATGTGGACGAACTGTGGCACCTGGACAAGGTGGTGCTTCCGAAACCGGAGACGGATCGCAGAAGCAGGTTCTAATAAAATTGAAAACAACGGGCGCGTGTTTTCGCCCGCTGTTCCATGATAAGGGGCGGAACCCGCCGGCCTTTCCGGCTGGGGTTCCGCCCCTTGTGCATTCATATGTTTAAAGAAAACGTATTTCCACGCGTGCCTTTACTCGTCCGTCAGGGGAATATCCAGCATCCATGCGGTGCGCATCAGCGTCAGGCGATTGCGCGCGCTGGGAGAATAGTGCAGCAGCTGCGGCAGCGCTTCGTCCGGTGCCTGGATGTCGGCGAGGGTCTTTTTGGCTCCGATCCGGGAATACAGGTCATATAATTCTTCAGAGGAAGGGATGGCGGATATGATCTCGCGGATCGCAGGCCAGGCCTGGATGAGCATTTCCGGCGTTACATCCGCCATGCAGTCCGCTTTGTTTTCCTCCTGGATAGAGGGATAGAGCTTTTCCCCATAGAAGCTGCGCACTTCGTCCTCGGGAAGGAAGGAATAGGGGCGGACATGGGGGGCGATATCTTCCACCTGGGCCAGCCTGTGATAGGCTTTTGAGGCCAGGATGGTGCCCACGCCCACCTTTTCCCCATGGAGCGCATTGGAGCGGAACGCAAAGGCATCCGGCCCCATCTCGATCAGGTGGGAAATGTGATGTTCGCATCCGGAAGCGGGGCGGGAATTGCCCATAAGCTGCATGGCAAGGCCTGAGAGGATCAGCGCGTAGGTGAGCTGTTCAAAGGCCTTTTCATCGCCGTCTTTCAGTCCCAGGCAGCAGGAATAGACCGCTTCCACCGCATCCCGGGTCATTTTCTCGATGACCGGGCAGAAATATTCGCCAGTGAGGGCATGGGCGATCTTCCAGTCCGCCAGCGCGGTATATTTTCCGAAGATGTCCCCTGCGCCGGAGAGCGCCAGATAAAGGGGCGCTTCTTTGATGATATCGATATCGGCCAGCACAAAGACAGGGGCTACGCCGGGCATGGTCTTTTTATATCCTTTCCAGGTCATGGCGGACACGGTGGAGCAGAAGCCGTCCACGCTTGCAGCCGTGGGGCAGGAGATGAAAGGAATGCCTCTTTCGTTGGCGCAGTACCTGGTCGTATCATGGATGGTGCCGCTTCCTATAGCGATCAGATAATCGATCCCTTCCTGCAACTGTTCCTGTACCATTCCAACCGCGATCTCATTGGCATGGAGATTCTCCGGATTCAGAATGATCTCCTGGTCGGCTTTCGGATGAACGACGTTCTTGGCCTGGTAGGTATTTTCATCATAGATGACGGCCCGTCTGCCGGTCAGATGATATTTGGCGGCGTATTCATCCAGCTTGTTTATGCATCCGGATTCGATGACCGCTTCCCGGGTGACCATATGATGTTCCCTGCCGCAGGAACAGGGCCCGTTTAGTTTCATGCTGTCGATAATCATGGGTTCCTCCTTCAATCTGATACAGATCTGTTTTGGATATTTGTTTTTGCTGGCTTCATTATAGTGCAGTTTTTGCCAGTTGTCCACCAAAATGAAAGTAAAAACGAAATAGAAATGAAAAAAGTTGAAATAAAAAAGAAAGTGGTTGCGAATGCCCGGCGGGGGCGTATATAATGGTCAAAACGAGGAAAGACGAAGAAACAGTCCAGACCCGTCTGAACTGTTACAAGATGGAGAAATGGGATGAATCAGGAAGAACGGAAAAAATATATATTGGATCAGCTGCAGCGCAGATCTTCCATATCGGTTGCGGAACTGAGCGAGGCATTTTTGCTTTCGGAAGTTTCGGTACGAAAGCTTCTGTCGGGCATGGAGCAGGAAGGGGTGCTGAAGCGGACCTGGGGAGGCGCGGTGAGCGCCTATGGTTCCCTGCGGGAATTTTCCCATCAGGAGAATGAAGTGCGGCAGATCGAAGAAAAACGCGCCATAGCCCGGGAAGCCTATGCATGCATCCGGGATGGGGAAGCGGTTTTTCTGGACAGCGGGACCACCACGCTGGAGCTGGCGAAACTCATCACGGCCGGAGGGAAGCGGAACATCCTGCCCTGCACGAACAATCTCCGCGTAGCCATGGAACTGGCCAAAGCGGAGGACATCCACAGCATTCTCATCGGAGGGGAACTGCGCACCAACATTTATTCCTGCGTGGGCTATCTGGCAAAACAGGCGCTGTCCAACCTGTTTTTTGACAAAGGCTTTATAAGCGGCAATCATTATACGGCGGAACGCGGTTTCTCCACGCCTACGATGGGGGAAGCGGAGCTGAAACAGAAGATCCTGTCCGTATCCAAAGAGAAATTCATGCTCATGGACTATACAAAATATGGGGACGATTCCATGGTGCTCATCGCCCCGCCGGATGGGGTGGACGTGCTGATTACGGACTGGCATATTCCGGAAAAAGTGATCGCCGCTTTTGCGGAAAAGGATGTAAAGGTGATCGCCGCACAGCCGGAGGGCGTGCCGGACTGAAGGGCGCGGCGCAGCGCTTCCTGCATGCCGTTTTCACGCATGGGAAAGGATGGGAAAGCGTGCAGCGCGCGGCAGCAGGATCTCGCCTTTGACAAAGAGGGCGTCGTCATCCTCCCAAAGGGGAGATGTCTCATACCCTTCCGGATCCGAAGGGGCAAAGCCCAGCTCAAGCCGGGAACAAGAGCTTCCCAGAGCGAGGGCAGCCGTCAAGGGATCGAGCGGAACCGGGGAGAAAATGCCGTCCAGGCAGAGGGTATCCTCCACAACCTCTGCTATGATATAGGCATCGGCTTCCGGCAGATAATAGACCTGGTCTTTCATGAAGGAAGTGGCGTAAAACAGGACGAGGCCCGGGTTGTTTCGCATGGCAAAGCTTCCGTTATCGGCGCTGTCCCTGACCGCACACCAGAGCGCGTCCCGTCCCTCCTTTGTATCCATATTCACCTTCCTCGCTGCGCCCCTGCCGGAAGGAGAGGAAAGCGCGGGGGAAGAGGGCCGTTTTTTGGAGTCGGATACATCCTCCTGCCTGCAGACGGAAAGGGAGCGGGTATACTTGGTCTCTCCCATGCGCGTGAACCCAAAACGGGGGTAGAAATCCAGCACAGTATTGTTGGCGAACAGATAAATGCCCTGGGCATATCCCGTCCAGTCTTTTTCGATTTCTTCCATCAGGCGGCGGCACAATCCCTGACGGCGGAAGGCCGGTTTGGTCATGACCGTGCCAAGCTGGAGAAAGCGATGTGGACTTCCTTCCGCGGAAAAATCCATGAGATTGACGGACACATTGGCGACCACCTGCCCCTCATGGACGGCACAATAGGGGATATACCTTTCCCCCCAATAGCCGTACTGATACCAGGGCTCGAAGTCCAGCCCGAAGGTCTCCCCGGCCAGAGCGTTAAAGCTGTGCCGGAGAGCGGCATCTTCTTTCACATTCTTACAAATCTGAATGTTCATGATGTTTCCTTCCTTATCTAATACCGTTTGGCGGACAACGAGGGACAAACTATCCCGCAGCGCCGCTGTACGAATGATTTTCATGTCCCGCTCTTCTGCTGAGCGGGTTTTATTTTGTGAGGAAGCAGTAGGAAGCTTCCCCAAAGAAAGAGCGCTCTTCTTTCTTCCCCTCATCCCAGGTTGCGGTGAGTTCATAGACGCGTCCCGGCTGCAGATGGATGAGAGAGACATCCTCGGATTCTGTTTCATGGAGCGGCTCTGCACCGGCATTTCCCAGATCGGCGGCATCCCACTCCCGCAGCAAGATCCGATCGGGTGAGATGGAACAGGATACCAAATAGGGAGTGCCCTCCAGCTGCTGGTATTCCGTGACCGGCAGGGCTTCTGTTTCCGGAGGCAGATCCAGGGCGGACGCGCCGCAGGCGATGACGGATTGGATCTCCTTTTGCTCCAGAACCGACCACTCATAGGAACCGGAATCCAGCGTGAAAGGGTTATACAGACTGGAAAGGGAATCGGTCAGGGTCAGCTGGGGCGGGGAAGAGAGCGGAAGCGCTGCGGAAGTGGTTTCCGCAGCGATTTCGGTTGTTTCCACGAGTTCCTTCTGCAGGGAAGCTGTCTCTTGCACCGCTCCCGTTTCAGAAGGAGAAGAACAGCCCGCAAAGAAAAGAGAGACGGCCAGGGTGAGAGACACGACGGTAGAAAGGGACAAGTTCCTGTGCGGGGAACAAGACAGAACGGTTCTTCCGGAAATACGGTCTGTAGGTTTCATCTTGGATGCTCCTTTCTTAAAATGCAGTCTTTGAAAAGAAAATGCCGGAAGTGTATAGGAGCCGGCAGGTGCCGCTGGAATTTGGCGGGTAAGTATGGACTTATCATATCATATTGCAGCATGCCAGGCTATACGAAAACGGATTGGCAGGAACAATTTCTTGTTGATTGAACCATACAAGAGTATAATACTATTACAATAAATTGGTGAGCAGGATTGGGACTGCACAGAAGAAAAATGAAAAGGCCTATGGAAAAAGTAGATAAGAAAAAAAGAGGGAAACGATATCTGCAGATGCCGATGTGGGTGACTGCTGTTTTGATCCTTTTTATAGTAGGGGCTTCCTTTTTTGCTTCAGAAAGGATCAACCGCATGGAGGAAGAAAAGAGTTTCGACGATCTCGCAAAAGAGGCGGAAGGACTGGCTGCCAGCATAGAATTTCATATGGAAGGTGACAGAGAACTTCTGGAACTTCTGGCGGACCTGATCGCCACATATGATGAACTGGATTCTCCTAAAATGTGGGAAGTGCTGGATTCTTATTCTGCGCTGGGGATGATGTCACGGGTGGAACTGCTTCTGCCGGATGACTCTGTCATCACGCAGGGAGGAGAGCGGATAGATGCGGCCGGCCGGCTTTCCTTTGAAAAGGAGGCGGCGCAGGGAGCCCATATCACGAAGAAAGAGGAGGATCTTACCGAGGAGGGAAAGCCCATATTGCGCCATTATGTGCCCGTTGTCCGGAAAGGTGAAACGGTGGCCATGCTTTACGGGATTATTGACCTGGAAACATTGCCTGAAGATTTCCTGACGGAGGCCTATGGAGGACAGGCAGCCGTTTATATCATAGAGGGTGAAACGGGAGACTTCCTGCTGGATACCTGGCATGGAGGAACAGGAAATATCTGGGAACTGGGGGAGCGGCCAATGGCTCCCGGCTACGATCATGAACAGCTGAAACAGGGCTTGATTGACGGCAAGATTGGCTATGTGGTCTTTGTGTCCCGGACGATAGGGAGTTATCTCTACTTTTATTATTGCCCCATGCAGATCAATGACTGGCGTCTTGCCATGTCCGTACCTGAAGCGGTTGTTTTTGCCCGGGCGAATGAGATTCAGAATGCATTGAGCATTTTCCTGGCATTTGAAGTGATTTCCTGCATTCTGTATTTTGTATGGATGCTGCACTATATATTCAGACAGATGCGGGAGAAGCAGCGCCAGCTGGATACAGTAAATGAAATCTACGAAGTGGAAAAGCTGTTGTTTAATGCACATGAAAGACAGGAAAATATAGAAGCAGCCCTAGAACGGATAGGGCTTCTTGCATCCGCAGAAGGGGTCAGTTTTTGGATGGCCGGTGATTCTGAGAATGAGGATTCTTTTGTGTGGGGAAAATGGGAAGACGAAAGCGTTCATAGGAAGTTTTCTGAGAAGGGGGAGAATATCCGCCGTCTTTTGGAATACTTTGAGGAGGGACACGAGGAATTTGCGGCATATGATGCGCAGGAGTTCCATGCCGTCTGGCAGGAAGAAAAGCCGGAACGGATTAAGAATCTGCTGGCGGTTCCTGTAGAAGGCAGAGAAAGAAGCATATGCGGGATTCTTTTCGTCTATAATATGGCGAGGAAGCGGGCTGTTTTGCCGCTGCTTAAAAGCGTGGCCTTCAGCTTCAGCCTGTTCTGTTACAATATGCGCTCTTACTATTCGATGAAAGAGCATGGGGAAACGGATCTGCTGACGGGGCTGTATAACCGGAACAGATATGAACTGGATCTGCCGGACATTGCGGGAATGTATCAGACATCGCTGGCATGTATTTATATGGATGTAAACGGCCTTCATGAACTGAACAACAGCCAGGGACATGAAGCAGGAGATGAGATGCTGAAGGCGGTGGCGGAGGAAATCCGTACAAGATTCGGTTCCGATCATACCTACCGCATAGGCGGGGATGAGTTTTTGATTTTTGCAATAGATATGGAGGAGGAGACGATCCGGCGCCTGATTGACGAAACGGAAAGGCAGCTGGAGCAGCGGGGATTCTATATCTCAACCGGGTTTAGCCGGGAAGAGCAGGTTTCTTCTCTGCAAGCATTGATTAAAATGGCTGAGAAGAAAATGTATGCGGCCAAAAAGGCGTATTATGATCGGGCACAGAATGACCGGAGGCGGAGAGAACGTATGCCTTCGCAGGAATGAAAGAAAGCAGGCAGAACATGCCGGGAAGGAGGTTATATGCTGAAGGAATTCAACAAAATGGAAAAACCGCAGGAAGGGGAACTGCAGGAACGCCTGGAAGAGGCGAAAAGAAAGCTGTCCGCCCAGCAGATGATGCTGAAAGAACACAAGCTGCCCGTGCTGGTTCTCTTTGAAGGCTGGGGGGCTGCGGGAAAGGGAAGCACGATCGGAAAGATCATCCGCAACATTGATCCGCGGTTCTTTAAGGTGGCAACCATGTCCGCGCCCACGGAAGAGGAGCTGCGCAGGCCGTTTCTGTACAGGTATTTTATTCAGATACCTGAAGCGGGCAAATTTACGTTTCTGGACGGCGGCTGGATGGAAGAGATCACAAAAGGGGTATTGGACGGTTCGCTTTCCGAAAAGGAATATTCCATGCGCATAGAAAGCGTGAAACGGTTTGAACGGCAGCTGACGGACAACGGTTATCTGGTGCTGAAATTTTTCTTCCATATCAGCGAAAAGGAACAGAAAAAACGTCTGGATGCGCTGATGGAGGACAAGGATACCAGCTGGCGCGTGAGCGAGCATGACAGATGGCAGAATAAGCATTATGAGAAATGCGAGGGGGTATTTGACCGCTATCTGAACGATACGAACGTCCCGGCTGCGCCATGGTATCTGATCGATGCACAGTCGCGCAAATGGGCGCAGCTGCAGGTGCTGGAGATGATGTGCCAGGGAATCGACGTGGCGTTGGAGAACAGCAGCCTTGCCGTTCCCCTGCTGCAGAATACCTTCCCGTTAAAGAAGATGCCGAAGCTTGCCGACATTCCGCTGGACAAGACGATGGAGCAGGAAGAATATGAGCAGGAGCTTGACCGCCTGCAGAAGAAATTGGGAGAACTGCATAACCGTCTGTACCGCAAGCGGATCCCGCTGATCATCGCATATGAAGGCTGGGATGCGGCCGGAAAGGGAGGAAACATCAAGCGCATCACAGGATTCAGAGTCTGGATCCGAGGGGATTTGAAGTGCACCCAATCGCGAGTCCGGAACCCAGGGAAAAGGCGCGTCACTACCTGTGGCGTTTCTGGAACAGACTTCCGAAGACGGGGCACATCGCCATTTTCGACCGCACCTGGTATGGCCGGGTGATGGTGGAACGTTTGGAAGGATTCTGCAGTACGAATGACTGGCAGCGGGCTTATAATGAGATCAATGAATTTGAAAAGGAACTGGTGGACTGGGGAGCCATTGTGATTAAATTCTGGGTGCAGATCGATAAAGACACGCAGCTGGAGCGCTTCAATGAACGTCAGAATACGCCGGAGAAGCGCTGGAAGATCACCGATGAAGATTGGCGCAACCGGGAGAAATGGGATGCCTACGAGGAGGCGGTGGATGAGATGATGGCCAAGACCAGCACGGCCTATGCGCCCTGGCATGTATTGGAAAGCGTGGATAAAAAGTATGCGCGCATCAAGGCATTAAAAATTGTGATTGAAGAATTGGAAAAAGTGCTGTAGCATCGTTTTCCCAGCCCTCCGCCGCCGGATTTCTGATATATCTGCGCACCTTCTGCATCCGGCAAACAGCATACCCGCTGCAGCCCTGAAAGCAGCGGGTGCGTAGACACGTCGGAAGCCAGGCGGCGGAGGCTGTGGGATACCATGGATGCAAAAAAGAGGGGAACAGGAATGGAAAACCTGGATAAGAACAAAATTCTGGAGCGGGTGGCGCCTGCATTTTGCATAAAGAGAGAGGCCGTGGATGCAGTGCCATACGGAAACGGCCATATCAATGATACCATAAAGCTTACCTGTAAAGAGGCGGACGGAAAAGAGACGCATTATATCCTGCAGCGGATGAACAGGACGGTGTTTGAAAACACGGAAGAACTGATGGAGAACATCAGAAACATCACCGCATTTCTTCGTGGGAAAATCCTGGAAAGAGGCGGAGAACCGGAACGGGAAACGCTGAACGTGGTCCCGACCCGGGAGGGAAAAAGCTATTATACGGATGAAGACGGAAACTGCTGGAGGATATATTTGTTCATAGAAGACGCGGTTTCCCTGGACGCCGTGAGGGGGCCCGAGGACTTCTACAACAGCGCGCTGGCGTTCGGGAATTTCCAACAGCTTCTTGCAGCATATCCGGCGGCAAACCTGCATGAGACGATTGCCAACTTTCACAATACGCCGAGCCGCTTTGCGGATTTCAGACAGGCTGTGGAGGAAGACCGCTTCGGCAGGGCGAAGGAGGTGCCGGAAGAGATCCGATTTGTCCTGGAGAGGGAGAAAGATACCCATTGTATTGTGGATGCCCTGGCAAAGGGGGAGATTCCTCTCCGCGTGACCCATAATGATACGAAGCTGAACAATGTTCTGATGGATGCGCGGACGGGAAAGGGTCTCTGTGTAATCGACCTCGATACCGTGATGCCCGGTTCAGCCCTGTATGACTATGGTGATTCCATCCGTTTCGGAGCCAGTACCGCTGCGGAAGATGAAACGGATCTGTCCAAGGTCTCCTGTGATCTGGCCCTGTTTGACATATACACGAAGGGGTATGTGGAAGGCTGCGCAGGCAGCCTGACGGAAAAGGAAATCCGCATGCTCCCGGTCGGAGCCCGGCTCATGACGCTAGAATGCGGCATGCGCTTCCTTGCCGATTATCTCCAGGGAGATGTGTATTTTAAGATACACCGTCCGAAACACAACCTGGAGCGGGCCCGCACCCAATTCAGGCTGGTGGCGGATATGGAAGAAAAATGGGCTGTGCTGGAAGAAATCGCCATGCGCTATTTATAGTTGGGGAAAATTTCCGCGTCTCACATTCTGGCGGCTGCGGTTCACGGTCCGGGATGCTTCCCCTTCATGGAGCGGGCCTGTGTTTCCGGCCGGGCGGGATGCCTGTGCACCGCAGGTACCTTCCTTTCCGGAGCACGCTCCCGCTCGGCCAAAAACGTAACGGTACATAACGGGCCAAAGGACGGCCCGTAAGTACCGACGTTTTCAGACGGCCTCGGAAAAGAACATACGGTACCCGGAGAAGCACAAAGAGCGTGTGTGTCCGGCCCCTTCCTGCTGGGTTGCCTGAACTGATATCAAGTAAGCAGAAAAAAAGCCGCATCCGCGTCGGAACGGACGGCAGCATCAGAACCGATAGAAATATCTGATCGGAACATCATAATGGATGATTGGATGCAATGCGAACCGCAGCGGCCATCCCGCCGTCACCATAGGATGGGCTTTTTATAAAATCCTTAGATGCCTGGCTTAAAGTCTGCTTTTCTTTCAATGTATGGCATATTTCTTTTTCCCATCCATCCAGTCTGGATATGGATATAGATTCCATTCCCAATACGACATCTTCTATATGTTCCTGGTAAGATTGGTAATGTTTTTTTATCATAAAACGCATTCGTTCAAGCCGTTTTGACATGCTTTTGACATTCGATGAAGCAGGGGCAGTGCGATAATCAATGAGCGGTTTGGGGACAATGCCGATATGTGCATTCGGCACTGCTTCCAACATACTTAAAAAGAAATCCCAGTCTTCAAATCCGGAACGCATCGATTCATCATAACCACCACTTTTTTCCCATATTTCACGCCGAAGAATATGGGCTGCCGGACAACAATTATGAGTAAGGAAATTGCTTATATTCCCTCCGCTAGGACAGATTACTGAATCAAGTACGCCGAACGTATGCATCCATGACGAAGCCGCTACCATGGAAGCATCTTCGTACAATAACTTACGGACCTGCTCAATATAGGAGGGTTTGAGTTTATCATCTCCATCAAGTACAAGGACAAATGGCGTCTTTGCCTTACGGATACCAGCATTTCTTGCAGATGATACGCCGCTGTTCGACTGATATATGACAACAATCGGAATGAAAATAGGCGGGTCTGTTTTAAGCGCATTCAATATGTCCAAAGAATTTTTATCCGTTGACCCATCGTCTACAATTATAATTCTTGCCGGCAATACAGTCTGCTCACACAAAGAATGAACTGCTTCCTGGATCATATCCCCCTGATTAAAACTTGTAATAACTGCCTCAATGTCTTTCGCTGTACAACGTTCCTTTCCAATGTCCATGATAGTATCCTCTCGAACTGTTATTCGGAAAAACGGAATACGGAAAATTTAGCCCTGCGGTTGGAAAAATGCTTGAGATGAGAGCCATACAAACAAAAAACATCTGAAACGATATGCTTCCAATGCATTCTGTTCCAGATGATATTACCGAACGACCCGACCGTCATAGCCTAATTTTTTTTCCCACTTCAGTATCCATGTTATCATGTCATGAAAGAAAAGTCTAGCATTTTTTCTGAGATGCGTTTATGATATATAAGCCATTTATGATAATGTCCCGGTATACCACAAATGAAAATGTCCCAGTTG
>OLQH01002303.1_pt1 | contig 11354 bp, 6 predicted proteins | sample 1672671 | NCBI WGS metagenome assembly OLQH01 (sample SAMEA3136712, study PRJEB25190) | human gut metagenome
GCGTCAGAAGCTCGCTGGTCTCGGGTCGGATGCCGCTGACGTTGTCGCAATGCAGCAGCGCATGCAGCTGGCCGTTCTGCAGCTCCACGTCGATCCAGTCGAACACCAGCTGGGGGTTGCCCACTTCGCGCTGGCGGCGGTTGTAGATCAGCATGTTGTTACTCACCTTGTACAGCTCGTTGTAGAACCAGCGCTCCATAACGTCGTTCCACAGCTCGTCGGCGCCCTCGTCCTCGGCGCGCAGGTAGCGGCGCGTGCCCAGCTTCACGAGGAAGCGCATGATGTTCTGCGGCTCGCCGTCGCAGGCGGGATGGGTGCGCACCAGTGTCGACCCTACGTACGAGTAGCAGCGGTCGATTTCCAGGCGCACGTCCTCGCTGTCGAGGCGCTCGTCGAGGTCGAGGATCAGCGTCAATGACGGACGCGGTTGTGCCATGGCAGTCTCCTTCGTTCACAGGTTTCTTCCCGTTGCCGCACGCCCGGATGACGGGCGCGAACGGCAACCTCTTCGCTGCCATCAAGTATAGGTTGGGCGCGAAAAGCAAAATAATCCTTTGGGGATGATATCGGCGCGTTTCATCCATCCACCCCTTATGATTTGGGCTTTTGCTCCGTTCCTAGAATGGGGAAACCGGTTCCGGCGTATGGTCGCGCCGGGTTCCGGCAGAGACGAACGAAGCGAGAAAAGGAAGAGAGGAGGGGCACATGGCGAACCTATCACTGAGTCGTCGAAGCTTCTTGAAGGCCTCTGCCATGGCTGCCGCGGCAACCACGGTGGGCTTCGCAGCAACGCCTTCGACGGCGTTGGCCGAAGGTGAAGACGCCTCAGCGGGCGAGATCAAGCGCATCCGCTCCTGCTGCCGCGCGTGCGGCAAGGTGGAGTGCGGCGTGTGGGTGACCGTTCAGGACAACAAGGTCATCAAGGTCGAGGGCGACGAGTCCAACGCTCACAGCCGCGGTCACTGCTGCGCGAAGTCGCAGTCGTCCATGCTGGCTCTGTACCATCCCGATCGTCTGCGCTACTGCATGAAGCGCACGAACCCCAAAGGCGAGGACGACCCCGGTTGGGTGCGCATCACGCTTGCCGAGGCGTTCGACGAGGCGGGTGCCAAGTTCAAGGAGATCGTGGAGAAGTACGGCGGGGAAGCCAACTTCGCCATGGGCGGCACCTCGCGCGTGTGGGCGCAGCCGCCGTACGGCACGCTGAAGTCCATCTTCCCCACGCCGAACGCGCACCTGGCCTACGAGATCTGCAAGGGTCCGCGCCACTTCGGCGGCATCCTCACCGACGAGATCGGCTCGCCGTGGATGGAGGTTGAGCAGGGCCCGCTGGTGTACGTGCAGTGGGGCACCGCGTCGGAGTACTCGAACTACGACTCCACGAACCGTACGGTGGTGGACTGCTCGCAGCGCGCCTACAAGCACATCCTGGTGGATCCCCGCATGACGCCGCTGGGCAAGGAAGCCGACGTGTGGCTGCCGCTGCGCGTGGGCACCGACCTGTGCCTGTCGCTGGGTTGGCTCAAGTGGATCCTCGACAACGAGGCGTACGACGACGCGTTCGTGCGCCGTTGGACGAACGCCCCGTTCTTGTGGAACCCCGAGAAGGACGGCCGCACGGCGAAGGGTTGGTTCATGGAAATGAACGGCGGCATCGACATGGAGAGCCGCATCCTGACCGAGGCCGACTGCGACCCCGAGTGGATCGGCCAGTACTGGGACTACGAGGGCCGCTACCAGCGCTTCATCTGCTGGGACGAGAACAACAACAAGCCTACGTACTGGGATGCCGAGGCCTGCCAGTGGGAGGGCGAGAAGCACAAGATCCCGACCACCGGTACCTGGATCGAGCACCCCTACAAGCCCATCATCGCCGATGCCTGGCTGCCCGATCCCTCCAAGTTCGCCGACCCGGCCGATCCGGCCTACGACGCCTACTGGACCGGCGAGGGCAACGAGAAGGGCGCCAAGTCGAACCCGAAGGGCCTGCCGAAGGATCCGGAGCTGTGGCCCGACGGCGTGCAGGTCAAGCTCGCCAATGGCAAGATGATCGAGGCCAAGTCGGTCTGGCAGGAGTGGGAGCACAACCTGGAGGAGTACACGCTCGACCGTGTCTCCGAGATCACCGAGGTTCCCGCCGACAAGATCGAAGAGGCCGTGCGCACCTACACCACGCGCCTGAACCCGCTTCACGGCAACGGCGGCATCCACTACCAGCTGGCCCCCGACCAGACCGGACACGCCGTGCAGAACACCCGCGCCCTGCAGCTCATCGCCTGCCTCACCGGCAACTCCGACGAGCCCGCCGGCAACCGCGGCTCCTCGAAGGCCCAGGTAGACGGCTGCTGCGGCCGCGCCAACATGATCGTGACCGACCACGAGCCGGTCGACTGGGGCATTCGCGAGGGCATCGGCACCATGGAGCTCGGCAACACGCCGCGCGACCTTTCCGTGGAAGACCAGATTCCGCTGATCCAGAACTTCGTGAAGTACCTGCAGGACGAGAACTCCCCGCTCATGGAGCGTTACGGCAACCACATCCCCACCGATGAGGAGGCCCGCATCATCGCCATGCGCAAGGGCGGCGACTACAAGGGATCGCGTTCCTTCCCGGGCCTGAAGACCCCGTTCGAGAACAACGCGGACCAGATTTCCGCCGAGCGCTTCCCGCTGCTGCGCTTCTGGAACTCCTGGACCGACGCCTCCTCCATCTGGGACGCCATCCGCGAGATCGATTCCCCCTACAAGCTCTACGGCGGCATCTGCATGTCCGGCGACTTCATGAACCAGTCGAATCTGCTGGAGGCGTGGGACGCGCTGACGCAGCTCGACTTCTGGGTGGACATCAACCTGTGGTCGTGCCCGAACAACGGCACCGCCGACTACGTGTTCCCTTGCACCCACTGGTTGGAGACCAACACCGGCCGCGTGTCCCAGGGCGCCGGCGGCATCTTCGGCGCCGGTCAGCGCTGCGTCGAGCCCATCGGAGACGTGGTCTTCGACCCGACCTTCGTCGTGTGCCTGCACAAGTCCATGGGCGTGCCGTTCAACGATCGCGACCCCGAATACGACGAGTGGTTGAACCTCGACTACCACGACTTCATCCAGGCCGGCGGTTCGGTGGGCTATGAGGAGCAGGAGTACCGCGTGCTCAAGGACGCCACCGACTGGTGGAAGACCGAGGAGTACCCCGACGGCCCCGACTTCCCCCAGTACGCGGCGAAGTTCCAGGAAGAGGGCTGGTTCGACTGCCGCAAGTGGCATCCCGAGCGCTGGGGCACCTACCGTCGCTGGGAGATGGGCTACCGTCGCCAGCAGGCCGGCTACAACCTGTACGCCGCCGTGGACGAGAAGTGCGCCTTCGGCACCCCCACCGGCAAGGTGGAGATCTGGTCGACCATCTGCGAGTCCTATATCGGCGACACGGTGACCGAGTCTTATGTGCTCGAGACGCCGGGCACTGCTGCCAAGGTGGGAGAGAAGACCCCGTACTTCGCCCAGGTGTGCTCGCCGGATCGCGACGCCTATGCCGGCGACATTCCGGATATCGACAAGTTCCCGCATTGGTTCGAGCCGAAGAACTCCCGCGTCCAGGCGCCCGAGTGGTACGACGCCAACCTGGTGGATGGCGCGTCCTACAACAGCGACAACTACCTGAACAAGCCCTACCACGGCATCGCCGGCGTGGGCAACGGTCAGGCGACCGACAACGGCACCACCGACAACCTCGAGGCCTACAAGCAGGCCGTGAAGGAGAACCCGGAGGCGACCTTCATCTGCACCTCCGGCGCCCGCCAGCCCGTCTACTTCCATTCTGAGCACCGTCAGCTGCCCTGGTGCCGCGAGCTGTGGCCGTCCCCGCGCTTCGAGATGAATCCGAACGACGCGGCGCGCCTCGGCATCGAGCAGGGCGACTGGATCTGGGTGCGCACCCCGTGGGGCGCTATCCGCGAGGTGGCCGATCTGTACTACGGCATCAAGGAAGGCACCACTAACGCCAACCATGCCTGGTGGTACCCCGAGATGGATCACGCCGCCCACGGCTTCGAGCTCGTCGGCATCAACTGCACCATGGACAAGTACGCCCAGTGCTGGATCTGCGGCGCCTCCCAGCTGCGCGGCAACCCGATGGTCGTCTACAAGGCCACCGAGGAGAACTCGCCGTTTGGCAACCCCGTGCCGTGCGATCCGTGGGGCAACGAGGCGATCACCAACGCCAACGACCCGCGTCTGAAGGAATGGCTGGCCAACGACCCGCGTCTGGACGACTCGAAGGTGGAGCTCACTTACGCGAGCGCGGATGCCAAGGGCCTGCAGACCTTAAGCCTCATCAAGGAATAGAAAGGAGGAAGATCAATGGCGAATTACGCGATCATCACCGATTTGAACCGTTGCACGGGCTGCCTTGCCTGCACCGTGGCGTGCAAGGCCATCAACGGCGTGGACGTGGGCAACTTCTGGATCAAGACGCTGCGCGTCGGTCCGCATCCCATTGAGGGCGGTTCCGGCACCTTCCCGGACGTGGAGATGTACTTCCTCCCCGTTCAGTGCCAGCACTGCGAGAACCCCGAGTGCGTGAAGGTGTGCCCGACCGAGGCGTCTCATGTCGCCGAGGACGGCACCATCCAGATTGACAAGGACAAGTGCATCGGCTGCCAGTTCTGCGCCATGGCCTGCCCCTACGGCGTGCGCTACCTGAACGAGGAGGAGCGCGTCGTTGAGAAGTGCACGCTCTGCCAGCAGCGTACCGCCCAGGGCGAGCTGCCCCAGTGCGTGGCCCAGTGCGGCTCGCGCGCCCGCTTCTTCGGCGACTTGGACGAGGGCTTGGAGTCCTTCCAGGCTTTGGCGCCCACCCATGATCTGGCGACTCCCTACGAGGAGATGATGCAGAACCGCACGACGCTCGGAGAGTGGGTCGAGCCCTTCACCGAGGCCGATGTGTACCATCTGACCGACACGGGCAACGGCCCGAAGCATTGCTACATCCTGCGCAATCGCAAGTGGCAAGGAGAGGAGTAACGAGGTTCCGGCGGCGCTAACGCGCCGTCGGACCGCTCGACGCTGCGGCTCCGACAGGCACCTGGCCTTGCCCCTTGTTTCGCGCACGGCGTTGGCCAAAGCCAACTTGGCGCGAAGGCGGGGCAATTCCAGGCGCCTGTCGGACCCTCGCTGACTTCCTTGGGCATACCTATGATTAGTTAGGAATTGATTATGGAATTACAATGGCCTCTTATTCTGTTCACGACGCTGCTCGCTTGGGCGGCGGGCGTGTTCGGTGCGCAGTGCCTCTACGCGCTGCGCGGGCAGGGCACCCGCGCCCAGATGCCGGCGCTCATCACCTCGGCCGTGCTGCTGGTCGTGGGCGGCATCGCGGTGTTCTTCCATCTTGAGCACTGGGAGCGCATCTTCAACGGCTTCGGCCACCTGAGCAGCGGCATCACCCAGGAGCTCATCGCCATCGTGGTGCTCGCGGTGGTCATGGTGGTGTACTTCGTGTACCTGCGTCGCGGAGGCGACGAGGCCAAGGTGCCCGCTTGGCTCGCAGCGGTCGGCCTAGTGCTGGCCGTGGTGCTCGTCGCCGTCATGGGCCACTCCTACATGATGGCCTCGCTGCCCGCCTGGGATTCCGTGCTGCAGATCGGCTCGCTTCTGGGCGCGGCTTGCGGCTTCGGCCCGGCCACCATGGCGGTGCTGTGCGCCGTGAAGGACGAGTCGCTCGACTATACCGCCAAGGTGAACGTCATCGGCCAGATCGTGAACGTGGTGCTTGTGGTGGCCTACCTCGTCGCTATGCAGGCGACGGTGGGCGCCTACACCCAGGTGGACTTCTGGTTCGACCCGACCCAGCCCACCATGGACATCGCTCCGACGGGCGTCACCGAGCCCCTCTCCGGCGCCTCGCTGCCCTTCTCGGTGGTCGCGCTCATCGCCGCGGCGTGCGGCGTGGCCGGCGCCTTCGTCGGCAAGGCGAAGAAGGATTGGAAGGTGTGGGGCGCGGTCTGCGTGGCCTGCGTGCTCGTGAGCGCGCTCGCCCTGCGCGTCGTGTTCTACATGACCGGCATCTCCATCTACCCGTTCTTCTAGAAGCAGATGGGGCGCGTGCCCGTGCGGCGCGCGTCCTAGCTTTGACGGACAGGCTGTCCGAACGGACTCAGCTTCCCGCAAAATGTCACAACTGAGAAGGCCTCCCCAGCGGGAGGCCTTCCTTGCGTTCGGAGATGGTGCGCGGCTTAGATGCGGCCTAGCTCAGCTTGCTGCCGAGATCTTTGACGGCGGCTACCTTGTCAGGCACCGTGTCTGAGCTGCCTAATAGTTGAGGCCGAAGGCCCACAGCGGCACGACGTTGGCGAAGCCGTACTCGATGTCGTCCTTGACCACATATCCCTTCTCCGCATTCTGCAGCTGATCGAAACCTTTGCTCTTGCCGCCCACCTCGAAGGTGATGCCGTCGATTTCGAAATCGGATACGGGGGATGCTGTCACCAGGTGGTTGACGCGCATTTGGTTGAAGAAGAAGGTCTCGCGAATCGTCCCTCGGTCGGAGCTCTCGTCGCCGAGGTTCATGAGGATGTTGGGATTGTCCAGATACACTTTCTCAACTTTACCGAGAAGGTTGATGGACGAGCCGGATTGCCTGAGCCGGGCTATCATCCCCGCTTTCTCCATGAACATGAAGTAGTCCTCAAGATTGTTGCGGCTCACCTCGATCTTGCCGGCAATGCTCGCCATGCTCGGCTTGAAGGGGGCCATGGTGCTTATGAGGGCCATCAGACGTTTGAGTTTGCGGCCGGTCGCGGCGTTCATGTTGGCGAATTGCGGTATGTCCACTTCCAAGGTGCGCATGATCACCTGGCCGAGTTCGATCTCGAATTCGGGATCGCTTCCAAACGGGTAGTAGCCGCTTGCGAGGTATTCTCTGAAAAGGGGAAGGGGGTGCTCGACTTCTGGGATTGCGGCCTTGTGGGCGAGTATCTCCTCGAGCGTGTAGGGCTCGCAGCTGATGTTGTGGCGCATGGCGAGAAACTCTCGGAAGGAGAGGCCCTGCAGGTGGTACTTGGGTGCCCGACGGCTGAGGTCTGCCTCGCCTTTTTCGATGTCGAGCACCGAGGAACCGGTGAAGCGCACGTGCAGGTGGGGGAAGGAATCGTAGATCGCTTTCAGTTCGCGTGACCACCCTTCGTATTTGTGCACCTCGTCGATATAGAGAAAGGTGCCGCCGTTTTTCGAGAAAGCCTCGGCGGTATCGAAGAGCGTGTGCTCCGAGAAGTACATGCTGTCGGCAAATACGAAGAGGGACTCATTTGTCTGGTCGCTGTTGAGGATGTGCTGAAGGAGAAGGGTCGTCTTGCCCACGCCGCGAGGGCCGACAATGCCGAGCATGCGGCTCTCCCAATGAATATGCGGGTAGAGATACCGAACAAATTGGTTCGGCGTGCTAGCGAGCAGTCGATACATATTTTCATAGAGCTGATCCACGGGTGCCTCTTTCAATATTGCACTCATTGAGTGCAATATTTTAGCATATTCTGCACTCAATGAGTGCAACTTTCCTTTTAACTCTTTTAGGTTGCTCTAAAAGTTTTAGGTCGCTTTAACTCATTTAGCGAAGAAAGGCCTCCCAGTTGCGGGAGGCCTTTGAGGTCGCAGGAACGCTCTGCCGGTTGCCGCTAGCCCAGCTTACTGCCGAGCTCCTTGGCGGCGGCTGCCTTGTCGAAGTTGCCGCCGGTGCGCTTGGTGAGCTCGCCCATGACGCGGCCCATGTCCTTCTTCGTGGAAGCGCCCGTGTTAGCGAGCACTTCCTCAATGAGCGCCGCCAGCTCGTCGCCTTCCACCTGCTTCGGCAGGTACTCCTCCAGGATGGCCACCTGCTCGGTGAGGGTGTCGGTGCGCTCTTGGTTGTTCCCCGCTTTGATGGAGCCGTCGAGTGTCTCCTTCGTCTGCTTGATGGTGCGCTTGAGCATGGCGTCCACGTCGGCCTCGGTCACCTCGCGCCGCTCGTTTACCTCGATGGCCTTAAGCTCGGTGTGCACCTGGCGCAGAATGTCGCGCCGATGGTTGTCGCGCGCCTTCATGGCCGCTTTGATCTCATCCTGCAGCTGCTGGTATTCCATGAGCGTCCTTTCTCGGAAAATGATTGCCCTTATTATAGCGCGCTCTGCCGCTTCCCTGCCCCTCCCCGTAGGGGGCGACCTTGGTCGCCCCTCTCGACTGGCGAGATCACCTCGGTCGAGGAGGGCTGACCAAGGCCAGCCCCTACGGGACAAAGCATGCGGGGTTATGGTGGAAGGAGACTGGGGGCTATCCCTGTTGCAGCGAGCCCTTCACGATGCCGCGGGCGGCAAGGTAGGTCACCAGCATGTAGCCGCCGTAAATGACCAGCGTGAGGCCAGCGGCCATCATGATGGGGCCGACCGAGGACACGCCAATGGCGTCCAGCAGGGAATCGGACAGTACGCCGATGGCGCAGACGGAATGGCATACCGCCAGCCCCAGCGGCACGAGGAAGTACACGAGCACTTGGGCGAGCAGCGACCGATAGATCATGCCTCGGTCGCAGCCGAGCTTCCACAGGATGCGGTAGCGCGGTGTCGAATCGGACGCTTGGGAGAGCTGCTGGATGGCCAAAATGGCTGCCGTGGAAATGAGGAAGACGAAGCCGATGTAAAGTGCCAGGTACGTGATCATGAGGCGCAGCCCGGCAGACTGGGAGAGCATTTCGTTCGCCGTGAGAATGCGCGTGACCGGCCACAAGAGGCTCGCGTAGGGGTCGTCGGCGCCCTGGGCGCCCTTCTCGAACCCGCCCATGTCCCGCGGCTGCAGCGCGGCCACGATGTCGTCCAAGGCCGCGTCGTTCTCGCCGGCGGTCTTGCCGTTGTCGGCGTACATCACGTTCAGGTACTGGGTGTCGGGAATGCAGCCCTCTGCGCGCAGGGCTTCCACGGCCTCGTCGGGGGTGATGACGACCAGGGCCGTGGCCGCCATGGCGTTGTCCTCCAGCTGCGTGTCGTACAGAGGGCCGGCCAGCGCGTAGTCGGTGCCGGCGATGGTCACCGTGGGAGCCGCATCCAGCACGGCCTGGGCCAAGGGCGTCACCATGTCCATGTTGTTCGCCAAGGCGCAGGTGCCCGCTGCCAGTTCCACGGGATCCTGGCCTTGTAGGGCGCGGGCGCCGTTGAAGTCGGAGAGCGATACCACGGTGAGATGCGTTGTGCGTACGGAGCCCAAGTCGTCCAAGCGCAGTGTCGACGGATCAACGCCGGTGGCCTCGGCAGCGGCAACGAGGGGGTCGTAGGTCATATCCGGGGCTGAATAGGCGCTCACCTGGGCGAAGGCACCTACGGTCTCGGCCCACAGCTCCGGTGCGGCCTCTTGCAGGGCGGCGGCCATATCCCAGTTGTAAGCTTCCGCCTGGGACAGGCGCTCCGGTGCCTCGGCCTCCATCTCGGCGCGGCGCTCAAGCGGGTTGCCCGACGAGGAGGTCTTCGACCCGTCGGGTCCGTACCACACGGCCGCCTCCAGGGTGGCGGAGTAGGGGTTCGCCGCCTCAGTGCCGCCAACGAACACCTCCACGAGCCCCATGCCCGAGGAGAACACGGTGATGGAGAAGAACAGCAGAACGCACACGGCCCATAGCGACAAAAACGCTGTGTTCACCTTGCTAGCGATCTGGCGCACGGTGAACAGGTTCAGCTTGCGCAGGTACACGCCGCGCAGCCGCGTGAGCACGGCAATGGCGAAGCCGGCGAGCGACCAGAAGAACAGCAGCGATCCCACGAGCATGGCGATGGTGGCGCGGATGAACTCGGGCTGGTCCAGCATCACCAGACCGTTTTCGATGAGCTGCTCGTAGGCATAGACGAGGATAGCCACCGCTGAGACGAACCCCACGAGGCAGACCCACGGGTTGCGCACGCCGGCGCGCTCGTTCTTCTCGCCGGCGCGGATGAGGTCGATGAGCTTGCAGCGGCTCACGGTGATGGTGTTGAAGGCGGCCACCACCACGTAAATGGCAGCGAAGCAGGCGAGCGTGACGAGGAAGGCGTCGGGGGAGAACACGAACTGGTAGTTGGTCATCGTCGTGCCGAACAGCGCGGCGGTGAAAAACGACAGTCCCTGGGAGAGCAGCACGCCGCAGATGAGGCCCACGGCCAGGGAAAGCAGCCCCACGAGCACCGTCTCGTACAGCACGATGCGCGACACATGGCCCGGCGTCATGCCCAGCACCAGGTAGGTGCCGAACTCCCGCTTGCGGCGGCGGATGAGGAACTGGTTGGCGTACAGAATGAGGAAGCCCAGCACGCAGGCCACCACCACGGAGAACATGCCCAGGATGTAGGTGGTGGAATCGAACACGCTGCGCGAGGCCGAGGTTTCCATATCGAAGAGGATCTGCTGGCTGCCGATGGAGTTGAACGCGTAGAACACCGCCACACCGAACAGCAGCGTGATGAAGTAGACGGCGTAGTCGCGCACCGATCGGCGGATGTTGCGCAGGGCGAGCTTAAGATACATGGCCGGCCTCCCCGCCGAGGAACGACACGACCTCCATGATGCGAGCGAAGAACGCGTCGCGGCTCTCATCGCCCCGACGCAGCTCGTTGAACACGGCGCCGTCCTTGATAAACAGCACGCGGCTGGTGTAGCTGGCGGCGAAGGCGTCGTGGGTGACCATCATGATGGTGGCGCCCATCTGGGTGTTCATCATCTCCATGATCTCCAGCATCACCGTGGCGGCACGGGAATCGAGGGCGCCGGTGGGCTCGTCGGCTAAAATGAGCTTCGGGTCGGTGACCATGGCACGGGCCGCGGCCACGCGCTGCTTCTGGCCGCCGGACATCTGGTAGGGGTACTTCTGCAGCACGCCATCCACACCGAGGCGCGCGGCCATGGCGTTCACCTTGCCGGGAATGGCGCGGGCCGGCTCGCCCTTGATGGTGAGGGCCAGCGAGATGTTCTCGAAGCCGGTGAGCGTGTCCAGCAGGTTCGAGTCTTGGAAGATGAAGCCGAGGTCGTCGCGGCGGAACTTCGCCAACTGGCGCTTCGACATGCCGGTGATATCGCGGCCGCCCACGATGATGTGCCCGCTCGTGACCGTATCGATGGTAGAGACGCAGTTCAGAAGCGTTGTTTTGCCAGAGCCCGAGGGACCCATGATGCCGACGAACTCGCCGGCGGCCACGTCGAAGCTGACGCCGGCCAGCGCGTGGGTGACCGAGTCGCGGCTGCCGAAGACCTTCTCGATGGAGCGCACGGAGAGGATTGGGGAGCCTGCGTTGACGGGGTGGCCGGCTTGAGAAGCGTGGGTTGGGTCGGCTGCGCGGTGGGCGCCATGGGCGGTGTGGGCGCCCCTTCCG
>OLQH01002307.1_pt1 | contig 11336 bp, 16 predicted proteins | sample 1672671 | NCBI WGS metagenome assembly OLQH01 (sample SAMEA3136712, study PRJEB25190) | human gut metagenome
CAGCTGGATAGAGCAACGGCCTTCTAAGCCGTGGGTCGGGGGTTCGAATCCCTTCGAGCACGTTAGTGGTTATGAGATTTCTCATAATCCATATGGTGGGTATAGCGCAGTTGGTTAGCGCGCCAGATTGTGGCTCTGGAGGCCAAGGGTTCGAATCCCTTTATCCACCTTCTTGGGCTATCGCCAAGCGGTAAGGCACAGGACTTTGACTCCTGCATTCGCTGGTTCGAATCCAGCTAGCCCAGTTGCAGAATGCTGAAAAGGAATCTTCCTCAATGGTTCTTTTTTTTATTCTCTTTTATGGGAATGAATAATTTTTACAACACAGGGCATCTTAATTGTTGGTATGGAGCACTAGCTCAGTCGGTAGAGCACCTGACTTTTAATCAGGTTGTCGGGGGTTCGAATCCCCCGTGCTTCAGTTCAAAAGCCTTGATTTTACAGGGCTTTTTTTATTGCGTGTTGCATTTCGTGTTGCATGTTTCTGATATCTCTGCCATAAATGCCGCATATTTCTCTCTTAATTCCAAGGTGTCTTGGCGCCCAATATTACGTAGCCACGCCATATATCCTTCCGGAATGTCTGGTTCTGTTATTCCAATCTGTTCCTCAAAGTACTCATCTATCATATTATCCACCCGCTGCCGTTCCTGGCCGAAGGTATGGGTATATACCTTTTTCATGACAGCATCGGTTTTCCATCCACCACGCTCCTGAGCATACTTATCTGGCACCTGCAGGAGAGCCATAACGGATGCATTGACGTGTCTGAGGTCATGATAAGTCATCGGCTTCAAGCCGGCCTTTTCAATCAACTTCACGAATCGAAAATACACCTGCGACCGCGTCATAGGGACAAGACGATCCTCTTGCGGATCCGTCCGGGATATCAATTCCTGAATGTAGGCCGGCATGCGGTGCATACGGGTCCGGGTCTTTGTCTTACCCTTCCGTTTGACGATAGACTGGTTATCAACGTCAACAACAACCTCTTCCACCACCAGGTAATTGCCGCGGATAGACTTTGACTTTGTCAGCCCGCGGACCTCAGACATGGAAAAAGAAAGCCACATAGCAAGCATGACAGCCAGTTCTACTTCTGAGCCTTTTACAGCGGCGTAAATCTCATCAGGCAGGGGTAAGTCCTTAATGTGTGTTTCGACCTGCGGAAGGCGCACTGTGCAGTCCAGGGATGGGATATATTTATTGAGGACGGCGGTTATAAGGCCATACTCATTATGGACCGTTTTGGCGGAGATAGGGGCTTTATCCTTACGTTTAGCGTTGGGACGCTTTGCTTCCAGATTAACAGCGTCCTGAAGGCTTTGCCGAGTTAATTTTTTTAATGGCAGCTCCATTATATCGGCAAATGCATTCTTCTGGATTTTCCGGTAGCCCTGAATGGTTGTGGGTGACAGTATAGCATCGGATGTTTCTATGTATACGTCGATTGCATTGCGCAAAGAGCTTGAGGACATATGCCGGCGCTGTTCTTTTTCAAGCGAGAATTGGGCGGCCATGAATTCCGCATCTTTTTTTGTGCCCGCGGTAAACGATTCATAATGCCTTTTGCCGTTGTCATCTGTGTAATCATATACTTGGCAGCGCCAGGTGCCAGATGGTAATTTTTTTGCCTTTGCCATGATTTCTTCAGTACCTCCTTATTTTTGCGTAAAAAAATAACACCTGTACAGGTGCCGGAGGTTTGTGGTAAAATATTCTTGCGACAGAATGCTTACCGGCTCTGGCCTGTACAGTATTCAATTTTCCGCTCTGGTGTTGGTAGCACTGGGGCGGTTTTTATTTAACATATTTCTTATACCACTCTTCATAAGTCATATCTGCCGGGACATACATCGTCTTGCCCGTCACCGGGTCCCTGGCCCATCGTTTCATCCGAGCAAGTTCTTCCAAGCTGATGTCGGATATTGTGGTACACCGGCAACCTTGATGCATTGGAGGATAATTAATTCCTACTTTAGCTTCTCCATATGTATATTTGTGTCTATCTAAACATCCACAATAAGGGCAACTTCTTGTATCTAACGTACCTACAAAAATATATTTATCATTTTTATCATGCGAACGTATTGTAAGTTCAGCTTTTTTAACATCACACTGATATCGTTCATTGCGTATTCGCAATTCTATATCTTGATTCTCATATTCCACAGGTAATTTATTTGCCTGCTGTATAACAGCAGTAATTGGTTCTCCAGACATTTCGCTATAGATTACACATGCCGTACATAGTTTATCATCACTACTATTCATCCTTGAAATAAATATATCTGTATCATATTTATTTATTCCGTTATAATAACGTTTTGCCCAATTTACTCCTAATCCTGGTGGAAATGGCATTTCAGCATTCTTTTTGCAAATTATATCATGAGCAATATTAAAATTATACGATAAAATGTAATCTATGACAGTTTTAAAGAACACGTTTTCTTTAGCTTCAATAATGACGATCGAATTGTTTAATATTTCCTTTCCTAAATCTGTTAAGATATAAATATCTAAATTCTTAATTATGTTTCTGACACATTCTTCACTTGATTCAGATATAATGCGGTTGATTAGTTCTTGTTTACGACCACTAACTTTTAAACCTAATTTTTTAGAAGTATCTCTGAGTTTTTGTAAAGTTAAATTTTCAATACTTTCTTCATAGGTACTTAATCGTAAAAGTCCCATTTCAAATAGCAAGGGCACAAACTTATCGAATCTTACCTGCAATGAGTTTAAACCTGATAAGTGAGATCCTTTAGGTTTTTTTGCCAGACGCCTTAAAATTCGGTAGTGATAATCCTTAAATTCTTCAATTGACCTTGGAAGTTCATATGGATCAATTAAAGGTGGCTTGTCTATGGTTTCATTAGCTGCGTTCTCTTTGTCATTAATGCCGGTATTCAAAGTCATTAATTCCATTATCTTACGCATAAAAGTCATAATGAAAACCTCATCCTTTTTTATAAATCTGTACTAAATCAGTTGCATTATCCATCAACTTTTGTTTTCCCGTGTCGTTAAGCTGTACCCAAATTTTATACAGCTCAGTGAATTGTAGATCCTCTGTCATGTGTGCATGAAGAATCGCAGTCTCAGGGGTAAAAACATCCTCCCACCCCATTAAATTTGCAGGAGTAGTTTCCAAAGCCTCAGCAAATGCTACGATTTTTGATTGAGGTAAATCTATGATACCTTTTTCAATTTTTGCGATCATACTTTTATCCGCATATCCCATTTTTTCGGCTAGCTCTGATTGGGTAAAGCCCATTTCACATCTTTTTTTCTTAATGTTCTTATAAAGTTCTAACATGGATAATACCTCTCTTATGTTTTCATAGTAGCATAGAATGGAAATAAATTCAACATTTTTATGAAAAAGGTTGACACAAAAGCAACTGGGTGGTATAACAAAAATGCAGTTGAATAAAAAGCAACATAGAAAGGAGGAAATTATGGTAGTCGATTTAGAAATGTTGAAAAAGGTTATTGCTGAGAGTGGTATGACTATGGTGGCTATTTCTAAAAAATCCGGTATTGTAAGGGAAACACTGTATAATAGACTGGATGGGATAGGAGAGTTTAATGCTTCAGAAATAGTCGGTTTATCTCAGGCCTTAGGATTAAGAAATTCCACAAGAGACAAAATTTTTTTTGCTAAAAAAGTTGAATTAAAAGACACGACAGGATGAGGTGAGAATATGGGAAATAAAAAGGCTCTTGGACTTTATACAGAGAAAGATATTAATTTCTCACGGGCTATAGAAGCTTGTATGAAGCGTAGTGGAAAAACGGCAAAAGAACTTGCATGTAAAGCTCATATCTGTCTGCGGTCACATTACAACCGCTTGGAACGCCCTGGGGAAATGACAGTGGATGAATTGAGGGTATATATAAGGGAAGCCAGAATACCGGCGGAAGATATCCTTGATGCGTTATATTTGGATAAAAAATAAGGAGAAAGTATGAACGAATTATTTAATCAGAAAGAGACAGACACATCAAAATTAACCCCGATTGAGATTGCCTTGGGAATTGATGAAAATGGAATGACCACTGCAAGAAAGCTTTATGATTTTCTTGGAATGGACAGAAGTAACTACAGCAGATGGGTGAAATCAAATATTGTAGAAAACCAGTTTGCTGAAGAAAATGTTGATTTTTGGGCGCTCGTCACAGATGACGAACGGAATTTTAACCCTAATCCTACTCAGGATTATAAGCTTACTGCCCATTTCGCAAAGAAACTTTCTATGACCCAGAAGAACCAAAAGGGCGAAGAAGCAAGGGAATACTTCACCAAGGTAGAGGATGGCGCCAAGGAAATGGTACTCCGGATGCAGGAGATGTCACCGCAGCTGCAGTTCATGATCAATATGGAAATGGAGCAAAAACGACAGAAGGCAGAACAGGAACGTCAGGCGGAAGAACTGCTGAAGGTTCAGGAGAATCAGAAAGTGATTACTCAGGCCCTGGCAAAGCCGGTAGAGATGGACTTCCGTACATGGGTGAAAAACAATATATCCGCGGTTGCAGGAAGTGAGAATTATCCCTTCATTGGAAGCACAAAAGAGCGATATCAGGCAGTATGGAACGAAAGCTACGAAAGACTTAACCAGAAGCGCTCCTGCAGGCTCAGCCAGAGGGTTGCGCGCGCAAGGGGTGACGCTGCTACGGCGGGGGCGACAAAGCGGCAAATAGAAGAAATAAACAAGCTTTCTATTATAGAAAGGGACAAGGACTTGAAGCCTGTTTATGAATCGGTAATCCGCGAAATGCTGGCGGTTTATAATGTGTGTTTGCCTGAATACTGTCTAAATTAAAGAGAACTGGTATAGAAAAGGAGGAATCATGAACGAATTAAAAGTAACAGGAATACAAAACTTTATGGGTCTGGAAATTCCGGTTGTGCTCGGAGGGTTCGGAGAAGGGAAGAAATGCATTTCTGACAAAACCGTAGCAGAGATTCACGGAATGGAGCCAAAACATGTAAGGGAAAGAATATCTATAAATATTAAAAGATTCAAGGCTTGTATTGACTATATCGACATAAAGCAACGTGTCGGTGAAACAGGCACGTTGGAATTACTCCTTAATCTGGGGTATGCGAAGCAGTCAATTACCCAGGCTGAACATATTTATATCCTATCAGAGCGCGGTTATGCGAAGCTGATAAAGATTATGGATACGGATCTGGCATGGGTAATCCACGACAAGCTGATTGATGAGTATTTTGAGATGCGAGAGGGAAGGCGCTTTTATGATGAACTTTCCCCGGAGCTCCAGGCAATATTTGCCCATGATAAGAAAATCCAGGTGATTGACAAGCGTCTTGATCATATTGAGAACACAATGACCATTGACTATGAACAACAGCAGGAGCTTCAGTCCCTGGCGAAAGCAGTAGCAGTGAATGCCGTAGGCGGTAAAAAGTCCAGGGCCTATACATATCAGTTCCCGTCTGCAGGTGAGAACGACAGGCCTCCTAAAATATATGGTATGGTCATCTCCCGGATGTGGCATGATTATCAGGATTATTTCAGTGTGAATTCATACAAGAATACTCCGGCCGCAAGGTACAAAGAGGCGCTGGAATACATTAATAGATGGACTCCGCCGGTAAACATGCAGCTGGAGATTGGAAAAATAAACCGTGAAGAAAAATGATGCTCATACAATGAAAAAGTCCTTAACCAACGCCAATTAGTTAAGGGCAAGCACAACCTGAAGGGCTATACCATAAATTATCCATTTACAGTATAGCCCTTTCAGGCCAGAAAAGAAAGGGGTTTTTATGAAAAAACATGGTTTTCAGAATAAGGAAAAACGCGAAGAGTCATACAAGGCGCTTATCAGAGAATTTTATAAAGAAGTTTATGACTGGTCTGTTCCTGAGACAGAAGAGTTCGGAAGAGATTGGATTTCTCAGCTTGAAGATTTGAAAATGCCAAAAAGTGTTATATCCTGGTGCGAAAAGTTAATTGAAGTCATTTGTGAAGTAAAAAGAGAAAAGGTTCGGGAAGGAGTAGTTTATGAATAAGGACATATATGGTACGGATTCAGAAAGCCGTATACCGGAATTTCTCTTTCATTTAATTTCAGAGAAAGGGAAAGCAGGCCAGTTGTATCATTTTCTGGCTGATAATGCCCATGCTCAGGGTATCCACGTAAAGGAAATTAACATGGAAGGTTTGTGCTCAGCGGCTGCCGCAAATATTGCGGGGGAGAAAGTAATCGGGATAGAAAAATCAGATTCCCTGGAAGAAAAAGTATTCTCTCTGGCCCATGAATTGTCCCATATCCATTTAGGGCACTTGGAAAATCATAATGATACAAATAAATGTGAGCAGCAGGCTGACTTTGCTGCAGGGATTCTGCTGGGAGCGTTATGCCTGGCAGCAGTATGAGAGAAAGGGGTAGCAGGTATGGATGGAAAAATGAAAGAAATCATTATGTTATTGCTGGAGCCTTCTACGGATGAGGAGCTTCAGGAATGCTGAAGGAACCTGAATGGAGTGAAGGGGCCAAGGCTTGCATGAGGGAAACACTGGGACTGAGGAAGGCAACGGCGGCGGGTTAAAATGGTGTCCCCACACCGGAACCCGGCGGCATAAACCAAAGAATAAAAAGGAGAGAAAAAATGAGATATATAGGATTAGGCCAGAGTATGCATAAAGCCATACAGAAAAGGGCATATTTCGAAAGTCCATACTGTAGCTTACGGTCTATTATGAATGCTTTTCAGATGGGTTCTTATTGTAAACTATGTGAATCCCGGATTCTTGACGAGGTGGGACTGGATGGGAAAGATATTATCTGCGATTTTGTGAATATTGACATTCTGTTTAATTATTATGGCCTTAGGAAAAGTCGGAGGGTATTTGAGGCATACCTGAATGACGAGCAGATGGAACAGATTCTGGATTATGCTTCGTCCTTAGATGATATGGCGGTAAATCGGAATAATATTCTCTGGATGCTCCGCAGCTGGGATAAAAATCGTTTGATGGAATATACGAACGGAAGTAATTCTTTCATTGGGAAAGAGGAACTGATGGAATATATCCGATGTGAGTTTCAAAGCAGAAATCTGATTAACCGGGGTTACAGGTGGATTCGGGAAGCGGCCAGAGAAATGTTTTTTCGGATAAAGCATTTCTCCAGAATAATGCTTGTTAAGGAAATACTTCGGGAAATCCCAGGGACAAAGCCCACTTCTAAAGACAGGCCCTTTCTTATAAAGAGAAATTATGAAAAATATCGTGATATCCCTGAAAGAAAGAGAACTGCAGATGACTGGAAAAAGTATGTGTACTATGGAATCAGGTACTATACCAGGAACAAGAACAGTGGCCCGGTTAAAATTTGTTACCAGATAGAAGAAAGTTTTAAGGCCATGACAGATATCGTAAAGGCAGCATCCAGATTGACCCCAGAAGAGTTTGTGAGCCTTTTCCCGGCCGATAAGGAATACAATGGGGAGAAATATATGGAGAAGGATTATTTTACTACTATGAAGGCTGTAAAGCGTTTCCCGGAAGGCAAACCGATAGGCAATGGGATTAACTGTTTTCTGGAGGAGTATTACAACAGGGACGTTTTTCTTTTCTGGGTGAACTATTTTTCCTGTATGGGTGACTATGATGTTCATTGCGGGATTAGCGACCCGGTAGAGAATTATTTCAGGCAGATGGAAAGGTTTCATGCATCGGCCAGAAATACAATCTAAAAGGAGGGATTGCCAATGCCGGAAAAAAGAATGATGTCTAAAAAAATAGTAGATAGCGATCCCTTTCTGGAGATGCCATTATCTGCGCAGGCTCTTTACCTCCATCTGCTGGTACGGGCAGATGATGATGGTTTTGTGAATAATCCGAAGAAAATCATAAGGTGTATTGGTGCATCCCAGGAAGATTTCAATGTCCTTGTTGAAAAGCGTTTTATCTTGTGTTTTGAAAGCGGTGTGATAGTTATCAAACACTGGAGAATCCATAATTACATAAGGGGAGACAGGTATCATGAAACTCAATATATGGAGGAAAAAAGCAGGCTAAAAATAAAGGAAAATGGGGCATATACTTTAAATATAAAACCGAATAATAGTATTCAGAATAATGATGTCATACCAAATGACAACCAAGTGTCTACCAGTGGTATGACATGTGACATACCAAATGCCTACCAGATGGATACCGAGATTAGATTAGATCAGAATAGTATAGATAAGATAAATACTATGTGCACAGCTGACGCCGATGCACTGTTTGAGCAACTATGGAAATCATATCCAGTAAAGAAAGGAAAAGGGCAGGTATCCGCTGCCAAGAAGAAAAAGTTACTTCAGATTGGCCGTGATGAAATGGAGAGAGCCATAAAGCGGTATCTGGCAGACCTGGAGAAAGATTCCTGGAGAAAGCCCCAAAATGGCAGTACTTTTTTTAATTCTGGCTATGTAGATTATTTGGACTGTAATTATGGATGCCAGGAATCAAAAAAGGCGATAGTGGAAGAAGCGCTTCCGGATGAGGAACTGGTGGGTGATGACTGGTGAAAATGAAACATCCAATATATGGAGACTTTGAAATACCAGAAAATAAAGTAGAGATTGAGAACACGCTGTGTGTGACCAGGACAATTCTGGAGGAAGATTACTTTCCAGTTGTCCTGGCCTACCAGGATATGTTGGAAAGCAGCCTGGATATTTACCGGAGGGACGAAGATGGAGTATGAATTCAGGCAGGAAGATGCCTATGATTTTGCCAGATTTACGGGTATTGAGGCGAAACCCAAAGGGGACGAACTGTTTTTTAAGACATGCCCTTATTGCCGGCCATTACCAACAAAGGGGAATATCAAGAGCTTTTCGATTAATCTGAATTCCGGCCAGTTTAAATGCTTCCGGGCAAGCTGTGGAGCAGAAGGGAATATGCTTACACTAGCGAAAGACTTCGGATTCAGCCTGGGGAATGAGATTGACGAATACATAGCGCCGAAGAAGCAATTCCGAAGATTTAAACCCAGGAAGGATCCTATAGTCCCGAAGGATAAGGCTGTTGAGTATCTGAAAGGCCGCGGTATCTCCGAACGGGTAGCGAGGGAGTATGAGATAACTGTGCAGAACGGCCACGAAAATATTCTGGTTTTCCCCTTCTTTGATGAAAAAGGCCTGCTGCAGTTCGTCAAGTACCGCAAGACGGATTATGACAGGGAAAGGGACAGCAATAAGGAATGGTGCGAAAGGGACTGTAAACCGGTTCTGTTTGGTATGAAGCAGTGCAGGGACTTTAAAAGGTTGATAATAACGGAAGGGCAAATCGATAGCCTTTCCGTGGCGGAGGCAGGATTCAGCAATGCGGTATCCGTCCCTACAGGGGCGAAAGGCTTCACATGGGTGCCGTATTGCTGGGACTGGGTAAATAAGTTTGAAGAGCTGGTGGTGTTTGGCGATTATGAAAAAGGCCGGGTAACACTTCTGGATGATATCAAACAGCGGTTCAAAAAGAAAATCAGTTTTATCCCTCCGGAATATTACAAAGGATGCAAGGATGCCAACGAGATTTTACAAAAATACGGCGCGGAGGCCGTGGCGGAAGCCGTCAACCATGCGGAACAGGTTCCGGTAAACCGTGTCATGCGGCTGGCCGATGTGAAAAAAGTAAATATTTATGAGATTCCCAAGCTGGCAACCGGAATAAGGGCCCTAGACCGGTATTTGTGCGGCGGGCTGCCCTATGGTCAGGTGCATATCATAAGCGGAAAGCGCGGAGACGGGAAAAGTACGTTTGCAAGCCAGCTCCTGGTAAATGCGATAGAACAGAATCAGAGGGTATTGTCCTACAGCGGGGAACTTCCGAACTATCTGTTTAAAGTATGGATAGACCTGCAGATTGCCGGCGGTAAAAATGTGATGCAGAATGACAGCATCAGCGGGGCCCCCAGTTATTTCATAACAAATTCCACTTCGGAGAGGATTAATAACTGGTACCGGGACCGGGCATTTTTATATGACACGAGCATTATTGATTCTGAAAAAGGCGAAACGGCAGATCTGCTTGACATTATTGAGCAGAGCATCATGCAGTATGGAGTAAGGGTAATCCTGCTGGACAACCTTATGACGGCCATAGATTTAGATTCAGAGAGGTATTCCGATAAATATGACCAGCAGAGCAGGTTTGTGTACAAACTCACAAGAATAGCCCTGAAATTTGATGTGATGATTCTGCTGGTTGCCCATCGGAGGAAAAACGGCTATTCCTCTGATATGAACGATGAAGTAATGGGCTCCGGAGATATCACCAACTATGCCGGCGTCATCCTTGGGTACAATAGAGACGACAAACTGGAGAATAATCAGAGAAAGCTTATTTTAACCAAGAACCGACTGATAGGGAAACTGAATACAGAGGGCTTTATTCTGGATTATGATGAAAAATCAAAACGTATTTTTGGAATGGGCGATGATGTAAACCGGAAGTATGGCTGGGAAAGACCGGATAATTCAGATGATACCGGCGATTTCGAGCAGATAAGTTTGGGTGATGAATATGATATTCCTTTTGATTGAGAGGTGGAAACGTGGAAGAAGAAAAAGAAAAGAAACGCTGTTATAAAGCCCTCCTGCAGGCATGGGGGCTGATGAAGAATACCGGGTTCCATACACTGTCGGATTCAGAATGGGAAGCCCTTATAGGGAAGGCAGAAGAGATTTTGAAGTCAGATACTGAAATGGACGGGATGTTCTTCCGGGATATGTTTCTGGCAGTTACGAATTATTACAAGCGGCAGCAGTAAATAAATTAGTATTAACCTTAAATGTATATAAAGCAACAGAAAAAAACGATAGAAGGGAAAGCGTTTATGAGAAAAATTAAATTAATTGAAATAGTAGTACCTGAATTGGTTGGTTGCATAAAACACGGAACTGAGCATTTTGCTGATTTTCGCTGTAAATGTGATATGGGCGTGGAGCAGAGCTGCAACTATTGTCCTTTTTGTGGAGCTCAGTTGAACTGGAGAGGAATAAGAAAAATATCCGAAGAATTCTAAAAAAAGAAATATTATGAAACTATCAGGTAAATGAGGATTTAGCTGAATAGCAGAAAGGAAAATGATGAAAAAAATACACTATCATTTAGGGACTGGATTTGCAGTAGCCAACCACGACGAAGTGGTCGAATTCGAAGATTCTGCAACTGAAGAAGAAATTAATGAGGCATACGAAGATTGGAAAAACAACTATCTTGATGCTTCATGGTGGGAAGAATGAGGGAGCAGTCTCGGAAACTCAATATTAAACTAAGTAGAGGGGGACTATGTTCTGG
>OLQH01002312.1_pt1 | contig 11290 bp, 12 predicted proteins | sample 1672671 | NCBI WGS metagenome assembly OLQH01 (sample SAMEA3136712, study PRJEB25190) | human gut metagenome
GAAAGTAAAAAAGAGCGGAAATTCGGGCTTCAAAGAGTTTCCGAGACCGCTCTATAGAGGGATGGGAGGAAAAGGACGATTTATTTGACAGTGCTTATGAAATGGGGAAATATCAGGGGAATCAGGTTGCACTAGGAATTTTCCCCAATCCTCAGGTGTATGCTTTCCGAAAGGATAAATTTACAGAAGCGGGACTGGATCCACAAAATCCTCCGGCTACATGGGAAGAACTAAAAAATGCGGCGGAGGTATTAACCGAAAGAGATGGGGATAAAGTGGTTTTTGCCGGTCTGGATATTCCCTCAATTGACAGCTCGCTTGTTTTTACAGAACCTTATATGCGAAGTGCAGGTTCACCGGTAATTGATGAATTGAATCTGAAGCCGGCGTTTACGGATCAGGCAGCTATAGATGCTTTCTCATTTCTGGGAGAACTGGCACAGATGAATGTTTCCATTCCTCATGATCAGCAGAAGGGAGATGAACGGCCATTTATGAAAGGAATGTCGGCCATCAGCAATTTATCCCCTCAGCAGATAGGACAGTTTATGAAGGATAACCCGGAAGTTGAATTGGGGTATCTTCCGGTACTGTCGAAAGACGGCTCAGAACCCGGGATTTCCTTCTGTGGCTATAATCTGATAGCAATGGGAGCAACCTCAAAGCATAAGGAAGCAGCCTGGCTATTTATGCAGCATATGCTTTCCAATGAAATTGTCTGGATGAGGACCGAAGACTTTAAGGTGCCAATCGTAAAAAAATCTTTGGAAGAGCAGTTCATCCAATCAGGGAACCCGGAACTGAATCAAGCGGTTATTGATTATGTGGAAAGTGGAAAAGGCAAAGCCACCGTGCCCTGGATCAGTGTCTACAATAAATATGTTTCCGTTGCCTATGAAGAAGTAATCAATGGAAAGAAGACAGCAGAGCAGGCGTTAAATGATGCGCTGTCACAGTTGGAAAAAGAGATAGAATAGCAGAAACGGTACATCAGTGCGGGCAGGCTAAACCTGCCCGCTGCTATAGAACTAATAAAAATGGTGGGGATTTGGATGAAAAAGAAAAAGGGTGTCACAACCGACCGGTGTGCTTACTGGTTTATTGCTCCATATTATATATTTTTTCTTTTATTTGTATTATTTCCTATTGTAGTGAATGTTGGATTGAGTTTTACAGATTTTAATCTGAAAACAATTTCTTTTACCGGAATTAAAAATTATATTGCTCTTTTCCATGACGGGCTGTTTTGGAAATCTGTGCAAAACACTTTTATTTATGTGGTATTTACGGTATTTATGACTCTCATTCTGGGGTTTGTCCTCGCCCTGGCCTTAAATAGCGCGGCGCTTTGGGGCACACGTTTTTTCAGAGGCTTTATTTATCTTCCATACGTCACATCCATGGTTTCAATGTCGATGGTCTGGCTTTGGCTGTATGATCCTACTAACGGTGTGTTTAACGTAATCCTGGAGGCGCTTGGTTTTGAGGCCAGGCAATGGCTGTATGATGAAAAATTAGCTTTGGGCGCAATGATAGTTATGGGAGTGTGGAAGGGGGTCGGTTATTATATGACATTATATCTGGCCGGGTTGAATAACATCCCTTCTTATCTTTATGAAGCGGCATCCATAGACGGAGCCGGCTATCTGCAGAAGGTTTTCCGAATAACAATACCAATGCTCCGCCCTGTAACCTTTTTTATTGTGATTACCGGAGTGATCAATGCGTTTAACGTATTTGAGCAGGTGAATGTAATGACCGGCGGCGGACCGATGAATGCTACAACAACAATAGTACATCAGATTTACACGAGAGCTTTTACAGAATACCGGATGGGTTACGGCGCTGCGGAGGCGGTTTTCCTGCTGCTCATTATTCTGATATTTACGCTGCTGAACTTCAGATATGGGAATCAGGGACAGGATTTGGATATCGGATAGAGGAGAAAACAGATGAAAATGAAAAAGGGTGCCCGTTTACTTTTATTTCTGCTGATGCTTTTGTTCTGCGTTATTATAATTATTCCTTTTTTAATTATGTTTTTTACATCATTGAAAACCCAGGCGGAAATTTCCGGTGCGGCGTTCCGGCTGTTACCGGAACACTGGCTGTTTTCCAATTATGCGGATGCCATGAAATCATCTGATTGGGGAAGATTTTTCTGGAACTCCTTTTATACAACATTTCTGGCAGTGATTATCAGCCTGGTTATTAATTCTCTGGCAGGATATGCATTTGCACGTATGGAATTTAAGGGAAAGGATTTTCTGTTTCTTCTTGCGCTTGTGGGCATGATGATACCTCAACAGGTTACCATGCTGCCTAATTTTGTAGCGATGAAATACTTTCCTCTTATGGGAGGAAATAATATTCTGGGGCAGGGAGGAACCGGCCTGATCAATACCTATGCAGGTATGATTGCTCCTTACATAGCAGGTGCATTCGGTGTATTCCTGTTTCGGCAGTTTTTTATGAACTTCCCAAAATCTCTGGATGATGCAGCCAAAATTGATGGTCTATCCAGATTCGGAGCATTTGTTCGCGTATATCTTCCTCTCAGCAAGGCCATATTTGCAACATTGATTGTGTTTAAAACAACAAGTACATGGAATGAATATACGTGGCCTCTGATTATAACCACTCGAAAAAATATGTGGACGGTACAACTTGCCCTGAGTGTTTTCAGAGAAGAGTTTATTACGCAATGGAATTATCTGATGGCGGCGACAACGCTGATTATGCTTCCGCTACTCGTTATGTATGTATTTATGCAGAAATACTTTGTGGAAGGAATTGTGACAACCGGAATTAAGGGATAACAGAACAGGGGGGAATTATGAAAACGATTTTGGTATTAATGGATACACTGAACAGGCGGTATTTAAAAACATATAATGAGAGGGCAAAAGGAATCACACCGAATATAAATGCTTTTTCAAAAGACTGTATTATTTATGACAATCATTTTATCGGTTCTGCACCCTGTATGCCTGCCAGAAGGGATATTTTTACCGGACGGATGCAGTTCTTGGAAAGGGGATGGGGCGGTGTTGAACCTTTTGATATTACGCTTCCTTCCGTACTGCGTGAAAATGGCGTTTTTACGCATATTACGACCGATCACACACATTACTTTGAAATTGGAGGAGAAAATTACTGCTACTTGTTCAATACGTGGGATTATCATAGAGGACAGGAATTTGATACCTGGATTTCCCGTGTGAACCAGCCTTCAGTTGATCCGGAAAGTTATGGAAAAAAGTCATCTCAGTATCTGCTTAACAGAACCAAATTTACGAAGGAGTCAGAATATCCTTCTCCGCGAACCTTCCGCTCGGCCTGTAGTTGGGTTGAACAAAACAAAGGCGCAGACGATTTTTTTCTTATGGTAGAAAGCTTTGATCCACATGAACCTTTTGACTGCCCTGAAAAATATCATCAAATGTATAATGACAACTATGTGGGCCGGGAATTTTGCTGGCCCACGTATGCAGAAGTAACAGAGCCTGCGGAAGCAGTGGAGCATCTGGAAAAATGTTATCTTGGAACGTTGAGCATGGCTGATTACTGGTTTGGAAGGCTTCTTGAAACATTAAAAAAGAATAATATGTATGAAGATACGCTTATTATTTTTACGACCGACCATGGGCATATGCTGGGAGAACATGGTTTTACCGGAAAAAATATTATGCATGCCTATAATGAAATGGCTCATATACCACTGATGATTCATTTCCCTGGTGCAAAAGAATCCGGGAAAAGGGTAAAGGCGCTGACACAGAATATAGATCTTATGCCTACAATTCTGCAGCATCATGGATGCAAAATACCGGAACGGGTAAAAGGAATGAGTCTCCGGGATATTGCTGAGGATAGGGAAAACCGAGAGAACAGGTGATTTATGGCTGGTTCGGCAGAGCAGTTAATGTTTATGACGGCAGATATACTTATTTTAGAGCACCTGAAAACAGCCCTTTATACCAGTACTGTGCAATTCCGTCCACATGCTGGAGATATTTTGATGAGCGATATGCGCAGGCAATGGAAATGGGCAGATTCCTTCCTTACACCCACTATCCAGTTTATAAAATTCCGGCGCTGTTTCCTGAAGATTATTCAGGTAATATAGAGTATGTAATGACATCAATGCTTTTTGATTTACAGAATGATTATGAACAGCTTAACAGATTGGAAGATGCGGAAAAAGAAGCTGACATGTGCAAAAAACTTGAAGCAGGGATGAGAGAGGCACAAGCGCCTGAAGAACAGTATGTGAGGCTTGGACTAAAGGGCACGGAGAAGACAGGATAAAGGGATGGCAAAAGGAGACGGTAAATGCTGTCTCCTTTTTTAGTATGAATGTGGCCCCGTGACCACATTTTCCGCTATTGCAACCTTTTTTCATAAAAGCTAAGATACAATCATACCCCCATATGTTACAATAACCTCATATCCTGTCAGGTTCCGGGCAGAAAAAGACTGCGGACGGCAGGAACAGCCTGAAACCTTATTGCTGAAAAGGGGAGAGAGAATGGTCACCAGAAAAGAGGTTGCGCTCAGAGCCGGCGTATCGGTTTCCGTGGTATCCAGGGCGATGAACAACAGCGGATACGTGGAGGCGGAGAAGAAAAAAAGAATACTGGCCATAGCGGAGGAGCTTGGCTACTATCCCCATCCTGTGGCGGAGGCGCTGCAGAAGAGGAGGACGAAGCAGATTCTTTTTTTCTGCAAGGATCTGAAGAATTCTTTTTATATAGATATGTACAGAGGGATGGTGGAGGCGGCCGGGAAGAGGGATTATATGGTGGTCTTCAACGGCAGCATGGATTTTGAGAAAATCAGGAATGCCATGATTGACGGAATTATCATGCCAAATGAAGGCATTACCCAGCATTACCTGGATACGGTGGGGAGGAATTACCGCCTTCCGGTGGTGAGCGCTTCTTACGGAAATGCGGAGGGCTTTTCCAGGGCGGTGCCACGGGTGGAAATCGATATGGTCAGGGTGATGGAGCTTGCGGTCCGCGCGCTGCGTGAAAACGGGCACAGGAGGATTGCGCTGGGCATGCCATATCCTTTCAGCTCCATGGATGCCAGGAGACTTTCCTTCTGCTCGCTGATGAAGGAAGTTTACGGAGACAGGCTGAAGGAGTATTATATCGGCGTCCACAGGGAAGATATGGCGGGAGACAGCAGAATTTTATCCTTTCTGGAGGATGAGAGGCGGGAGGACGGCATGCAGCTGATGGAGGAGGATTTTTTCGGGAAAGGGGAGCTGGCGGCAAGGCTGTTTGCGGAAAGAAGGCTGGATGCCACGGCGGTGGTGGCCTTTAACGATGAATTTGCGCTGGGGATGTGCAAGGCCTTTCATTCCATGGGGCTGCGGGTGCCGGAGGATATTTCTATCATAGGGATCGATGGAAGCTCTGCCAGGAAGTATATGGATCCGCTGCTCACCTCGGTGGGCCTGTTTCCAGAAAAACAGGGAGCGAAATGCGCGGATATCCTGCTGGATATGCTGGAGGGGAAAAAAGTAAAGTATGTGTCAGGCTCGCCGGTACAGCTGGAAAAGGGCGCTTCGGTGAGAAAAATCAGATAGTGCCGTAAAGTGCCGTAATTATTTTGGGCGGATGCGGTAAAAAGAAGGGAATTAAGCAGCTGTAAAGATATTGGACGGCTGGAAAAATAAAATGTGCAGCCCCAGGGGGGCGGAAGGAGAGGAATTATGGAACGGAGTATGAACCTGGAAAAAATCACGCTGGGCACCTGCTATTATCCGGAGCATTGGCCGGAGGGCATGTGGGAAGAGGATCTGCGGCGGATGCTGGAGAATGGGATTGAAGTGGTCCGTGTGGCGGAGTTTGCCTGGAGCAAAATCGAACCCAGAGAAGGGGAATTTACCTATGATTTTTTTGACCGGTTTCTGGAAATAGCAAAACGCACGGGCATGAAGGTCATTTTCTGTACGCCAAGCGCCACGCCGCCGGCATGGCTTACCAACAGATACCCGGAGGTGCTCAATGCCAGACAGGACGGCGTGCTTTACCGTCACGGCTGCCGGAGGCATTACAACTACAATTCTCCGAAATATCAGGAGCTGGTGAAACGGATCGTGGAGAAATCCGCCGCCCATTATGCGGCGCATCCTGCCATCATCGGCTGGCAGATTGACAATGAGCTTAACTGTGAGGTGAATGAGTTTTATTCCGAAAGCGATACGGCGGCTTTCCGTGTGTTCCTTCAGGAAAAATACGGTACGCTGGACCGACTGAACGAAGCCTGGGGGACAGTTTTCTGGAATCAGACCTATACGGAGTGGGAGGAAATCTATGTGCCCCGGCCGACGCCCAGTAATTCCACCAATCCTCATGAGGTACTGGATTATATACGTTTTATTTCCGACAGTACCTGTCGTTTTGCAAGAATGCAGAGCGATATTCTGAAAAAATATGTAAAGCCTGGGGATTTCATTACCACAAACGGACTGTTCGGGAATCTGGATAACCACCGTATGACGGAGGAAAGCCTTGATTTTATCACCTATGACTCCTACCCGAATTTTGCTTATTGCCTGGATTCCTATGAGCCGGACGATAAAAGTATGCGGGACAGAAAGTGGAGCCGCAATCTGGCGGAGGCCAGAGCGATTTCCCCCAATTTTGGCATTATGGAGCAGCAGTCGGGAGCAAATGGCTGGAACAGCCGGATGGAAGCACCCACGCCAAAGCCGGGGCAGATGACGCTGTGGACGATGCAGAGTATTGCCCACGGGGCGGATTATGTGAGTTATTTCCGGTGGCGTACCTGCACTATGGGGACGGAGATTTACTGGCACGGCATTTTGGACTATTCGGGAAGGGACAACAGGCGGCTTTCCGAGCTGAAGGAAATTCATGAGAAAGCAGGACGTATGGCCTGTGTAGCGGGAAGCCGTTATCAGGCGAAGGTGGGGCTTGTAAGAGATTACGATAATCTGTGGGACAGCGTAGTGGACGCCTGGCATGGAAGAGTGGAGAGGGAAAGCGGCAAAGGGCTTTTTGAGGCTTGCCAGAGAAAGCATACGCCCTTTGACTTCTGCTATCTGGATCATATGGAGGCGGAAGAACTGTCAAAATATCAGGTTCTGTTCTATCCTCATGCAACCATGCTGACACAGCAGATGACGGATAAGCTGACGGCATATGTGGAGCAGGGCGGCTGTCTGGTGCTGGGCTGCCGCACCGGGTATAAGGATGAGACGGGAAAATGTGTGATGAGTAAATTGCCCGGCCTGCTTGCGCCGCTGACAGGGACGGATATTCCGGAATATACCTTTGTTTCCCCGGCGGACGGAACGGTTTATGCGGACTGGGACGGCACCCGGATCGAAGCGGCGGTATTTAACGATCTGCTTGCGCCGCTGACAGAGGATGCGAAGGTGGAGGCAAGGTTTTCTTCCAGCTATTACGCGGGGACACCGGCGCTTATCAGCAGGGAGCAGGGAAAAGGAAGGGTGTATTATTTTGGCGGTGCTTTTTCTGAGCATACGGCGGAGGTTTTCCTGGAAAAGCTGGGTGTTGCAGAGCCTTACGCAGATACAGTAGTATTGCCGGAGGGCTGTGAGCTGGCGGTCAGGGAAGGGGAACATATGTATCTGTTTGTTTTGAATTACCTGGATGAATGCGCTGCTGTGGAACTGAAAAAGGAATGCGTGGATCTGTTCACGGGAGAAACGGTTTCCGAAAGCGTGGAGCTGAAGCCATTTGAGGCAAAGGTGCTGGCTGTGGGGAAATAAATTTTGCCGGAATGATGAATCAATTTTCTGGAAATTGGATAAATCCGTTCTGTCTTATGGCAGGGCGGATTTTTCCATGTGAATTATGCGGCGGGGTGCTTGACTTTGTTTTTGCCTGGGGAACAAGCTGGCAGCAGTTAAAATGAACCGCCGCCGGGCGCTTCTATTTGGCCGGATTGAAAGATAAAGTGAGGAGACAGGAGGTAGCATATGAAACGAGCATTGGCCTGTACGCTGGCATTTTTGCTGACATTTACGACCGTGCTTCCGGCAAACGCTTCCGCGGCAGGAGTACATGCGTAGACGCAGGCGGAAACGGTGGCTGTCATGCAGGAAAACGGCGGCGTGGACAGCATGGAGAATTCATCGGGAGCTTCCGCGGCATCGGAAGCCGGCGGTTCTGCGTCCGGAAGGAAGAATGAGAACCTCGGCGGAGCCGGAAACGCATCGGACAACGGAGCGGGGACGGAGTCAGGGAATAAACCGGAATCTGCAGCGGAATCGGAATCCGTACCCGGAAGTGAAGCACCGTCTGGGAATGGCTCAGCGGCCGGTACAGAAACGGGATCCCCGGCAGAAACAGGATCCGCGGCAGAAACGGGCACTACAGCAGAAACAGGATCCGCAGCAGAAACAGGTACTGAAAATGGTTCTCAGGATAGGACACAGCTCCCGTCAGAAACGGAGAGCAGTTCAGAGACAGAAAGCAATTCAGAAACGGAAACGGGAACCGAGATGGAAACAGAAACCGAACTGGAGACGCAGACCGAAACGGAACTGGAAACGGAGACAGAAACCGAGACAGAAACAGAAACCGAGGATGCGCTTCTGAAAGGATCCAAGCAGAGAAAACCGGCGGTGACTGGAATAACGCAGTGCCGTCGGAAAACCGCAGGGGCGGCATTGAGCTGCAAATCGGTAATGTGCTGGACCAGGAAATTCCCCTTAGAATCTGGCTTACCAGGGACAGGGAAGAGAAGCAGTCCCGGGAGGTATCTCTTGGAACCCAGAATCGGGAGTAGGTATCCTTTGACGGGCTGGAATCCGGGACCTGGGAGCTGCATCTGTCGGCAAAAGGCTTCCTGGAGTACAGGCAGACCATAGAGTTGGACGGTGAAATTAAAAGCGGGGAAATTTACACTGGATTTCTGAAGCTTTCCAAGGGCGCTTATGAATCCGGCAGCAGCCATCCGGGAGTCCTTGTGATCGGGGATGTAAATGGTGACGGCAGGCTGGATGATGAGGATAAAAATGCCATTATCAGCAATATAGATAAAGAAGGCGGCCAGGGCGGTACGGATCTGAATGGTGACGGGAAAACCACGCTTATGGATTTACAGCATTTTGCCGACAGCCTGGAACGCCGGAAAAGGGGTGCGGATACACAGGCGGTTCTGACCAGCAGGCTTTCCAAAGAAAGTGTGGTTGTTAATCGAAACAGGAAGGCGGGACTGCGCTGAAGGATGGAAATCCGGAGGAATTGTTAAGCGGAAACAAAACTGTGACATTTTCCAGGAATGACGGGGAAGAAATTTCCGATGAAAATCCCGTTGAATTCGGTTTTAATCTTGTCCCTGATGAAAAACAGGAAGACGGAGAAGCCGTAACTCTGGAAACCATTGAAGTAACCATGGGTGACCATCAGGTTGAAAACGGTGAAGTCCATGTGATAACCGCTGAAAACGAAGAAGGAATCATCCTTCCCATAGGAAAAGAAACATCATGGGCAAGGCTGTTCAGCTCTTCATCAGACATGTATGTCAAGCTGGAAGATGGCAAGATAACTGTTGACCTGGGCGGATAGGTAGCGGTAAAGAAGGTAACTTTCAGGATAACGAAAACGACTAACGGCGGCACCCTTGCGGATATCTCCAGGGTAGAGTTCCTCAACGACATGGCAAACCGCATACCGAAGCCTGAAATGGACATTCCCCAGGAGGTGCTGGCCGTAGGAGCGGACAAATCCTTTACGGTAACCTGGAAGCCATGTGTGAATGTAACAAAAGGCGGAAAGCTGAAGAATGGAGATACGTACGGCGTGCCCGTCCAGTCGGTGAACGGCACCTGGTCCAGCGGCTACAGCACGGGTGTGGCGGTAACGCCTGAAACGGCCAAAAAGCCGGATCCCCCGGAAAATATCAAGGCAGCCGGAGGTTACCGCCGTATATTCATCAGCTAGAAAAATATGAAGGATACGGAAAGCTACCGTATTTTTTATAAGGAAGAAGGAACGGATAAGTATATTGTCATTGATAATATTGAAGGCACGAACGGACGGCAGCAAATGGACTACGGTAAAGATCGGTACCTTTGAAAATAAAAAGGGCAGCCAGACGGTTTACTTTGAAAATGAACAGAAGGATCCCTGGATCTGCACCTATGACGCAGCTTATGTCCGGATTAAGACGAATAGCCCTGAAATGACGGTTACGGAACTGGATTTACTGGATCGCGCCTGATGAACAGGGTGAGCTTCCGAAGATCACAGGAAAGGTACGCGCAGAGCTTTACCGGGTGGACAATGCCATGACCAATGAGGGGCAGAGACTGGTCAGCGATACGCTGCCGCTGGAAATGCCTGATAAGCTGGATTCCATTATATTAAAGGGCGGCCAGGAAACTGAGTAAGATACGGGCGTGCCAGGGCGGGCGGTGCTTATTATAAAAAGCGCCGTACTGCCCCGGCAGTCAGGCTCAGAATGAAGGGCAGGGAAGCAATCAGAGTCAAGGCGGCGGCCAGTCCGAAAATACGCAGGAAAACTCCGCCAATAACAGCAGCACAGGCCTGTATGATGAAACGACCCAGCTGGTGAATGATCCCAATGCCGCGCTGTCGATACCCTCCTATATCATCAGAGACAACGGCGCGGGTGAAGGTCTGGCAGACTTAAGCCAGGGAAAGAAGACCACAGCCGCTCCCATAAAGGCAAAGACATCCTCCGGAGAAAAAAATGGAGTAGAGGATAGTAAGGTGACGGTAATAGATCCTGCGGATGGTCCCGATGGCATCCTGGTGGCGGAAAATGAGGCGGACGGCGAAATTGGTGCTGCGGGCGGCGCAGCGGCTTCCGGTTCCGGAGCTGCGGCGGAGGGACAAGACGGCGGCAGCGAAGGTGCCGCAGTGGGGGAAGAAATCCTTCTGGACAAGGAAAATGGCGGCGTTCAGGGGCAGAAGCAGCAGGCTGGTTCAGGGAAACATATGGCTCTCATTGTTGTTCTGGCGGCAGCAGGCTTATGTATCATTGCGGCAGCCGTGTTCTTCCTTTGCAGCAAAGGCCGCAAAAACAGCCCCGGCAGAAGAAAAAAAGGCCGTAAATAATACTCGGATAAATGATGAAAAAAACTCGAAAAACGCTTTGAAAAAGTTGTAAAAAAATTTAAAAAAATGTGTTGACAAGTTGTCCCATTTTTTGTATACTGATCAAGCAGGTTGCGAGTGCGGTAAACAAAGCACCTCAGAGACTTGTTTGATTATGGGATCTTAGCTCAGCTGGGAGAGCATCTGCCTTACAAGCA
>OLQH01002313.1_pt1 | contig 11288 bp, 8 predicted proteins | sample 1672671 | NCBI WGS metagenome assembly OLQH01 (sample SAMEA3136712, study PRJEB25190) | human gut metagenome
GAAGATTGTATACGGTGCATTTGACAGAGTTGCAGAGAAGACTGAGAGACCAGCTCTTGAAGTATTCGAGGAAGCTATGAACAACGTTATGCCAGTACTTGAGGTAAAGGCTAGACGAGGAAAATATCAACCTGCGCATTGATGTAAAAGACAGCGGAATTGGAATCCAGAAGAAGGATATGGAGAACCTTTTCCAGAATTTCACAAGATTAGAAGAGCATAAGAACCGCAATATCGAAGGAACCGGACTGGGACTGAGCCTGACGAAACGTCTGGTAGATATGATGCACGGAGAAGTACAGGTAGAAAGCCAGTATGGTGAAGGCTCAACATTTACGGCAATCATACCGCAGAAGGTCATTTGTGAAGATGGCATTGGTGATATGAAGCAGATTTTCGAAAACTATGAGCTTTCTGTCGGCGCTATGATGCCGGTACCTCAGTTTGCCGGCGTGCATATTCTTGTGGTGGATGATATGGAAATGAACCGCATTGTGGCAAAAGAGATGCTGCTACAGACTGGTGCAATCGTGGATGTGGCAGGCAGTGGAGAAGAAGGGCTGACTCTGATGAAAGAGCAGCACTATGATCTTATTTTCATGGATCAGATGATGCCGGATATGGATGGCATAGAAACTGCCAGACAGATTCGGAAACGGATAGGGAAGGAGATTACCATCATTGTACTGACATCTTATGAGTTCAGCGAGATTGAAGAAGATGCAAAGGCAGCAGGTGTAGATGCTTTTATTGCAAAACCGTTATTCCGTTCCAGGCTGACCGCTACACTGCGGCAGTTTGTTTCTGACAAAAAAGAAAAAACAGCAAGGAATTATCTGGAGAATCTGTCAGAAGCAGATTACACAGGAAAAAGGATTCTGCTGGTCGAGGATAATGAGTTAAACAGAGAAATTGCAGTGGAAATCCTGCAGATGACAGGGGCAGAAGTTGAGACAGCCGAAAATGGAAAAATTGCAGTTGAAAAAGTGGAGGTTTCTCCAAAAGACCGGTATGACCTTATTTTTATGGATATCCAAATGCCTGTTCTGAATGGTTATCAGGCAACCGCAGCAATTAGAAGCCTCCCCGGTGAAAAAGGAGAACTGCCAATTGTTGCCATGACTGCCAATGCTTTTGCAGAAGATGTACAGCTGGCAAAAAATACAGGTATGAACGGACATATCGCAAAGCCGCTGGATATGAATAAGCTGAGTGATGTTTTGAAAAAATGGCTGTAATGATACTGCGAACGGAGTGAACAGGAACGCTGTAATTTATTTATGTGTAGGCGAAAAAATAATTGACAGAAAAACACAGTCATTATAAAATATTTCCGAAAGGTAATGTGGACAAAAGTCTGGGTGGATAAGCTTCCCAGGCTTTTTATGTGAAGATAGAACAGACCGCAGTTTTCTTATTGAAAGAGAAATGTCTGTTTGAAAGTCTGTTGCCTGTCTTTCATTGAGGAGAGAAAAATTTATGTTAAATCAGTTTTCAAGAACCCAGCTTCTTCTTGGAGAAGAGGGGATGAAGAAGCTTGCCGGTGCCAGAGTGGCAGTATTTGGAATCGGCGGTGTTGGCGGATATGTGTGTGAGGCGTTGGTGAGAAGCGGGGTAGGTGCTTTTGACCTGATCGATGACGACAAGGTATGCCTTACGAATCTGAACCGCCAGATCATAGCAACGCGAAAAACAGTGGGAAAATACAAGACGGATGTTATGAAAGAGCGTATGCTGGAAATCAATCCGGACGTGAAGGTGGAGACACATAAGTGTTTTTTTCTGCCGGAGAATGCAGACGATTTTCCATTTGAAGAATATGATTATATTGTAGATGCAGTAGATACCGTTACTGCAAAAATCTCCCTTGTCATGAAGGCGAAGGAGAAAGGGGTTCCGATCATCAGTTCTATGGGTGCCGGAAACAAACTGGATGCAAGCCAGTTTAAAGTTGCGGACATTTATAAGACTAAGGTCTGCCCTCTTGCCAAGGTTATGCGCCGCGAACTGAAGAAACGTGGCGTCCGTAAGCTGAAAGTGGTTTATTCCGAGGAAATCCCTACAAGACCGATAGAGGATATGTCCATCAGCTGCAGAACCCACTGTATCTGCCCGCCAGGTGCCAAGCACAAATGTACAGAGCGTCGTGATATTCCGGGAAGCGTAGCATTTGTGCCGTCTGTTGCAGGACTGATCATTGCCGGAGAGGTTGTGAAGGATCTTTGCAAGCCTTGAAAGATCCCACAAAGTGGGGAGTGCAGGTAATTGAGGATTATGCTCTGAAACGTGACGATTATGCAGATTTCTCCCCGAGAGGGAACGTTGTGTTATAATAAACTAGTCAAGTACAAGGAGGCTTTGGGAGAGCTTTGGTAAACAGAATTGCCATATGTGACGACGTGGAAGTTGAGCGTTTTGTGCTGAAGCGTCAGTTGATGGTGTACTTTCAGACAAATGGCAGGGAGGCGCAGATCCAGGAATATGAATCTGGAGAGAGCCTCCTTGCAGACATTGAAGAGGGCTATATATGGCCAGATCTGATTTTTCTTGATATTTATATGGGCGATCTGAATGGAATGGACACGGCACGGAAGCTGCGTGACCTGGGAGTAAAAGCGCCTATTGTATTTCTGACTGCTTCACCTGATTTTGCGCTTGAAAGTTATGAGGTAGAAGCATCCGGCTATCTTCTGAAACCTGCAGAAGAGAAGCAGACCACAGCAATTTTAAACAGACTGCTGAAGTCTGAGCTTCGCAGGCGGATTTCAGTGAAATGCAGAAGACAGTATCGTTATCCTTTCGTGGATGAAATTTTATACCTGGAAAGTGACCGCCATACAGTAACCTTACATATGCTGGATGGTTCGGTGCTTGAAACTGCGGAAAAACTTGGGAATCTTGAGAAAAAGATAGAGGATCCCCGTTTTTTGCGTTGCCACCAAAGCTTTCTGGTAAATATGGATCACATTACAGATGTAGAAGAGGAGTTTTTACTCCGAAATGGAGAACGGGTTCCCATTCGCGTGAGAGGACGTAAGGATGTGCTGGATGCTTATAATCACTATTTCAGGATAAAGTCATCCGGCAATTGAAAGAGAGCAATTGCCAGTATGGTGAATAAAAAACGGATTTCATAGACAACAGGCAGGAAACACAGTGATTAAACGGAGCTATTGCTCTCTTGATCGCTATGTTTCCTGCCTGTTTTTGTATGGTGCAGATTGCGGTATATTTTGCTCGAATTCGACCTACGCAGCCCGCTGCGGCGCCCTCATCCGGGCAAAATCTCCCACAAATTGTGATGTACATCTTGCGGAAGCCTTTTTTAGACACGCTTTCGTTTCTTAATCCCTGGAAAACAGATCCCTTGTATAAACCTTTTTCTTCACATCGTCCAGGACCTTGTCATAACGGTTCGCCAGAATACACAGGCTTTTTTCTTTAAACTCTTCCAGATTATTTACAACCTTGCTGCCAAAAAATGTGGAACCGTTTTCCAAATTGGGCTCATAGATGATGACAGTGGCGCCTTTTGCCTTGATCCGTTTCATAACACCCTGAATGCTGCTTTGCCGGAAATTATCGGAATTACTCTTCATAGTGAGGCGGTAGACGCCGATAACCACTTCTTTTTCCAGGCTTGACTGATAAAGGTTGTCCTCATTGTAGTTGTAATAGCCGGCTTTTTGCAGTACCTGATCAGCAATAAAATCCTTTCGGGTACGGTTGCTTTCCACGATTGCGGACATCATATTCTGAGGAACGTCGTTGTAATTGGCAAGAAGCTGTTTGGTGTCCTTAGGCAGGCAGTAGCCGCCGTAGCCAAAGGAAGGATTATTGTAATGAGTTCCGATCCGGGGATCCAGACAGACTCCATTGATAATATCGCGGGTGTTCAGCCCCTTCATTTCCGCGTAAGTATCCAGCTCATTAAAATAGGAAACACGAAGTGCCAGATAGGTGTTGGCAAAAAGTTTTACAGCTTCTGCTTCCGTATATCCCATGAACAAGGTGTCGATATTTTCTTTAAGAGCACCCTCCTGAAGAAGTGCTGCAAAAGTATGAGCTGCTTCTCTGGTGTGTTCATCACAGGAGACAATGATCCTGCTTGGGTAAAGATTGTCGTACAGGGCCTTGGACTCTCGGAGAAATTCCGGGCTGAAAATAATATTGTTATTGTGAAGCTTCTTTCGGATAGATTCTGTGTAGCCTACAGGAATCGTAGATTTGATCACAATTGTGGCAGCAGGATTCACCCTTGTGACCAGGCTTAGTACAGCTTCAACAGCGGAAGTGTCGAAATGATTTTTCCTGCTGTCATAGTTGGTGGGGGTGGCCACTACCACAAAATCAGCCTCTGCGTAGGCGGATTCTCCGTCTGAGGTGGCCGTAAGATCCAGTTCCTTTTCCGACAGGTATTTTTCGATATATTCATCTTGGATTGGAGATTTCTTCTGGTTTATCAAAGCAATCTTCTCCGGAATTATGTCAACTGCAACAACATGATTATGCTGAGCCAGCAGTACAGAAATAGAAAGCCCTACATATCCGGTACCTGCGACTGCAATAGATTTATTCATGGTAAGTTCCTTTCTTAAAAAAGTGTGAAATCGGGAAAAAAGAGTTTAAATTTTCACAGTTTGTGCTACAATATATAACACTAATGATGAACCGTTCATGCACAATTTTTATAAATAATAACATGACAGACTGGAAAATACAACGCCTTGGGAACTTTTTGGAATATGCAGATTACAGAACGTTACCAGTGAACAGTAATACAGAACTGACTTTTAAACAGTCTCTGATGAATGGAGGAACAGAATATGTGTACAGCAGCAACCTATAAAACAAAGGATTTCTATTTTGGAAGAACTCTGGATTATGAGATTTCCTATGGAGACCAGGTAGTGATCACGCCTAGAAATTATGTATTTGACTTAAGAGAAGGCGGTCAGCTGAAAAATCATTATGCCATGATCGGAATGGCATGTGTTATGGAGAACTATCCTCTGTATTATGATGCGGTCAATGAGAAAGGTCTTGGAATCGCCGGCCTTAATTTCGTTGGAAATGCCAGCTACAAGAAGCCTGTAGAGAGGAAAGACAATATCACTCAGTTCGAACTGATCCCATGGATTCTGGGAAAATGTGCTACAGTGAAAGAAGCACGCCAGCTTCTTAAGAATATGAACCTGATTGACACCCCATTTCTTCCTGATCTGCCAGTTGCGCAGCTGCACTGGATTATTGCGGACAAAGAGGAATGTATTACCCTGGAGTCGTTGGAAGAGGGAATGAAAATATATGATAATCCAGTAGGTGTCCTCACAAACAATCCGCCCTTTAACTATCAGATGTTTAATCTGAACAATTATATGCAGCTGGCTGTGGAAAACCGCAGTAACACTTTTTCAGAAAATCTGGAACTGAATCAGTACAGCCGGGGAATGGGTGGCATGGGACTGCCGGGAGATCTCTCCTCCCAGTCAAGATTTGTGCGGGTGGCCTTTGTAAAAATGAACTCTCTGTCCGGGGATTCAGAAGAAGAAAGTGTAAGCCAGTTTTTCCACATTCTTGGCAGCGTAGACCAGCAGAGGGGCTGCTGCAAGCTGGGAGAAGACAAGTATGAGATTACGCTATATACTTCCTGCTGTAATACGGATAAGGGAATTTACTATTATAATACTTACGACAACCACCAGATCAGTGCTGTGGATATGCACAAGGCGGACCTGGAAGGTGAGAAGCTTTATACCTATGCGCCCATAAAAGGGGAACAGATCAGAATGCAAAATTAGCTCCCGTTTCGAAATAAATGTTTCAAAAAACTACCATGTTCCAGAAAGAATGTTCGATTCTTATTGCAAAATTTTAATTTAGTGCTATAATGAACTATCATAGATTCAGATGGCGAATTCATATGAGTTCGCCATTTTCTATAGAATAAATCTGGCACTCATATTAAAAGAGTGCTAACAATACAAGGAGGAAACATGTATGATTACAATACCAGTTTATGAACTTCTTCTTTTACCGGAAGTTACATTTTTCTTTAAAAAAGATATGTTTCCGGAAGGCAGAATTAAAGAACAGAATATCGGAGAAGAAATTCTCTTCGTTTTACAGAAGAAAGAAATAGCCCCAGAGGAAATTTCCATGGAAAATATTTTTCCAGTGGGCGTGATGGGAATCATTGAGAATATAGACGAGGAAGGCAGCGTCAAGATTACTACCAGAAGAAGAGTGCAGGTGACTCATGTAGAATATACTGACGGCATGGTTCTGGCAGAAGCGGTAGATCTTCCGGATATCCAGGATATCTCCCCGGAAGAAGAAAAGGAGAAATTTGATAAGATCAAGAAAGAACTGATGGATTTTGCAAAAGGCTTTCAGTGGGGCGTCTGGGTACGCAGCATGATCTACCATTGGAAAAGCTATCCGGAAGCCGTCAGTGCCCTGGCTGGTTACATGAGCCTTTCCTGGGAAGAAAAATACCATATGATCGAGGTGGATTCCAGGAAAGAACGCATGCATCTGATGGAAGAGGCTGTCTATGAGCTGATGGAGATTTTCCGTGTCAGTGAGGAAGCTGAGACTGCGCAGAAGAACTCCAATGAGAAAGTTTACCGGGAGTCCGCTATCCGGAAGCAGATCGAATTTCTTCAGCAGCAGCTGGACGAAATGCATCCGGAGAATATTTCTGATGTGCGCCGTTTCCAGAAGAAAATCCAGGAATCCGGCATGAATGAGGAAGCACGCAAAGAAGCTGAAAAGGTGCTGAACCGCATGAAGCAGGAAGGAAAAGACAGCCATGAGTATGGTATGCTGTATGATTATCTGGACTTTGCTACAAGTCTTTCCTGGAAGACAGAGGAACCTGCTGAAATTGATTTGAACGAGGCAGAAGAAATCCTGAATGAAGACCATTATGGGTTGAAAAAAGTAAAAGAGCGAATTATCCAGCAGCTTGCTGTTATGGCTCTTAATAAGAAACAGTCTGGTTCCATTTTATTGTTTGTAGGTGCGCCTGGAACTGGAAAAACCAGTATCGGACAGAGTATTGCCCGTGCGCTTCACCGTAAATACGTGCGTATCAGTCTTGGTGGAATCCGTGATGAAGCGGAAATTCGAGGACACAGAAGAACCTACATAGGTGCTATGCCAGGCAGGATTATGGAAGGAATGAAGAGAAGCGGAGCTGCAAATCCGGTTATGGTACTGGATGAGGTGGACAAGCTCGCCAAAGATTACGGCGGTGATCCGGCAAGTGCTCTTCTGGAAGTGCTGGATCCGGAGCAGAACGGAAGCTTTACAGACCATTATATGAATGTTCCTTATGATCTTTCCAATGTGCTTTTTGTGTGTACAGCCAATTCCACCGATACCATTCCTGAGCCATTGCTCAATCGTATGGAAGTAATCCAGTTTCCTGGATATACTGCAGTAGAGAAGTTTCAGATCGCGAGACGTCATCTTTTGCCGAAAGCAATGAAGAGCATGGGAATCAAAGCCCAGAATCTGAAGGTGACAGATGAGGCAATCCGCCGCATTATTGAAGAGTATACAGCGGAGGCTGGTGTCCGCGGACTGAAGAAGCAGATGGATGTGTTATGCAGATATGCAGCTGTGAAGCTGGTAAAGGGTGAGCAGAAGAGCATTACGGTAAGTGAGAAGCGTGTAGCAGAATTTTTGGGACATGGAATTCATCATGAGAAGATTCTGGAAAACCCAGTGCCTGGAGTTGTAACCGGTCTTGCCTGGACCAGTGCTGGTGGAGAAATCCTTTTTATCGAAACTTCTTTTACAAAAGGCGATGGAAAGGTGATCATTACCGGACAGCTTGGAGATGTGATGAAAGAGTCTGCCCAGATTGCCATTACTCTTGTGAAGTCCCTCTATCCGGAATTTGCAGATAAATTCAAGGAAAATGATCTTCACATCCATGTGCCGGCAGGAGCAGTTCCCAAGGATGGCCCATCAGCAGGCATCACGCTGGTAACTGCATTATCCTCTCTGGTGACAGGAAAGCCTGCACCAGCAGAAATAGCAATGACAGGAGAAGTTTCCCTTCGCGGCGGTGTTATGCCTATTGGCGGATTGCCGGAGAAGCTGATGGCTGCCCAAAGAGCTGGCGTAAAGCATGTGTTTATTCCATATGAGAATATGGATGATCTTGATGATGTGGCCGATGAGGTAAAAGAGAAGCTTGAGATTACACCAGTTAAGACCGTGCAGGAGGTTCTGGATTACTGTTTACAGCCTGCACGGTAACAGGCTCTGGAAAAGCTGCTGATATAATAATTTTTTTACCAAAACATATTTTCAGGTTCAAAGAGAGAATTAACAATTAAAATTACAAAAACTATAAGAAGTATGTTATAATAAGTGTACTAAATGAAACAACTGCAAAGACAGAAGTGCAGTGCATGGAAGCCGTTACAGAGTATGAGGCTTTCATTAAAGATCAGATTATAACCCAGACAGAAAGTTGGAGGAAAAGTTATGAAGAAAGGCAAATTATTAGCTACGCTGCTCTGCAGCGCATCAATGGTTATGGGAAGCTTGGTTCCCACGGTACCGGCTATGGCAGATGCTATGAAGGTTGTTACACTTGGCGCAGATCTTTCAGATGAGCAGAAGAACACCATGCTGAAATATTTTAAGGTGGATTCCAGCCAGGCGCAGATCATCTACGTTACCAATCAGGATGAGAGGGATCACTTAAGTTCCTATGTTCCGCTGGAGCAGATTGGTACAAGAACAGTGAGCTGTGCTTATGTGAAGCCTACCACATCCGGTGGCATCAAGGTTCGTACCGCCAATCTGAACTGGGTTACCTGCAATATGATCGCAAGTTCCCTTTCCACATCTGGTGTTACCAACTGTGAGGTTGTTGCTGCATGTCCGTTCGAGGTATCCGGTACAGGAGCTCTGACTGGTATCCAGATGGCATATGAGACTGCCAGTGGACAGAAACTTGACGAGACCAAGAAGGAGCTTGCTACTGAGGAGATGGTAGTTACAGGTAATCTTGCTGATTCTGTAGGACAGAATGACGCTACCACTGTTATTAACCAGGCGAAAATGCAGGTTATTGCAGACAATGTTCAGAATGCAGACGATATTTACAATATTGTTGTAAATATCTCCAATAATAACAATGTAACTCTTACAGATGATGAGATTAATACCATCGTAAACCTGCTTCAGCAGATTTCCCAGCAGGACTATGATTACTCTGAGATGCAGGAAACTCTGGAACGTGTAAATGACAATGTAACAGGAAAGGCAGAGGAGAGCAGTGATTCATCAGATGATGAGGACAGTATTGTGGATAATGTAGACCAGAGTGCTCTTGGTGACAATGTTATCGAGAGTTCTACAGAGGATCCGGGACTTGCTGAGGAGACTGGAGCTGCAGATGAGTCAGCTGACGGTGACATCAGTGAAGTTGGCGGAACAGATACTGGTGATGGCAGTGATTCTTCCGAAGAGATCACAGATATATCCCAGCTGAATACAGATTTCCTTGGCGATGATGCGAAAGCGAAATTTGAAAAAGCGAAGACCTTCTGTCAGGGAGAGTACAGCGGTGATGAGGACGCTCTTTACGAAGTAATGGGAGATGATGCTGCAGTTACTGTAACACTTGATTCCGACACAGCCAACAAGCTTTCCATCAAGGTTCTTCAGAAATACCTTGGTATCCTTGGAAATGGTGCTGTTTCCTATCAGGAGGATGGAACTGAGAAATACATTACACCAGAACTGAACATGCTGGATAAAGAGATGAAGAAACTTTTCGGCATTGATGTGATCGATGATGGTGAGTCTTCTGAGGATATTGATGTTCTTGGCGATGCAGTATCTTCTGATGATAAAGATACCCTGTATAAAGATACCATGAAGTTCTTTGAGAAACTTTATGGTGAGAGTTCAGAATCCAGTGATTCAGCTGACGGCTCTGAAAATGTGACAACAGATGAAAGTGCTACAGATGAAGTAGGCGATGAGTCTTATGACGAGACTATTGATGAAGAGTCCTACGAAGAATAACAGACCTGAATTCGGAAGAATACTGTTGAATAGTATGTGTTGATGCTCCAGGAGATGACATGTCTGCTGGTGGAAAAGGTACAGAAACTGATATCCAGTGGGATATTGGGGACTGTACCTTTTTTTGCAGAAAATAACTGTCCTCTTAAAAATAATCAAAACTGTCTATTGAAGACATACCAGTATCTCGCTATGATAAGTGCTAATTAGATACTGCAGTATAAAAAGCAGTGATTAAACAGGAAACATTGGAGCTTGTTTGAGAAATCATTCCTGCAACTTGTGAGGCACATCTTGCAGAATGTTTTTCAATATGTACCAGGTTTCCGGGAAAGAGAGAGAAACCTATGAACAAACAGAATTCTACCATTATGAAACTTGCAGAGACTGCACTTCTTGCAGCACTTTGCTATGTATCTTTTACATTTTTGCAGATTAAGATTCCGGTACCGGGTGGAGATGCTACTTCTCTTCACATCGGAAATACCTTCTGCGTGCTTGGAGCTCTGCTTCTTGGCGGTTGGTACGGCGGTCTTGCTGGTTCTATTGGAATGACTATTGCAGACCTTATGGATCCGGTTTACATTACAGGAGCACCCAAGACTTTTGTCCTGAAGCTTTGCATCGGTCTTATAACAGGTCTTGTAGCCCACAAGATTGCAAAGATCAATGAGACGAACGACAAGAAATACGTATTCAAATGGAGTCTGATCGCTTCCATTGCAGGTCTTGCTTTTAATGTGATCGCAGATCCCATCGTTGGCTATTTCTACAAACAGTACATTCTTGGTCAGCCCCAGGAAGTAGCGAGCATCCTTGCAAAATTAAGCGCCGGTGCTACATTTGTAAATGCAATTGTATCTACAATCCTGGTTGTGATTATTTACAATGCAGTTCGTCCAGCCCTTATTAAGGCAAATCTGATTCATGTATATGTAACTGCAGCGAATGCGAAATAAGAAGAAAATAACCATCTGGAAAAGTCAGAATATAAGATAAGTGAAAGCTCTGGAATGTCTGAACCGTGTACCGCCATTGAAAGTCAGATTTAGAATCTGACGATAGGAAGCGAGTTCAGGCAGTCCGGAGTTTTTTTGTGTTGTTAATGAGACTGAGATGTCTGTTAAAAAAAGAAGATGAATGGCTGGCAGTTTATAAAATTTTAAGATTCAGATAAATTTTATATCTAATTTTCGATTATCCGCATAAACACTATACTTTCAAGTATT
>OLQH01002316.1_pt1 | contig 11283 bp, 1 predicted proteins | sample 1672671 | NCBI WGS metagenome assembly OLQH01 (sample SAMEA3136712, study PRJEB25190) | human gut metagenome
ACAGAAGATCCGGCAGGAAATACAGAGGGAGCGGAAGTACCGGCAGAGCCGGAACTGATCCTGCGAAACCTGGAGGGAACGGTAGTTCTGACGGAAGGGGGAGCAGTCCTGGAAGGGATCCCGGATATCTGGATCCGCTTTTATGAGCAGGAGACCTTTGATCCGAAGAGCCGGGAGAATATCGTCCTGGCGGAGGCAATCACAGAACCGGACGGAAGTTTTGAGTTTCCGGAACTTCCGGAGGGGGTTTACCGGGTGGCCTTTCAGTTCCTGGATCCGGAGCAGAAGGCGGAGGATTACCAGGTGATCCAGCCGGAGGAGGAGAACGGGGAAGAGCCGAAGTATCAGTTTGCCTTCCCGGAAGAAGAGGAAAAGGAAGTTTTGGACTGCTTCGCCTATATCGAATCGTATGTGGTGGAGGAAGGCAGCAGCCTGGAGCTGAAGCTGGAGAAGAAAGAGGCGGAGATCACCCCGGAAGCAGATCCGGAGGTAACGCCGGAAGCAGCGCCGGAGACGAGTCCGGAAGTGACCCCGGAAACAACACCGGAAGCAACGCCGGAGATCACCCCGGAGACAACGCCGGAGGCAGAGCCTGAGACTGCTCCGGAAGCAGAAGCGGAGGAAGATCTGTCCGGAGTGATGAAAATTGCAGAACTGGAAACTCTGGGAGAGACGGAAGTGGGAGCTGCTTTTGAGATCCTTCCGGTGGGAAGCCTCTTTCAGACAGAGGGGGCCGAGGGGAATCGATGGAGTTTTCATGCTTACTATGTGAATCAGAGTGATAATTACTATGTGGAAAAGAGGAATGATTTTAACCTGAAATATCAGATGGAATTTCACACGGATCAGAACCTGGAGGCGGGGGACGTCACAATTCGGATTCCCAGAGCGCTTTACATCTATCGAAGCGGAGAACAGGTTCTCCCTTCTGATATTGCGGTGCCCCGGGTGGACGGCCCGGACGAATCCATTTCCAGCAAGAGCACTCCCTTTAATTATTATATCGACGGGCAGGAGCTGGTCTTCTTTAATTATAAAAAGATTACAGCGGGAAGCAATGCGGCCTGGCAGGTTTTATATAAAGATATTAAAGTGATGCAGACAAAGGATCAGAAGAAATGGTCTGTGACGCCGGAGGTGGAGGTGACCATCCGGCCGCCGGAGGGAGATACGGAAGGAAAGCCGGAGACGGAGACACAGAAGACAGAAGCTTTAAGAGGTCTGGTAGATACCTATGTAAATCTGACCAGTGTGTCAAAAACACCCTATCACCAGTCGGGAAAAAGCTATACGCCGGGACTTTATACAGAGAAGCAGGTGGGACGCTACATTTCCGGAGGGCTCCCTGCTGAGTACAGCGGAGAGAACTTTAAGAAATACCGCTTTGTGGTCTGGGAAGTAGCGATCCGGGGAAATGGAACCCAGCCCTGGAGTCTGAGTGTAAAAGATACCGCACGGGTTCAGAATAACCTAAAAACAGCAGGAAAACTTGTGGGAAGAAGTGAGATAGACCGGAGCTGGGCCCAGATTGTCACCAATAGCAGTTCTTCTTCCTGGACAGAACGATTTTACGTGGTGGCCGCTTATCCCAAGACGGCAGTAGATCCGGGGACTGTTCTGGAGAATACCATTGAGGTGGAACTGACCCCGGCAGACGGTATCGATCCGAAACAGACGGGACAGGATTCCGCTGAGTGGAGCTGGGCCGATTATCACTGGGCTTATCCCCCGGGAGAACTGATCGGTATCAATAAGACAGGGAGCGGCAGTTATGACGGATGGCTGGAGGTTTTTAAGTACGCCCGTCAAAATAAAGAAGATTTCGGCGATTTCAAATTTTCTACCCAAAGTGAATTTCGGGGATACAAACTGACCCATACGATTGAAAATGAGGAGGACCGTCCGGTGGGAACCTATCTGGACGGAACCAGCTACAAATTGACCACGGTGGATGACTTTATGTACGCCATGCCCTCTGCCGGGGAGGGGACAGCCGGGATCATGCTGGATGATTCGGATTACTATTTTACCAGCGTTTCCATCCGGCAGGATGATGTGGGATATGACGTCTGGGAGGATGAGACGTCAGCGCCGGAACAGGGAGAAGGAATTGATCAGAGTACCTATATCTATGCCATGTACGAAGGAAGCAGAGAATGGGAACTGGTGGAAGAGATTCCCTGGAACAGTTCCGGGGATGCTTCCTACCGGTTTACAGGGGAGGAGCTGGCAAAACACCCCTGGAAGGTGAAGGTGGAACATGAGACCATCAATTACAGAACGACCTGCGACATTGACGTGACCGTGCGCCTGCGCCATGATTCGGAAACACTGGGAAGAATTATGGAGGATTACGAGGCAGGAAACGTGGTCAGTATGCGTCTGGAAGACATTTCCGGTATTATAGGAGCTTCCTATAAAGAAAAAGGGGTCTTTGATCAATACTGGCATTATCAGACTCTGGGAAATGAGAATTATAATTATGACGAGCCGGGGCTTCTGGATGCGACCAAGGAGCTGTATAAGAGGGAAGACAATCAGGAAGGCCTGATCCTGCAGAGGGATAATGCATTTCAGACCGTTTATAACCTGCGGAAAGAGGCAGATTCCAGCAAAACTGCAAAAAGCAGGAACGATCCCAATAACAGCCGGGTGCTGGTGGATTATACACTGACAGCCTATGACGGATATAAGATCTACGGATTGGAGGGTGTCAATTATCTGAAGCAGTCCGGTGTACACTCTCCGGGGCGGAACGATGTGGTTTTCTATGACCTGCTGCCCTACGGGATGCGCTTCGATCCGTCTCAGGAAGTAAGGGCAGGGCGGATCACGAGTTTAAGCGGTTCCTATCAGAGCCAGCCGGGAAGCTGGGATAAGAGCCAGGTGAAAGTGACCGTGGACTCGGAAAAGGATATTATTGAGAATTATCGGGGAACCGGGCGTACCATGGTGATCTTCCATATTCATTATGACGGGGCGGATGCAGCCGTCTACACGAGCCAGAAATGGATGGAAGGATGGGGCGTCAGCTTCCAGGCTTACTATGACTGGAAGGATCTGGGGGTTGCTCAGGAAGGAAGCAACATCAGCGCTTTCATGCCGGAAGATGCGGCGGATCATCCCATGTATCTTCAGCCGCTGTACGGGGAAGACGGGGAGGTCTACCGGGATGACGGAACCGTTCCTTCGGAAGAGTATGCGCCTTTTAACGGTGGGGATTTGAATAAGGATGGAATAACAGATATCGCTAATGTCCTGTATGCAAAGGCGCGTACCAGTGAGGATGTGGCTCTGGCCAGCGAATCCAAGATTACCAAGCTGGTACGGGCAGATTCGGACCGGTTTGGCGTATACGGAAGCAGTGCGGTGGTGGCGCCGGGCGGCGGTTATACGTATGACCTTACGGTGTCCAACGCAGATAATAAACCGCTGAAAGATATCGTGGTTTTTGACCGCCTGGAACATGCGGCAGAAGACAGAACAGACACGAATGATCCGATGTATCCTTTTGCGGACGGTTCCTGGCACGGAACGTTCCAGTCGGTAGTGACAGAGGGACTTCGGGAAGAGGGAATTGCCCCGGTGATCTGGTATAACGAAAGACGGGATGCTCCATTTCCGGAGGGAAATCAGAAACCGGCGGATGTGCTGACGGCAGAAAATGGCTGGTACCGGGCGGAAAATTTTAATGCGGGATCCAGTCAGGTGAAATCTGTGGCGGTGGATTTAAGCCAAACCGCATCCGGAGGAGCGTTTGCCCTGGGAAGCCTGAAATCTGTTACGTTCCAGATCAAGATGGAGGCGCCGAAAGAAACGGAGGTAACGTACGCCTACAATAATCCCAGCTTTTATTCTTTCCATACGGGAAGTAATACGGCCAAATGGGTGGAGGGAAATGCTGCAAGAGTGAGCCTGGGAGAGGAAAAGAATCTGGAAGTGATCAAAGAATTTTCCGGTGAGATCCCGGATCGGGTGAAAGATACCCGTTTCTCCTTCTTCTTGTATCAGAAGGAGGGGGAGGAAAAGATTCCCTTTGCCAATCAGGAATATACCCTCTGGAAGAAAGAGGGCGATACCTGGGTTCAGCAGGCGGATCGTCTCTATGCCACGGACGGTTCCGGTTATCTGGAACTGTATGCCGGGGAGAAAGCAGTCTTTGAGAATCTGCCGGATCCTGCCCGGATCCAGATTGATGAGACGGAAAGTCCCTTCTGGTCGGTGACCAAGGAAGATACCATGAAACCGGACAGCAAAGACCGGGTTGTGGTGATTAAAAATAAATACCGGCCGGTGCTGTATGTGCAGAAAAAGCTGCAGGGAATCCCCTCGGGGGTAAATGTAAGCAAGGCAGAATTTACCTTCCAGGTATTTACAAGAGAAGAGGACGGGGAGGAATGGATTCCCTTTGCATCCAGGGATATCTGGTATGTGGACAGCATCCGGACGGATGGAGGAATCCCCGGCCTGAAAAAGAAAGCCAAAACAGACGGTGAGGGAAAGTTTACCATCAAACAGGGAGACATCATCGCCCTGCCGCTGGGCAGACCGGGAATCTCCTATAAGCTTTCCGAGGTGGATGGCTTCGGGGATGGAACAGACTGGATCTGCAAGTCGGATACGGTGACCGGAACGGTACCGGTTCTGGGGACATCAGCCACGATTACCAATTATTACCGGTGGAAAGATATCCTTTTAACGAAGAGCCTGACCCATCAGGATCCCGCGGAGTGTGAACAGGAATTTACCTTCCGGATCACGAAGACGGAGAAAGATGGAACCGAGACTCCGGTGACAGGAAACCGGTGGGTTGTGCTAAATGCCTACGGGGGAGAGACGGGAACAGAGGGGACGCTTGATGAGGACGGAACCTTTACCTGTGCCTGCGCCGGCAGGAAAGTGAAGATCCAGGGGCTGGAGGCGGAGCAGTCTTACACGGTGACGGAGACAGAGAGCGGAGAATTTTACCGTCCGGTCAACGATTCGGTGGGGCTGGATATGCCTCTTTACAGCAGCGGAAAAGAAGGGAAGATCACCAACGACTACTTAAAGCGTCCGCTGGAAGTTGGAAAAACTGTGGTCTATGACCGGGAAAACCAGGAGGAAGCGGAGAAGGTAAAAGGAAAGGCTTTCCTCATGACAGTGAAAGTGGATGGAGAACTGCTGAAAAACTATCCGTACACGCTGAAAGAAAACGGAATTGCTGCGGGTACCGGTCAGACGGATGCAAATGGACAGTTCCAGTTAAAGGATGGCCAGAAAGCCGTCTTTAAGGACGTGGGTGTGGTCGGAACGCCCTTTGAAGTGGAAGAGACCCAGGACGCCGATTATCCGCAGATTTATCCGGCAGAAACAAAACCTCATACAGGAACGCTGGGCAATGAGGGAAGCAGTGTCAGCTTCGTGAATGGAACAGCAAATAGCCTTGTAATTACGAAGGAGTATGAGGGAGCCGATGAGACGGCGAATGAGTATATCGAACTGATGAAAGATACACAGAAGCTTGAAGGGCAGATGCTTCGCAGCGAAGCTGCTGTTTCTCTGCACATGGAAGTAACGAGGGAAGGGCAGCAGCGGCCTTCTGTTTGGCCGGATGACTTCTATAACATGGCGACAGTAACTGTGGTTGATACACTGACAGGAAAAACATATACGAAGTACTGGAATGAGAGAAAAAATTTTACTTTAAAGCCCTGGGAGACTCTGATCATTCCCAGAGATCCCTGGTTGGCGAATAAGGGAATTGAGACTTATACGGTGACCGAGAGTACGGAAGATCAGCATCGCGTTTTCGAGTGGAAGGATGGAATCTGGCTGGAAGTATCGCAGAAGGAGCCGGAACAGGATCAGGGAGCAACGGGAACTCTGGAAGAAAATCCGGTGGCAAAGATCATCAATCTGATTTCCACCGTTCCTCAAGATGGATCTGAGATCGAAAAGCGGATGGCAGTCGGTTCAGAGGAGGTTCCGGTGGGAGCTGAACTGGTATGGAGACTGGAACAGTATGACGGAAACAGCTGGATCCCGGCAGAAGGGGTGGGGTATCTCACTTTTGATGATGCGGGAGTGACCTGTGACCGGACGCAGGAGACTGGATCAGACGGAAAAATTGTGCTGACGAAGACGGCGAATGGTTACCCGAGAGTAAAGTTTACGGAAGAGACTGTATATTTGAACCGATATACAGGGATGGAAAAAGGAGATCTGCGTCTGGTGGAGGTACTGGAAGAGTCGGATCCCTCCTGGGGCATGCTGGCTGGCTATGGCAGGGCAGAGGATAAGTATGCGTATTCCCTGAACGTTCCATCTGAGGAGGCGGTTGCCTTTGTAAACGCGAACCGGAGTGCGGCAGTAGAGATTGAGAAGAAGATGGAACATCCGTCGGATGCCACCTTTACCATGCTGCTGGAGCAGGTTCTTTCCACAGAAGGAGAGCCGGGAGAGGAAGGATTTTCTATTGTCAAAAAGCAGCCGGGTGCAGGACTTTCTTATCTGGTCTATGATACATCTTCCGGAGAACAGGCAGGAGAGGGCATTACCGGGAAGAAGGGAGAAATCTACCTGAAAGCCGGGCAGTATGCAAGATTGGAACTGCCGGACAACACGCTCTGGACAGTACAGGAGGAACAGAAGGCAGATCATGTGCTGAAGAACCTGACGGGAACGCCGGAAGAAAATGTGAAGAAGCTGGGAGAAAACCTGATGCTGGTTACAGCAAGAGCGGAAGTGGTTCTTGGGGGACTGGAAGCGGCTTATATGGGCAGAAAAATAACGACAGGACAGAAATTATATCCAGAAGATTTTGAAGTTTCTCTGGTATATTCGGATAAAACCAGGGTTAAGTTAAAATCAGAAGAGTATACGATTAGTCCGGATGTTGCAGGCGCTGTAGGGCCAATGAAAGTAGAAGTGCATTGGCTTAAAGGAAATCAAAAGATTGCAGTGAATTTGAATGTACTGGAAGGAATTGTTTTAAGTGGAGATATGGTAAATAAGGGGGTAATAGATGCAGAGAGCAAACAGGAGGTAGTTTTAAATTGGGGTGATGTTAAAATTCCGGAAAGCATTATTCAGGACGGAAAAGAGTATTTGGTAAAAGAAATAGCCAATAATGCATTTTCAGAGAAAAAAATCACCTCCATTGAAATGCCAAATAGTATAACCAAAATAGGAATTTCTGCCTTTGCTAAGTGTTCAGAGATTAAGAAGTTGGTGTTGCCAGACAGGCTGGAGCAAATAGAGCCATTTGCTTTTTATAAATGCAGTGGTTTGACAGGTAATCTGGTGATCCCGTCCAGTGTGACAGAGATAGGAAATGCAGCATTCATGCTTACTGAGTTTACTTCTATCACAGTCAATAAACCTAAAGGTTCTATTCCCGGCGAATCCTGGGGATGGTATGGAACAGTCACCTGGACCGGAACCACCCCGGCAGCCTTGCCAAAGAGAAAGGAGGAAGTGTCCTAAGCGGACCGACAAGCGATGAAACAGAAACGAAAAAAATGGAACAGGTTCCCGGCGGCCTTCCTCTGCCTCCTTCTGAGCCTGCTGCTCCCGGTTTATCCGACAGCGGCAGGGGAGACGCCCACCCGGGTGACCTTTGAAAATGCACAGAACGACACTCCGGATCTCTACGTGTCCAAAAAAGTGGAGAGCGCTTCCGGGGATTATGAAGTGCCGGAAGGTCTGCGGTTTCCTTTTGTCCTGAAACTGGATGGGAAGCTGGCAAACCAGCTGGAATACCGGGTCTTTGACGAGGCCGGGACGGAGATCTTCCGCTATGCAGACGGGGAGTCCACCGAGGCGAAACCCAACAAGATCCCCTATCAGACGGATCGTTCCGGGACCTTTACCCTGGCTCCGGGACAGACCGCTAAGTTTGAGTACGTGGGAACAGGGACGGCCTATGAGGTGACAGAGATGCCTGCGGAGGGCTGGACGCAAATCCAGCCCCCGGGAGGAGCCCCGGCCGCGGGGACGGTGACGGAGAAAGGGGCCTGGGCCCAGTTCGTCAACCTGACCGGCGGAGGCGGGGTGACCCGGCTGATCGTGCGCAAAGACATCACCTTCCCGGCGGGCTATGTGTGCCCGGAGACCCCGGATTTCCCCTTTGCCCTGACGGTCGATGGGAAGCCCTATGGGGAGGAGCCCTATACGGTGACCGATACGAAGACTGGGGCAGAACTGGGGACCAGGACCACCGGACCCGACGGCAGCTTCTCTTTGAAAGGCGGCCAGACCGCTGTGTTTTCGGAGATCCCCCAGGATGTGGACTACCGGGTGACGGAAGGAAGGACCGAAGGCTGGTGGGCGGTGGGGGAGACCGAACAGGAAGGCACCACCGGGACCGGGGGAGCCGTGCCGGTGGTCTTTACCAACGGAAATGCCTCCTTTGCGGTGACAAAGCGGATGGAGGATGACAGCAGGCCGGACACCGCATTTACGTTTGAACTCCTGAAGGCGGACTACTCCCTCTGGGAGGGGGCAGCCTACCTGCTCTATCAGACCAACGGGGAGCCGGTGCTCGACGAGTCGGGGGAACAGGCAGCCGGGGTGACGGACGGGAACGGCCAGTTTAGCCTGAAGCCGGGCCAGACCGCCCTCTTTACCGGGATCGAGCCGGGGAGCGTCTACAGCGTCAGCGAAATCGGCCACCCGGATTATATCCAGACGGTGCCCCGGGAGGCAGACGGGTACCGGGACCAGGTGGTCTCTGCGGCGGTGGAAGTCCTGCCTTTCGTGAACAAACCGTCCCTGGGCGGCCTGACGGTCACCAAGGTGGTGGAGAACACGGACGGAAATGCCCCGCTGGAAAAGAAGGAGTTTTCCTTCCTCCTGAGCAGGAAGACGGCGGAGGGCGCCGGGGAGCCGGCCTATGAACCGGTGGCAGATGCGGTCTACTCCGTGGAAGTGGGCGGTTCCCAGAACAGTTATCAGACGGATGAAAAGGGCGGGTTTACCCTGAAGCGGAATGAGAGCGCCCGCTTTGAAGGGTTAAAGCCCGGCACATACCGGATCGAGGAACAGGTGAGCGGGGAGCCGGAGTATGAGCCGGAACAGGCGGTGCAGGAGGTGGAGATCACCCGGGATGCGCCAAATGTTTCCGTTACCTTTGTAAACCGGTATGCTTCCCGTTTCTTTGACCTGTACCTGGTCAAGACAGACCGGGCAGACCAGGGGAAAGCGCTGGAAGGGGCAGCGTTTATGCTCTACCGGGATGCGCTGAACCAGAACCCGGTGCAGGAGAAGCCTTTTGTGACAGACAAAGAAGGGAAGATCACGATCCCGGATCTGAAGACGGGGGCCTACTATCTGGTGGAGACGGAAGCCCCCGCAGGCTACCAGCTCCTGGCCAATCCCATCAAGATCACGGTGTGCTGGAAGGGGCCGGTGATGGAGGTGACGGTGGATGATAAGACCATTGCCTCCCAGGAGGAGGATGACCAGATCTATATCCAGCAGGTGCCGGATGGGAAGGACGAGGTACATATCAAAATTTACAATAATAAGAACTTCGGCCTGCCGCTGACCGGCGGGACGGGGACGCTCCTGTTCGGAGGGGGCGTGCTTCTGGCTATGACGGTGCTGTTCCTTACCCTGTGGAAGCTGGGGAAGAAAAAGAACATGATGCCGCAGGAAAAAGAAGAGAAGCAGGAATAACCGGAACAGGCCGGCTCTTCCAGAACGGGAGGGCCGGAGAAGATACATGTTCAAATCCAAGAGGAAGAAAGGAAATGCTTATGAAAAGAAAACATTTAACAAAATGGGCCTCCCGTTCGGCAGCAGCCCTGCTGGCAGGAGCAATGGTATTTGGCGGAGCAGCCATGGCGGCTCCGGTACAGACGTGGGCGGCGGATTCGATTGTGGACAGCCAGACAAAGACAGGAAGCCTGACGATCACAAAGAAGGCGGCAGGAGATCAGGGGGAAGTTTTAGAGGGAGCTGGTTATACGCTTTATAAAGTGATGAGCCTGACGCCGGGAGAGCAGGCGGGAGATTATGCAAAATACGAGGTGGTTCCGGAGTTTGAAAATGTTTTGCGGGGTGTAAAGCCGGATGCCCTGGGGAATTATTCTTCTCAGCAACTGGAAAATTTAATTGACCAGTTGAAAGCAGAGATAGATAAAGGGACTATTTCGGCAGCGGCGAGGGAAGCAAAGACGGATACGTCCGGAGAGGTAACGTTCTCTGACCTGGCGCTGGGATATTATCTTGTAGTGGAGAGCACAGCGCCGACCGGGTATGTGGCAGGCAGGCCGTTTCTGATCGCGATCCCGTCCACGGATAACTATGCGGATGGCCTGGGGGGAACCGAGGGAACCCAGTGGGTGTATCATGTAGCGGCAGAACCGAAAAACGCTAAGGTTACCATCGACAAACAGCTGGCAGGCCCAGAGGATCAGGCAGAGCAGGATGGAAGCGTTGGGGTAGGCGACTTTGTGAAATACCAGGTAAACACTACAATTCCGGCGTATACAAAAGAATATTTTGGAAAGAATGTGTCTTTCGTGATCTCTGATACCATGAGTGATGGACTGGAAATTCAGGATACGCAGGCACATCCGATAGAAGTGCAGGTAGGGAGTCAAAAAGTAGAACGTGGAGATGGTACGTATAAAGCAGAAGCCTTGAGTAAGAGCGATGATAATCCGGATCTGACCATCACGTTTGCTCAGGACTATATCAAAGCGCATGGCGGAGAAAAGGTGGAGATTACTTATTATGCGAAGGTTACAGAGCAGGCGGTAACCGGAACTGCAGGTAACCCCAATCAGGTGACCCTTACTTATAACAATAAGCCGGGAGAGACAACGAAGGCTGAGTCAAATGAGGTAAAAGTATACAGTTTTAATATCAAGGTTGTGAAGTTCACAAAAGAGGAGGGAAGCAAGGCGCTTCAGGGAGCAGAATTTGGGCTGTATTCCGATAAAGAATGTAAGACACAGATAGGCAGTACTCAGACCAGTGGAGAGGACGGAACCCTTTCTTTTGGAAAACTGGATGCGGGAGTATATTATCTGAAAGAGACAAAATCTCCTGCGGGTTATACGCTTTTAACGAATCCGATTAAGGTGGAAATCAGAGCAGACGTGGATCAGAGCAGTCATGCAACTGGAACTTTTGAGCTTTATGTAGACGATAAAAAAATAGTGACAGACAACGGCGATTTTGTCACGCAGCTGGAGCAGAGCACCGGTACGGCCACCATCGCGGTGGAGAACCATAAGGGATTCACCCTTCCGGCTACCGGAGGAACCGGTATCGCCCTCTTCCTGCTGATCG